>Ga0065707_10082668_pt1 | contig 12893 bp, 7 predicted proteins | sample SwiRhicommuniRL3_FD_59094 | JGI IMG/M metagenome (GOLD analysis project Ga0065707, IMG submission 59094) | Switchgrass rhizosphere bacterial communities from Rose Lake, Michigan, USA - RL3 v2 (version 2) | ecosystem: Host-associated > Plants > Roots > Rhizosphere > Soil | place: East Lansing, MI... | reverse complement strand
AGGGGACTATATATAATCTTTCTGTTTACATTTCAGCCACCTATTTAGCTCCAAATAAACATACTTGGCTACTCTCTGTAATTATCCATCTAGTCTTCTAAATGATCTCACTTAGAAAATTAGTGGTCGACAACTGAAGCTGGAGATCCAAAGTCCAGTTGTCTTGATTATGAAATCTTCCTCATTCCTATTCTTGTTAGTAATTGGTCATAACGTAATTGTAATGGATTAGTAACCATAAATTGTAAAGGAAGTTATTGGTATCAGATAAAATGATGAATGTTGGAAAAAAAAGTTTATCAGCACCGTCCGTAGACTAAGAGTGAGCTGAGTTAGGTTATCATCACAACAATAACATTCCTTTACTAGGTAGTTAGAACATACATTTTTGGATACTAAGAAGTTGTGTATAATTAAGTATCGCATCAGTTTTTTTAAATAGGTGAAAATTTTCTTAAACGCCGGGTAACCCTCCTTTGAGACTCAATTGAGAATACAGTACCCTAGGGCATGTTACCATATAGTAGGGAGAATAAGAGAAATCACGAAGAATAAGTAAAATTTGAGAGTAGGTAAATTTTAGAGAATAAGTAGGTTTTGGAGATGAAAATGTAAAGTTTTAGTGGATTTTCTTCCCTTTAATGCCCTGTCGAGTGTCAGATAGTAGAGTACTAGGCACTATATAATTCTTAGATCTTGAATTATTTATCTGGAGCAAGTCTCCGTGTAGTTATGCAATATTAATTTTCGTTTTAGTATAGACAGCATATAATAATTGCACAACAAATAAGAATTACACTCTATAAGAATCGCTCTCTTTAAGAATTACGTTCTCTAAGAATTAAGAATTGCTCTCTATAAGAATTACTCTCTGTCTGAGTCAGTTTCCAACAACTCGGTAAGTTCCTTGCTATCCATGTCTAAATATGACAATTGGTTAGGATGTAAGCCACACCGCTGTAGCGATATCTGCGAGTATATCTCACGTGGATGAAGAACAGGGGAATATAAAACTCATAATGCCTAATTCAATATCATCATTATCCACTCTGGAGAAAATGCAGTTAGAGAGACTCAAATTCATGAATTGAAATTACTAATGAGAACTATGTAGAGCTGAACCATTTTACGTAAGTACTTATTCCACTTGTTTCGTTGGTACGGACGAATATATTTCGGTATAGATGATAACACAGCACAAAAGACATTTGTATAACGCCCTCGGCACAACTACTCCATAGATATCAACCGCTGGAACTGATGGTTGTTTTCTTGAGTGAGTATTTTGGGTGCAAAATTTGCACCCATTAAATATAGTCTAATAGAACTCATTATTGTTGGAATTCATTCTCGCTAAACCCCATTCTCGCTAGATCTCATTCTCACTCAATAGCTAAATCTCACTTGGTAAATCTCGGGGCATATTCTCTCATTATTACTTTCTTATAATTCCGTCCGGGAATATTTGTTTTTTAATCTTTTTCAGTATTGTCGAAAGAACACGAAATACAAAGCACATATCTCATCACATTCCGCTTTAAATGTATATAGTTCTCGGTTAAATCTCAATCTACTCATAATCGTCTATTTAGCTAGTTTGTTGAACAAAATTATGTCAATTGATTTCTCTTCAATATTCTCTGTTTCTGTTCCAGGTATTTCTAAATATATACTCTTTCAAAATAAACGAGTTTCCTAAATATTCCTAAGGCTTGACAATATTGAAAGGTACAGGACCCATGGTGGAGTATTCTAAACGAGGCCCATTAGATCATCAATTCATGAGGCTCGAGGTGGATTCACTAATAAGTGAGAATCTTCGGTTTCTCATGACTCTACAAAACTATTGTGGCAGGACATTTGTGGTTCAGATCAATTATCCTGTCCTATATTATCATAGCCAGACGTGTGGTCACCTCCCATTTACTAATAGTACCTGTGTATCTTGACAATTGTGAAATTGTGTGCCTCGCTCGGTATAGGGTCAATTGTAGTTGATGAGGAAGTTCTTTTTGTTCAGTACGACGATAAGGATGTTTTTTAATTGGTTTGTTGGTGTCGAACTTTGCCTATTGGTGTCGAACTTGTCCTATTGATATCTCACGGTCTTCATTATCATACAATATGAATGCTTCATGAAGTAAGTCCTGTCGTAAAGTCCATTTGTGGGGGATATGATAGAATTGAGAGTACAAGTAAAACCATTGGATTCCAAGAAATTAATAACTGGACCGGATTTGTGGTGCTTCCGATTATCAGAAAGTGCAATGCTCCAGTAACTATTCATACATAAAAGAACTCCCAGTAATATACAAACATTTGTTAAAATAAAAACGAACTAGTAGGCAGGTAGAAATTAGAAATTAGAGATAGAAATTACCATCACGTAGTTTGGACACAGACGTTCATCAGTGTCAATTCTGTAATAACTCAAAGATATCTCTGTAACAACTCTTACTGCGATAGGTATCAACTTTTGAGAGAAACCAGAGATAAAATTATGAAAAAGACAGCCATTTCAAGGAAGTCTCTTCAAGAATGTCTTTCTCTTACTTACAATGGCAAAATGTTGGGAACTGGGCCTAATGGAGTGATTCCATGAGGGTTAATAGCCACATGTGACTTCGTGTAATGCTTCTTGATGTGGTCGAAATTAGTCGTTTTTGAAAAGGCTTCGTTGCCCCAATACAATTCCCTCATCCATTTGTGAATGTTTGGGTAGTCGTGTCTCAACATTTTGATGTTACACTTGAAGTGCTGGTGATAAACCGGATCGAACCGAATCAACGTGACATATAATCTCACATCGGCTTCTGTCAAAACGTTTCCTACGAGGTACTTTGATTTTTCTAGAATCTTTTCGATCCTCTCTAAACTGGCAAACACCTTGACGACTTCTTCGTCGTAAACCTCTTGTTTGGTAGCAAACCCAGTTTTGTATACACCATTGTTGACTGTGTCATAGACCCAAGAATTGAGATCGTCAATTGATTCTCTCAATTCTTCGGGGTATAAATCGATTTTTGCTTCTTTTTCTCCAACCAAGCTGTTGAACTCGGTATTCAACATCCTCAAAATCTCACTTGACTCGTTGTTGACAATAGTCTTCAACTTCTTGTCCCACAATACTGGAACTGTGAATCTTCCAACATAATCTGGATTGGCCTTATAGTAAAGTTGGCTGAGTCTGTTGAAATCGTACAAGTCATCAACAGTGCCGTTTTCGTCGGTCTTGGAAGTCTTGTCGTCGTTGAATCTCCATCCCTTATCATCCATATGCCAATGAACCACAGAAACAGTGATAATAGCAGTAAGTCCCTTGAGATAACGAGCGATCAACGTTCTATTGGCCCATGGACACGCGTAGGATACGTAAAGGTGGTAGCGGTTGGCTTCTGCTGGAAATCTGGAATTCGGCTTGTTACTGATGAAATCACGAAACACGGAAGGTCTTCTTTTGTAGGCTCCGTCGTCAGACGCAAATGCGAGAATTTTGATAGGCTGTAGTTAGTATAGTTCAATGATGTTGGTGAACTTATGTTTCCATTGTATAATTCAGTTTTCTGAGATGAAGTTTATTTAGGGGTATGATCGGAATTGAGGATCTAAAAGTACTTCAATTCCACGAATTCTCAAGAGGACTTCACAATCTCACTAACAATTCTTGACAATAGTCTCATTAACCCAATTGACCACCTTTGTCAGAGTTGCAGAATATCTATCCTACCAATTAATGGCTTTTGGGATCGTTAGTTAACTAGATCGCTCCTATGCGACTAGCTTCATTAACCTCTCTAACTATCTAGCTCCGCTAGAATATTAATAATCCTAGCTAGGTATACTCACTTGTTCCATTGTGGTATAATTGAATAATTGTTATGGTTAATTGTGGTAATAATTCTCCGAATTGCTCTCCTTTTATATCTTATTTAGCAATAGTCGCATTTACCCCGATTACTAATTTTTAGACATTAATTACACTTTCGTAAATGTCTGACTGTCCCCTTGGCTGCGTGGTTAGTTCATCATTACTGTTCAATTGAGAGTATTTGATGGTCGTTACTAATATTGGAATACATCAGTAATCGGCTAGGTGGCCGAATTCTCAGTAGATAATATACAGATTAGGGAGAGAATGCTTAGATAGGAGAATACTAGTAGACAGATCAAAAAAAAGCTATGTAGTTATTGTTGTTAGTAGATAGTTGGTAATCTGAGTGTGATTTGGTGAGAGGAAGTGTGGAAGTAAGGAGTCTGAGTTAGTGAAAGTTAATGAAGGGAGTGTGAATTAGTGTGAGTTAGTGTGAGTTAATGTGAAAAGATGTGATTTAGTAAGAGGTAGCAAAAGGTAGTGAGGGAGAGTTTGAGAATGTGAGTCAGTTGGTAGCTGGTAGTTTCACTAGTCATCTTAACTAGTCATCGCTTTCAGTGAATATGAGGATCGATCGCTATCTCTCCATGATTACTATACTTGGAGCCCAGGTGTGGAGGTAAATTCATATAATATTACAATCGCGGCTCTTACTTTGGTCTAGATAAATTATGAGCTCACAAGAACTGAAACTAGAACTTTTCGTCGTAAGTCTCCACATCTAAACTGTTTGAATTGGATTTTGCAATTTATATCCGTTAGTAAATGGCTTATGTAATCTGAATCGGTCTTGTAACAAATTATTTAACATCCTGCAGATAATCCAGGTATTCTTCAAGGAGTCAATAACTTATTCTTCTCCTTCTTCTTCTCCTTCTCCTCCATATTCTTCTCCTTCTTCTCCCTCTTCTGTAGATCACAACTCCGGTTTGAGTCTACTTTAGCCCTCTTGACCGGCAGGCTCGCTCAATTCCGACCAAAATGATTTGCTCTAATTATAAACATATTACTGCCTACAAAATCTCCCAGTATAAGTAGAGATCCATAGTAAACTATATGCTACAATAAAACCATGTAATGAGTCGGATATTGCTGAACTCATATATTGACCTAGGGTGAGGCTGCACTTCTCAGTATCTAAATTTGAAGTAAGTTCTAAATTCTAAATAGTCGTGTGCATACCATATATGAACGGATCAACATCACCACTTCCATCAACAACGATTGCAAATCCTATCTCCTACTAATCACGGTTTCCGGAAAACATTTTTACAGCCTTCGTTATAGGCACACTAACCAGCTGGTACTGAAAAGTCTCCTTTTCCCACTTCTTGTCTATAATAGATGAGTAATAAATGTTAAATACTCCACACCTAGATGAGAATCCTGGTCAGGACCTTGTCCTGGCCCTGTCAAACAAGTACGAACTCAACTCTGCGAAAATTCCCGCTCAACCCCACGTACCCACACAAATACCGACACAACATCCTAGTCGCCTGGCAAGCAGACTGGTAACCCATCTGGTGAGCCCTCCCAAGGCTAGTCATGAACCAGCCACCGACTCCGACCCGAATATCAACACACATACTTCAAATCTAGGATATCTAAACTATTACAACAACTACGTGATCCCTAGCACCAGTGCATACGCGGTCCCCATTGTATACCCTCCAACGACTCCCCGAGGTTTGGTTTCCCAAGTCCAGTCACAACTGCAAGTCCGTCAGGAACGCCAAAATGGAGAGGGAAGTTCTGGTATCCGAAATATCCATGGCGTAGAACTGCCCCAGGGAAATTCCAATCTTAGAAACCTCCAAAGTGGAGAAATTCCTCAGGGATCCTTACAGCGTCTCGGAAATCTGCATCTCAGTGGACCCGATTCACAGACCCAAACCTCACAGAGTCTAAGAAACCTGCATCTCCAGAACGAACACCTCCAAAACCTCCAGAGCCAACATCTTCAAAGCCAGCTTCCCCTGCAGACGCAGCTTCCTCCTCGTGTTGGTGGAACATACATTACATACCAGACATATTCACAACCCACGTACCCGTCCAAAACGCCCAAGCAAGACGAATTTTCCGTCAAGAAGTTTGCCACCAAGAATTCAGCCGTGGACTCCCAGCTAAAGCCCTATGAGTGTACGTTTCCGCTATGCAAATGGGCGTTTGCTCGACAATCGGACCTCAGGCGGCATGCTAAGTCTCATACAGAGCCCATGTTCCATTGTCCGTATTGGCGGAATGACCAGTCGTGCCATCGGAACGGTGGTGCCTTCAATCGACTCGATGTGTTGAAGAGACATTTGCGCTTGGTCCACTACGTCAAGGACAAACAGCAGTTTATTCCCGAGGGCTCCAAAGAAGATCCGGGGTGGTGTCGAGTGTGTCAACGCATGTTTCAAAACTCAAGGACATTTGTGGATCACTGTCTCGATTGTGCACAGCAGTTAGAACCAAGCTCTCGTAACAGCACCAACATTTCCAGTGTTTCCAGCAACCAAACCCAAACCCCCATTGACAAGCCTTCCTCTTCGTTCGAGAACGCAAGAAAGTACCAGTCTGAATATCAAGAGATTGCACAGTCATCACAAACCAACCAAATTTACGAACTCTCACGTCTAAGCACCGACGACAAGGCCGCTACATACTTTCTACACGCCGACGACTCAACTCCACAAGACCATAAACGACAACTAGACATAGAATTGGATTCTATACACTCAAAACGATTCAAAAAGGATTAGTTTGTATTATTATAATGTACAGCATTCATTAAATATATATATAAGTAGACTAGTGGTGGCTATTTGACACTAGCCAGTAGATCACCTGGTGAATAGACCAACAAAACTAACAATTTATCAATATTTCAAAGATAAATTAACGATTTCGTGAGTATTTCACCGTAAAACCAACGATTTGCTCAGTATTTCACCAATAAAACTAATGACTTTCTTAGATTTCACGATTTGGCCAGTACTTCAGTGTGACAATTATTGAGTTTTCTTTCTACTAGTTTCATGGGCTCGCTATTTCACTATTTCCCCATTTCTTTTCCGTATTATCTCATGATATCAATTATTTCATACCTCTTTTTCAATTTAAGTATTGGATTAATTTCCTTACGACTTCTATTCATCTCTCTAATCTCTAGCCTCATCATCTTCTTGAGCAGCGTCTTGAGGCTGGTCAAAGAAATCCAAAATAGCACAGTTTGGATGTAATATATAAACCGTCTTGGATTCTTCGTCTTCACCTTCAGTATTGACACTCATCAAAATACGGTCCTTCACCAACCGTTTCAAGACCTTATAGCCCAACTTTCTCTCTTTGTAGTATTCTGCCTCGGTAGAGATTTCGTTTTCTTTCTGAGTTAAGTACCACGTTATGATATCTTCAGCAGATAAACCTTCACCGCCGGAGTTGTCGTCATCAGAGACTCGTTTAACAATCAAGTTCATGATGGAGATATATTTATCGTAAGAGATCGAGACTGACTCTTTAGGTGTTGCTGTGACTGGAGCCACGGTTTCTTCGGACACTGCCTCATCTATAGGAGCATCCTTTTCCCCAGCTTCTGCCTCATCGTCAACTTCTATATCATCCATCTCAACTCTTATAATAGACTGTCTCAATAAATCATACGCTTCCGCAACAAAACTTGGAGAGATTTCTTCGGTACAATTAGCTCTGGCAATCGCTTCAGATAATCTCACCATAGACTCCAACTGTCTGACGGTAATTCTATAGGAACTTCTGCCTAGTCCTTGGGCGTCGTCCTCTCTCAATTCTTTGTATCTTGTGATCAAAAACTCTTTTGCTTCGGAGGTCATTTTTGGTTTGAACGTTTTGGAATATTTGATATACCTAGCAACCTGTTCTGCAGAGTATGGGGGGTTTATAGCGTCGTCTCTGAACATGTGGAGATTTACGATGTGAGATGCCAAATTTGTGTCGACATTTTCGTTACAGTCATCCAAAATAACAAAGAACAAATCGAATCTCGACATGATAGGAGCTGTCATGTTTAAGTTGGACCTCAAGCCGAGCTTCCGGTTGTATCTTCCTGAAATTGGGTTAGCAGCGGCCAAAATCGACGTTCTGGCATTCAACGTTGCGTGAATCCCTGCCTTGGCGATGGAAATCGTTTGTTGTTCCATGGCTTCGTGAATTGCAACTTGGTCACCGATATCCATCTTGTCAAACTCATCAATGGCACAGATTCCATTGTCTGCCAACATCAACGCACCGGCTTCGATAGTGAATTCTCCGGTTTCTTCGTCTTTGACCACGGCTGCTGTTAAACCGGCTGCAGTCGAGGCTTTACCAGATGTATAGATTGCTCTGGGTGAAAAACCACAGACATACTTCAAGAATTGCGATTTGGACGTCGATGGATCTCCAACAATACAAATATTGATGTCTCCTCTTAAATTTATCCCATCGATAGTTTTCTTATGTACACCACCCAACAACTGGAGGAGGATCCCTTTCTTCACCACTTCATGTCCAAAGACTGCTGGAGCGATGGATTTCACCAAGTTATCGTACACATTATTATCCTTTACCATGTCTTTAAGCTGAGTGACTTCAGATTCCGTCAAGGAGTTCAAAAAAATCTCCTGGTCGTTAGTTCCTTGGTAGTCGACTTCGTTGGCCCTTTCTTCGGTGGATCCGTTGACCATGGATGTTACATGACAAGCATTGAACGCCAACTTATAGGTCAAATCTCTTACACCCAAAGACTTCAACCCAGAAACCCCAGAATTGAGTTCGGAAGTACCCTTGTTCTCCTTCATGGATTGTGGTTTGATACCAGGCAAACCTAATTGTGATACATCTGGTATGACAATCTCGGTACCGGTGAATTTACATTTGTCACCAGGTTTAGCTCTTTCCACGGTTTCTCCTCTCAAAATCACGTCCATAGTACGAGGCATAGATCCCGTGGGGATTTCGTTCGAGTTCTCTTGAATACGAACTCTTTGCCAATCTATGAATTGTGATTTAGACACGTTAAGCGTGAAGTACGACTGATTTTCACACGATGGACATGAAGTAGGTTTGGTGTACTTGAATACCTGTTCAATCCCTTCGATTATTGCAGAACACATATCACAAGTAAAACATGCTTTGTATAATTCGGGTCTTACCTCCGAAGTTCTTGTGACTGTACCCATAATTGAAAGTAAGCATCCGATTTTATCAGTCTTGATATCACGAATTCTGTGAAGAATCGGCAAGTTAAAGAACGACACTTGGAAAACACGCTCATTGGCTAATGAGTTGGAGGTCAGTTCACTTCTGTCGTCGTTTCCTAATAAATTTGTAGTTAAAAGATTTGGTGCATACTTTTTCAACGCCTTCCTCAATCCTTTCAATAAGAAGGGATAGAATCTGTAATACTGTTCTAGAACAGCGGCTGCCAAAGTTCCATTATCAAATTTGACAAAATGTTGATAGTTCACGTAGATGGTGGAATATTCGTATGTGGTCATGGCGTCTATTTGCGAGAGATACACCTTCCCGTCCCACTGGTCGTTGCCGATGGAGTCAGAATCGAAATCCACGAATTCTTCGAGAAACTTCTCGAATCTCTGTCCAACTTCTTCCCCTGTAACATCGATGACTTTGGGCACGGAGATTTGTTTTCTTTTGCCTGAAATTATGTTTGGAATAGGTAACGGCGTGGACCCAGATTCAGAAAATATGTGAGCATTAGAGGGTGTAGATCCTCCACGGATAGACGATGGTGGTTGAGACGAGTTTAATAAGTGAGCGGCATCTGAAGGAATACGTCTGGGTGACGATACAAAATTCGCCATGTTATTATGATTAAAATTGATGTTGGTGAATTTTGTTAGTTTTGGATTTGGTTTCGTTTTTAGTTGATGCTCGTTGTGTGGTGTATGCAGGAATAGATACGCGTCTCATTAGGTTTCCTAATTGGGAGAATTGTAGGATTTAGTATAATGGAGAATTAGTGAGGGATTGGTGAAGGATTAGTGGGGAATTGGCGGGAGAGGATTAGCAAAAGAAAAAGCAGGGGCTCTTAGAAAAATCATATTCTGGGAGAATTCGTTATTTCTACAATAGACGCAAATAATTGGAAAAGAGGGACAAACCCTAACGAGAACTCAAACTAGAGAACCCTGAAGTGAGATCAATAAACTAACGAGAGAACACTAACAATATCAGATTAGAGACAACAAATAGATACACTATGGTATTTCCATCACCAACTACTTGTTCGTATTGATACTTGTAGTAAGCTCTATCTATAGGACTATTGTATGTCTCAAATATCTCACCTATTGTCGCGACATCTAAGAGTCCAAGTTCCGTCACCAATAAGTCGCGACACCAAAACAGAATACTGAGAAAGTCTTACAACCATCACAACCACAATGTACAGGGCTAGTATATCCAGATGTGTACGGCTATACTCTACCAAGACGCCAGAATGTAAGTAAATGATAGCCAGATTTTTCTGCTGTGTTTAGTGAGTATAAAACTACAGAATGATGACAATATATGGAATATCAAAGTCTCATACTAGGCAGTATCAAGAGCAAAATTGTCATATAACGGACAGCATAATGATCCAATTAATGAACCATATTAATATATTAATGAAACCATTCTTGTATCAATTTTCTCAATCCTCCTGTTAATACTAACAACAGTCCCTCCCAATCTCTTGAACTTGAGGGCTGGTAAGATCTTACAGTGTCAACTCCATGAAAACGCAGAGAATTTGTATGTGTCGCAAATACAAATCCATGAGGAGACTCCGTTGCAAGTATGTTCCGGCTTGGTGAAGTTTATTCCTCTTGAACAAATGGTGGATCGTCGAGTTGTCGTTTTGACTAACTTGAAGCCATCGAAAATGAGAGGTGTAAAGTCAGAAGCTATGGTCCTTGCAACGGAGGATGAGTCAAGTGTGGAGTTAATCAATCCACCCGTCAATTCCGAGGTCGGAGAACGTTTACTGTTTGAGATGTTCCCGGTACTCCCACAAGAACCTCCTAGATTGAAATCCAAGGTCTGGCAAGAAATACAGAGTTGCTTGAAGACAAATTCTCACGGAGAAGCGACATATACATTTGAAGGAAAAGAATACGTATTAAGAGGTCAAGAAGGACAAGCTGCAAATGCAGATACCTTGAGAAACACAGTGATACGATAACTAAGAGAATATAATGGAAGTGATGAGATACAAGGAGAGATATGTGCTTAATGAGAACTAAAGTAGCCAAGAAAGCTGATGTAGCTACATGAATCATAACGAATCACAACTCTCACTAGATAATTCTACACATCCTATTGTTAAAATGAAATACAATAAACGTAAATAGTCGAATACTAAATATTCTGAGACTTAGTTAGATTGTTCAATGTGTCCAATTGGAAGTTGGTCTGGATTTCACTAGCCAATATTATATTTGAGTTGGTTTTGATCAGGTTAAAGTGATGTTCTAGATCTTCACATTGTGAGTCTTATCATAAAAGTTCTTGAACTTCACATTGTGAGTCTTATCATAAAAGTTCTTGAACTTCACATTGTGAGTCTTTTCTTTACCAAATACTTGTCCTAGATCATATCCTAGTTCACATTTGTGGTTCTCAAGTATGGCTTGATGGTCTTGAATTTTCCAAACTTTTCCTTTGCCTTTTCATCACTGACAGTTGGAGGAATAATGACATCCTGGCCCACGGTCCAATCAATTGGGGTTGCGACTCCCTTCTTGTCGGACAACTGTAAAGCATCAACGACTCTCAAAACCTCGGTGGTGTTTCTTCCAGTGGAAGCAGGGTAAGTCATAATTAATCTGACCTTCTTGGCCGGATCAATCACAAACACTGATCTGACGGTTGCAACCAATCCAGACTCAAGGTTCTTGAAATCGTCTTCTGTTACCATGTCGTATTTGTAGGCTATTTCCTTGGTCTTGTCGGCAATGATGGGGAAACCAAACTTGGCGCCTCCAGTAACAACCTCTTCGATATCCTTGATCCAATGGGCGTGGCTCTCGACACTTTCTGTAGACAAACCAATCAACTTAACTCCTCTGGCATCAAATTCGGGCTTCAACTGCGAAAAAGCACCCAATTCGGTGGTACAAACTGGAGTGAAGTCAGCAGGGTGTGAGAACAAGATTGCCCAGCTGTCTCCGATGAAATTGTGGAAATCAATCTTGCCTTCGGTGGTATCGACTTCAAAGTTAGGGGCTATTGAGCCAATTCTGATTCTTGGTTGGTTCTCGGCCTTGAAGGAGTAGAACTTCAATTGCTGAAACATTGGTCTCCATGATCTGGTGGAGGCTCTGAGGCCATTAGTAGCGAAAATTTGTCTGGAAAGCATTTCTTGGGGAGAGGAAGAGTAAGTGGATTAAATTGAGTTGATGAACTTTTGAATTGCTAATAGTCACGTGCGGGAATGATGTAGAATTATCCATACCGCAATAGTATATGAAAAATTACCTTGCAATAATACCATCAAGAAATTATTATAATCACTTTAGGTGGGGTGGGGTTCTACAATGCGGAATTAATGATTTATATACAATAGTTATTATAGATCTATCAATATTGGCTATCTTACAGATTAGGGTTATAATTTTGTACAGATTGGGCTATGATTTTGCAGCTTCTTGGAGGAAGAGTACTTGCAAAAAAGTTACTTCAAAGTGGATACAACTACTTGGTTGAACTTCGATCTTATAGATAAACTAGACTAGAACAGATCTAGGAGCGAACGCAAATAACGGATAAAATATTCCGACCCGGAGAAATTCAAATCAAAGTAGAGGTCTCACATCAGTATACATGAAGAGAGCTGGATTTATCCACAATACTGAAATTAGCCACGGAAATTGCCACGGAGATTTCACTGTTAATTAACAAAATAGGACATTAATAATAGTTTTCTTGAAATGGAATCTGAAAGAAATTGTTCTGGCTCTGGTTAAAATAACTGAGACCGTCTTCTCTTTATTATTGCGGTATGGATCAAATAAAT
>Ga0065707_10082667_pt1 | contig 12899 bp, 13 predicted proteins | sample SwiRhicommuniRL3_FD_59094 | JGI IMG/M metagenome (GOLD analysis project Ga0065707, IMG submission 59094) | Switchgrass rhizosphere bacterial communities from Rose Lake, Michigan, USA - RL3 v2 (version 2) | ecosystem: Host-associated > Plants > Roots > Rhizosphere > Soil | place: East Lansing... | reverse complement strand
GTGGCGCTCCGGCGATGTGGCAGCCGCCGGACTGGGCATCGAAGCCACCGCGTCGGCGTAGGTCGGCTGTTGGCCGCGAAATCGCTCCTGCAGTTGCTGCAGTTGGGTCAAACCGGCGATTGCATCGGCGCGTCGGCTCTTGCGCACAATGTCTTGAAACGACGGGTACGCGATGACGGCCAGCACCCCGATGACGCCCACCGCGATCACCAGCTCGATCAGCGTGAAGCCGGCAGGCCGGGCGCTCGGTGGCGAAGCGTGACGCATGTCACGATTATCGGAGTCGCAGACCGCCTTGTGCCCATGCGATGCGCCGTTCGTCGGGTCGCCGCGACCGCTCATCACAGATGGACCCACCGTGGCGTGAGCAAGCCCGCTCAGCAGGCGCGTTCCCCCGCGAGGCCTCCCTGTGGGCTGCAGCTGCGCACGCGACCCAACAGGTTGACCACTTGGTGGATCGCCTTGCCATCGCGCGCTTCGACGCGCAGCGTGGCGGTCGGCGTGACGGTTCCCCTCACTGGATCGAAGGTCACCGACTTGGATGCCGAGCGCACCTGAACCAGGCCTTGCGATCCGAACGACACAGTGCGCAGCAATTCGGAGCCATCGCTGCAGGCGGAAGCGCTCGGCACCTGCCCACTGCAACTGCAATTCGCGGCTGGGCCCGTGTGGACGATGTAGCAAGTGTTGCCGTTGGCTTCGCGCAGGGTGAGCTGAACGGTACGGTTCAGCGCCACCGCCTGGCTGCGCGCGAATTGCACGTCGATTTCGACCTGGGCGGCGGCGCCGGCCAGTTCGGCCTTCTGCCGCAGCGACCCGAGGCTCGGCATGGCGGTGCCGATCGCCAGCGAAAGGACACACAAGACGCTCATCGTCTCGATCAGCGAGACACCTCGTTGTGCTGTGGGGGTAGTGGGATTCGTCGACATGGCTGGCTCCTGTGAGTGCGTGAATCGATGCACGCACTCTAGGAAACCAGCCCATTTGTCGCGTCGCCCGCGCGAGGGTTCGCGGCGCACCCTGGAGGGGTCGTTGCCTTGGGTGCCCCCTTTCAGGGGAACGCCGTTGGCAGCATCAGATGTCGCGGATCAAGCGGCGGAATTCGTCGACGTCCTCGAAGCTGCGGTAGACCGATGCGAAGCGCACGTAGGCCACCTTGTCGATGCGCTTGAGTTCGCGCATCACGAGTTCACCGAGCCGGCTGCTCGGCACCTCGCGGGCCCCACTGGAGAGCAGGCGTTCCTGAATGCGATCGAGCGCGGTGTCGACCTGCTCCAAGCTCACGGGACGCTTGCGCAGTGCCAGCAGCATCGATGCGCGCAACTTGGCGGCATCGAAGTCCGCGCGTGAGCCATCCTTCTTGACCACCGCAGGCAGTGCGATCTCCGCGCGCTCATAGGTCGTGAACCGCTTGTCGCACTTCAGGCAGCGACGGCGACGCCGGATGACGTCGCCTTCGTCCGACTCCCGCGTCTCGACGACCTGGGTGTCGTCGTGGCTGCAATAGGGGCATCGCATCGGCTGGGTGGTCGCCTCGCAACTCGATGATCGAGCCTGGGCTCAGCGATAGACCGGAAAGTCGCGGGTCAGGCGTGACACCTGCTCTCGCACACCGGTGATCACTGCCTCGTCGTTGGGCGCCTCCAGCACGTCGGCAATCAGATGTGCGGTCTTTTCGGCCTCGGCCTCCTTGAAGCCACGCGTTGTCATCGCGGGCGAGCCAAGCCGCACGCCGCTGGTCACCATCGGCTTTTGGGGATCGTTGGGGATCGCGTTCTTGTTGCAGGTGATGTGAGCACGCTGCAGCACGGTCTCGGCGTCCTTGCCGGTAATCCCTTTGGGACGCAGATCGACCAGCATCAGATGACTCTCGGTGCGGCCCGACACGATGCGCAAGCCCCGCTTGACCAGCGTGGTCGCCAACACCGACGCGTTGCTCAAAACCTGCTGCTGGTACTGCTTGAAGGACGGGTCGAGTGCTTCTTTGAAAGCCACTGCCTTGGCTGCGATCACGTGCATCAGCGGCCCACCCTGGATGCCTGGAAAGACGGCACTGTTGATCGCCTTGGCGACTGCATCCTTCATCAGGATCAGACCCCCGCGGGGGCCGCGCAACGTCTTGTGGGTGGTCGACGTCACGACGTCGGCATGTGGCACCGGGTTGGGGTACAGGCCGACCGCAATCAAGCCCGCGTAGTGCGCCATATCCACCATCAGATAGGCGCCGACTTCGCGCGCGACCTCGCCAAACCGCTCGAAGTCGATGCGCAGCGAGTACGCCGACGCGCCGGCGATGATCAGCTTGGGCCGCTCGCGCAGCGCCAGTGCGCGCATGGCGTCGTAGTCGATCTCCTCGCGCTCGTTCAGGCCGTAGCTGACGACCTTGAACCACTTGCCGCTCATGTTCAGCGGCATGCCATGCGTCAAGTGCCCGCCTTCGGCCAAGCTCATGCCCATGATCGTGTCGCCCGGCCGCACCAATGCAAACAGCGCAGCCTGATTGGCCTGCGAGCCGGAGTTCGGCTGCACGTTGGCGTGTTCGGCATTGAACAGGCGCTTCAGCCGTTCGAGCGCCAGTTCCTCGACCTGGTCGACAAATTCGCACCCGCCGTAGTAGCGCTTGCCAGGGTAGCCTTCGGCGTATTTGTTGGTGAGCTGGCTGCCCTGAGCAGCCATCACCGCGGGTGAGGCGTAGTTCTCCGAGGCGATCAGCTCGATGTGTTGTTCCTGGCGCTGATTCTCGGCTTGGATGCTGGACCACAAATCCGGGTCCACCGCAGCCACTGTGTGGGTCGAAAGATTAAACATGGCAGGCGCTTCCTCCGTCGCTGACGCCGCGGACAACGGCCTTGACGCCGACCGATCCAACAGCTGCCCAGGCGAACGGCGAACCCCGCAAGCTCTCGATGCTGCGGGCCGCGCTCCCCAGTGGTCATCCACCTTGAGCCCGGTGGGGCTCTATCGCCAGTCGCGCGTAGCCGGAAGTCTAGCGGACGACGCTGCCAACCGGTGCTAGCGCAGCGGGACGACCCACGCCACTCGGTTCGCGCTGGTCTCTTCGGGCGCGGTATCACCAGCGCCGGGCTCGGTCAGGCTGGATGTCTTCACCATCGAACCCGCACCGGTGGGCGCAGGCGACGCAGCCGTCACCGACACCCACTTGCCTTCGGCAACCCGCTTCAGATTGGACTGCTCGGCAAGCACCTTCCCAACGTAGCCGCCGTCGTCGCTAAGATTGGCGGCGCCAACATAGAACTTCAGGCCTGCCTCGAGGCTACCGGCACGTGCGATGCATTCCTTGAGCACCTGCACACCGACACGCAGGTTGGTGACCGGGTCGAACGCCGCCCGCACGCCGCCATACGGCTCGTACTTGTCGTCGTGGACACGGGTCATCACCTGCATCAGCCCCTGGGCACCGACCGAACTTTGCGCGAACGGGTTGAAGCTCGACTCGATGGCCATGACTGCGAGGATCAATGTGGGATCAAGGCCGGAGCGCCGCCCACTGTCCCAGGCTTCTTGAACCAGACGACTCACGGGTTCGATCGCCACCCGATACCTGCGAGCCAGCCAGTTGGCCACCGATGCCTGCTGCTTGGACAAGGTCGTCGGGTCGGCCGCGGTGACTCGTGCGACCGCGTCTGGAATGGGTGGTTCAGGCGTAGATTCGGTCGATAAACGCGCCTCTTGCCTGGCCAGCAGCCAGCCCAACGCACGTTGCTCAGCGCCTTCCCGTAGGTCGGGATGCGCCGCGGAAAAGAGAACAACGCCGCAGACCACCGACAAGCCAACCAGTGCGAGCGTGTTGTGACTGACCTCGAGCATGCCGATGCCCACGTCGCGAGCGAACGTGGCGGCCGAACTCGAACAGGCGCGGTAGATTGCGGTGAAGGGGCTGGGGGCGTTCATGCGTGGACTGGCCTCGGGTTTCCCCTTGACGAGCGAGCCGACGGATTCTAGGTAAGCCTCAAATAACCAGTCAATTATTAAGACGTCGATTCTAATAACCCTAGCATGCAATACAAAGACCTCCGCGGCTTTCTGTCCGGACTCGAACAAGCCGGCGAACTGCTTCGCGTCGACGAATCCATCTCGCCACACCTTGAGATGACGGCAATTGCCGACGTTGCACTGCAACGGCAGGGTCCGGCGCTGCTGTTCACCAAACCGACTGGTTTCGAGGCAAGAGTTCTCGCCAACCTGTTCGGCACGCCCAGGCGTGTGGCCCTTGGAATGGGTGGCGACGGCGTGGCCGATCTGCGCCAACTTGGTGCGCTATTGGCGGCCCTGCGCGAGCCCGAGCCACCTCGAGGCCTCGCCGACGCGAGCCGGCTCGTGGAGATGGCCAGGGCCCTGTGGAACATGAAGCCAACCAGCCGCTCGAGTGGGCCTTGCCGCGAGGAGTCGATCGAGGGCGACGCAGTCGACCTCTCGCGTTGGCCCGTACAGACCTGCTGGCCTGGCGATATCGGGCCGCTGATCACATGGGGCCTGGTCATCACCCGCGGACCGCAGGGAGGCGCCAACCCCCGGCAGCGTCAGAACCTGGGCATTTATCGTCAACAGGTGATCGGGCGGCGGGAAACGATCATGCGTTGGCTACCCCATCGCGGCGGTGCGCAGGATTTCCGCGAGTTCGCTCGCCTCAACCCGGGGCGGCCGTTTCCAGTGGCGGTCGCGCTGGGGGCAGATCCAGCAACCATGCTGGGTGCCGTCACCCCGGTGCCTGACACGCTGTCGGAGTATCAGTTCGCCGGGCTGCTGCGCGGCTCACCGACCGAGCTGATCGATGCCGACGTCGGCGAGGCCAGGCGGCCTCTGCAGGTCCCGGCCCGCGCGGAGATTGTGCTCGAAGGTCACATTCCTCCTGCTGACCCGGGGCAGGACAGTCGAAGCGAGCGAGGCGTACCCTGCAAGGCGATCGACGGCTACCTGCATGCGCTCGAAGGCCCGTTCGGCGATCACACGGGCTACTACAACGAGCAGGAGTGGTTCCCGGTGTTTCGCATCGATCGCATCACGCATCGGCGCGATCCGATCTACCACTCGACCTACACCGGCAAACCACCCGACGAGCCGGCTGTGCTGGGAGTGGCGTTGAACGAAGTCTTCGTGCCGATCCTGCAGCGGCAGTTTCCGGAGATCGCCGACTTCTATCTTCCGCCTGAGGGTTGCAGCTATCGTCTGGCGGTGATCTCGATCCGCAAAGCGTATCCCGCGCACGCCAAGCGAATGATGTTCGGCCTGTGGAGCTTTCTGCGCCAGTTCATGTACACGAAGTTCATCATCGTGACCGACGACGACATCGACATTCGCGATTGGAAGGAGGTCGTCTGGGCGATCACGACACGGTGCGATCCGGTGCGCGACACCACGCTGGTTGATCACACACCAATCGACTACCTCGACTTTGCGTCACCGGTGGCCGGACTTGGTGGAAAGATGGGCATTGACGCCACCGCGAAATGGCCCGCGGAGACAAGCCGCCGCTGGGGCGAACCGATCGCGCACGATGGCGAAAAGCGGCGGCGGATGATGCAGGTCTACGACCGCTTGATGGCCGTGCGCGCGGACAAGCCAGTAGCTTGAACTTCGGACCTCGCGGGTGTATCGTTGGCTCGCCTGCTTGCAGGCATCAAAAGACGATGCGCAGTCTCTGCGCGACAGGGGCCCTGGACCGAAAATCTCTGGAGCCTCGCCCGGTGACCTGAGTCACCCACCCCTCCCGTCCTCGTGGCGCGGAGGGGTTTCGTTTTTGGGCTTCCGGATCAGGCACCCATCAAAAGCCCTGAGAGTTCGTGCAAGACGAATCGAACGCGGCGAAACCCTTCGCTCGAGGGCAGCCAGCGCAGCACGACGTTCTCGCTCGGCGGGGCAAGGCCCATCGGTGCGGCCCACACGCGCATTGGCGACTCGGCGCGTTGGGCCTCGAGCTGAAAGGCCCGAACGGCGCGCGGCATGTGAAACCCGTGCGTCACGAGCACGAGATCGGTGATGCCCGCGGTCTTGAGCATGGCGATGCTGCGCGCCGCGTTCTCGCGAGTGTCGCGAGACTCCCCCTCGGTCCAGGTCAGCGGCCTGCCGTAGTCGCGTTCGGCGATGCGCGCTGCCGCCTCGGCTTCGCTGGTGCCGATGCTTTCACCATGACCCACGCCACCGGAGAACATCAGCGGCGCTCCGGTCTGGCGCGACAACCACACGCCGTAGTGAAGCCGCTGCAGGGAAAGATCCTTCAGATTCGAAACGCCGTACTCGGGCGCCACCGCTTCGCGACCCCCGCCCAGCACGACGATGGCCACCTTGTTCGGCGTCGTGCTTGCAATTCGCTTGATTTCAGCCATCCTTTCCGCGCTGAGCGGAGCGGGCGGTTTGAGAGCGGCACGTTCGAGCCAGTAGCCCACCCCAGTGGTGCAGCACAACCACAGCCCGGACGCACCCAACAGGATGACGAGCCACGACACCGTGCGCCGCCAGTACATCATTCGCGCGCCTACCAATATCAGCAGCAGCCACGGCACCGGTGGCAACAGCAGCGCAGTCACCATGGGTTTCCACGATTGAATTCCAAGCAGGATGAAGAGGTCGTTCACAGGCCTACGGGCAAATGCGATGGCGGATTCTGCGCTGGGCCGTCTGTAGAGCCTCGTGCAATATGTCCGTCGCGAAACCCGCTGTTACCGCTGCTTGGCGGTCTGTCGGCGCGACCGCTGCCGATGCGCCGGCGCGCTCCGCCAAGCGCCACCGGCACAATGGCCGCGTTGTCAGCAAACGCGCGGGCCAAACGACTATGGGGTTCGCAAACTTGGAGGCATGGCGTGGCAATCGAGACGATCACCTTGGGCGGAGGCTGCTTCTGGTGCCTGGAGGCCGTCTATGAGCAGGTCGACGGGGTGCAATCGGTGGAGTCGGGTTACAGCAACGGCCATGTGCAGCAGCCCAGCTACCAGCAGGTCTGCGAAGGCGACACCGGCCACACCGAGGTGGTGAAGGTGCAGTTCGATGCCGCGAAGATCTCGTTGCGCGAAGTGCTGGAGATCTTCTTCGCGATCCATGACCCGACCACGCTGAACCGGCAGGGCAATGACCTCGGTCCGCAGTACCGCTCGGGCATCTACTACCACGACGAGGCTCAGCGCAGGGTCGCGCAGTCGGTGATCGACGAAGTGAATGCCGAGGTCAAAGGGCGCGTCGTCACCGAGTTGAAGCCACTCGACAACTACTGGACAGCAGAGGCCTATCACCAGCACTACTTCGAGCGCAATCCGAACCAAGGCTACTGTGCGTTCGTGGTCGGCCCCAAGGTCGCGAAGTTTCGCAAGACCTTCGCATCACGGCTACGCAAGGTTTGACGTGTTGTCGCTGCGCGGGCTGAGCCACGGCTACAACGGCGCGGCCAGACTCACGTTTCCTGATTTCGAGGCGGATGGCGGCGCGTCGGTGGTGCTGCGCGGACCATCCGGAAGCGGCAAGTCCACGCTGATCGCGCTCGCAGCAGGTCTGCTCGACGTGCAGTGCGGCTCGTTGCGTGTGGCCGGGGTCGAACTGGCAGGCATGGCGAACCGGGCGCGCGATGCCTGGCGTGCCGAGACGCTCGGTGTGGTGCCACAGCGCCTGCATCTGAGCCCGAGCTTGACCGTGCGCGACAACTTGGCGTTGGCGTACGTGAGCGCCGGACTACTGGTCGATCCTCTGCGAATCAGCGAACTGCTTGCCACATTGGGCATCTCGGCCTTCGGCGCGCGCAAGCCGCATGCGCTGAGTGTTGGCCAGCTGCAGCGAGTGGCCCTGGCCCGCGCGTTGTTGCGGCGCCCAGCCGTGCTGCTGGTCGACGAGCCCACCGCGTACCTCGACGACCAGACCGCCATCGCCGTGGTGGATTTGCTGCTGCGCGAGGCGCATCGTGCCGACTCCATGCTGCTGCTGGCCACGCACGACCGGCGTGTCCTAGATGCGCTGCCCGAGGCGCGTGTGCTGGCATTGCGGTCAGCGCCGAGCGACGTCGCGTGACTCTCGCGGGCCTGGCTTGGCGATACCTGTGGGCACGGCCGCTGAGCGCCGTCCTCAATCTGGCGCTGCTCAGTCTCGGGGTCGCCGTGTTGACGTTTCTGCTGCTGGCTGGTTCGCAGATCGAACGAGCCCTGACGCGCGATCTCGCGGGCATCGATCTCGTCGTCGGTGCGAAGGGCAGCCCAATGCAGTTGTTGTTGGCAGGCGTCTTTCATCTGGACGTGCCGCCCGGCAACATTCCCGGGACCACGCTGACTCGACTGCGCGGCCACCCGATGGTGGCGGCGGCGCTGCCGCTGGCGCTCGGTGACAGCCTGCGAGGCTTTCGCATCGCCGGTACCGAGGCGACGTACCTCGACTGGTACGGCGCAAGTTTGGCCGAGGGTCGCCTATGGGGCGTGCCAATGGAGGTGGTGCTCGGCCATTCAGTCGCGCACAACCTGAGGCTGGCAATGGGAACCGCCGTGATCGGGTCGCACGGGCTAGGCGGTGACGGGCAAGCGCACGAGGCCACCCCGTACGTCGTCGTCGGCCGCCTGCAGCGCTGCGGCTGTGTGCTCGATCGACTGGTGCTGACGGCGGTCGAATCGGTGTGGGCGGTGCACGCGCGCATCGACCCAACCGGCGTCGCCACCCCGCGGGCGAACGCGGTCGCCGAGGTGGATGCCGGGCCAGGCGATTTGACGATCGTCCTGGTGCGCTACAAGACGCCGCTGGCCGCTGCAGTGTTGCCGCGCTGGGTGCAGGCGCAACCGGGCCTGCAAGCGGCTTCGCCGGCGCTCGAGACAGCACGCCTGTTTCGTTTGATCGGTGTCGGGCTGGATGTGGTGGGCGGCTTTGCGGTGTTGCTGCTTGCAATGTCGACGCTGTCGATCTTCGTGGCGCTCGTGCATGCGGTACGCGATCGAGAAAGCGATCTGGCGATGATGCGCATGCTCGGCGCTCCACCGGCTCGTCTGGCGGCTTTGGTCGCACTCGAGTCGTTGTGGCTGGCATTGCTCGCGCTGTGTGCGGGGCTGCTGCTCGGCCATGGGCTGGCCGAAGGCCTGGGCCGCATGCTGGCGAACCAGCGTTCGCTGGCGATCACGGGCTTTGCATGGACAAGCGACGAGCTTTGGTGCATCGTCGCGATGCTCGTCTTGGCGCTGCTGGCTGCGGCGATTCCGGCTTGGCGCGCCGGGCAGTTGGAGGTCACGCAGCTGCTGCAGGCGCCGCGCTGAGAGTTTGCGGTGTCTGCTAACGAAGCATAGTGAACGACGTGAGCACGCCCCGATACTTCGGCCTGATCCTCGCAGCGCTGCTGGTCGCGCCGATCGCGCTGGCCCAGTCAACGGCGAATGCGCCGGGCGTCACGACCGAGTCCAACACCGCAGCACCGCCTGCGATCGGCCAAGGCCCGGGCTATCACGACCCACGCAGCCCGTTCAAGCCGATCACCGCCCGTGAGGGTGTGGTGCCCTGGCCGTTGTTGGCGTCCGTGACCTCGCGTGCAGAAAAAGATCGGCTGGTGCCGGTGTTTCCACAGGACGTGCAGGCCCTGAACAATCGCACCGTCAAGATCGAAGGCTTCATGATGCCGCTCGAACCGGGTGACAAACAGCGTCACTTCCTGCTGTCGTCGGTACCCGTCATGTGCCCGTTTTGTGTCCCCGCGGGCCCCGAAGGGTTGGTCGAGGTGCGCAGCCGCGCGCCGGTGAAATACACGCTCGAACCGGTGCTGGTGGAGGGCCGTCTCGCGGTGTTGGATGGCGACCCTTACGGGCTGCTCTATCGCATCGTCGACGCCACGCCTGTGCAACCCTGAGCGGCGCCGGCAGGCAGACTCAAGGCGCCAGTCGCTGCCGCACCCAACGTCCGGCCTCCAGCGAATAGCGCACGCGGTCGTGCAGGCGGCTGCGACGGCCTTGCCAGAACTCCCAGCGATCGGGCACCAGACGATAACCACCCCAGTGGGGCGGTCGGGGCGGGTTCAAGCCGTGCCGCACGGCGGCCTTGGCCGCGTTGGCCACCAGCACTGCGCGCGAAGTGATCGGCTGACTTTGCGGTGACGCCCAGGCCCCGATTCGCGAGTCGAGTGGGCGCGTGACGTAGTAGGCATCGGATTCCTCGGCCGAGACTTTCTCGACCCGCCCCTCGATGCGCACCACCCGCTCAAGCTCCACCCAATGGAACTGCAGTGCGGCGTGCGGGTGATGCGCCAACTCGCGGCCCTTGCGGCTGTCGTAGTTGGTGTACCAGACCAGGCCCCGGGCATCGAATCCTTTGATCAGCACGATGCGCGTCGACGGACGCCCATCGGGTCCCACGGAAGCCAACGTCATCGCGTTGGGCTCGGGCAGCTGCGACTTGATGGCTTGTTCGAGCCATGTCTCGAACTGGCGCAGCGGGTCGTCGGCGCACGACACCTCATCGAGCTCGTCGCGCTCGTAATTCTTACGCAGCTCGGCCAGCGCCACCTTGTCCATCAAGCAAGTATGCACGTTGGCGACATGTTGGGACTGCACCTTACGTGGAACGCCCTAAGTGAAGGTCCCACTGTTTCGATGGCGGTGCCGACACGATGCTCTGAGGGGTCTGCAAGCTGCGTGTGCCATGGCGGGGAAGGCACCGCGCACAGGCAAGGCCATGCCCATGAAGAAGCCCCCAACCGTCATTGTGCTCGCCGCTGGCCGCGGTAGCCGCTTCAAGGCGCCTGATCACAAGCTGCTGCAAGCGTTCGGGTCGTCCACCGTACTGGGCACCGCGCTTGAGCATGCAATCGAGAGCGGCCTGCAGTTGCGCGTGATCACCACCGCAGCCGTCACCGCCGAGGCACGCCGCCATGTGGCTCAGCGCGACATCGTCGAACTGCCCGCAGTCACGGGCCACCGCGGCGAGACCCTGGGCATGGGCTTTTCCATCGCCAGCGGCGTTGCGGCCAGCGCCGACGCCGGCGGCTGGCTGTTCCTGCCCGCCGACATGCCATCGGTGAAGCCGGCGACGCTGCTGGCGGTGGCGGCCGAGTTGCCGCAGCACGCGGTCGTGTATGCGCAGCACATCGGGCGCCGTGGCCACCCGGTGGGTTTTGCGTCGGAGCTGTATTCGGAACTGGTGCAGCTGTCTGGAGACGAGGGAGCGCGAAGGTTGGTGGCGCGTTATCCGTCGTTCGGCGTCGAGGTCAATGATCCGGGCGTGCTGATCGACGTCGACACGCTCGACGACCTGGCGGCGCTGCACGCGCACGCCGGCCCCGGTGTGCCGAGCGAGCCGCGCGCGCACTGAGCCGCGCGGCCGAGCGCGGTCACTCGGCAGCGGCCGAATCGGCGGGCAATCCGAACAACGAATGCATCGCGTCGCGCACCTGGTCGCTGACCATGGCCTGCGCGTTGTGATGGGTGCCGTTGTCGGCCAGGATGAAACGCTTGGGTTCGCGCGCTCGGTCGTACAGCGCACGGCCGAGCGCCGGCTGGATCATCCGATCCTGCGCGCCATGCACCACCAGCACGGGCGAGCCGACGTCGGCAATGCGCTGCGCGGCATCGAAGCGCTGCGTGATCAGCGGCCCCAACGGCAGCCAGCCGAAACGCATCGTCGCGAACACATCGGGCACTGACGTGAAGCCCCCTTCGACTACCACGCCCGCCTCATCGTCGACTTCGGCCGCCAAGTGAACCGCGATCGCGCTGCCCAACGAATGGCCGTAAATCACGCGCTGCTGCTTCGGCTGCTGCTGGCGCAGCCAGTCCCATGCAGCGCGTGCGTCCTCGTAGGCGGTGGCCTCGGAGGGCAACGCGTCGGTGCTGCGGCCAAAGCCGCGGTAGTCGACGCCCAATACCGAGACGCCCATCGCATGCAGGCGGCGCATGCGAAACGAGCTGCTCGTCACGCCCCAACGGGCGCCGTGCAGATACAGCATCACCGGGGCATTGGGGTCGGCTTGTGGCAACCACAGCGCGTGCAGCTTCACCGGCAGATCGGCACCGGGCGGCGTGAACTCGATCCAGCGGTCTTGCATGCCGTCGGTTGCCGCCGTGGCGCCGTGCCAGTTGTCCTTGCTCGGCTGGAAAATCCATTTGCGCTGCTGCTCGTCGAGCGTGGCGCAGCCGCCGCCCAGTACCAATACCAGAGCGGCCAGCAGACGACTGATCCAGCGCATTCGTTTACCTCGCACCGACGTCTCCCGGGTCAGCGACCGCGCAAAAACAGCGCGTCGAGCTCCTTTAACGTCACTTGGCGCCAGGTCGGACGTCCGTGGTTGCACTGATCCGCCCGCTCGGTGGCCTCCATTTGACGCAGCAGCGCGTTCATCTCGTCGACCGTCAGCCGGCGGTTGGCGCGCACCGCGCCGTGGCAGGCCATCGTGGCCAGCAGGTCATCGCGTGCGCGCTGCACCACGCGGCTCGAATCGGTTTGCTCCAGCTCGGCCAGCACCGCGCGCGTCAGTTCCACCAGATCGGCATCGGGCAACGCGGCAGGGCGGCTTCGGATCGCCAGCGTGCTGGCGGCCAGCGGAGTGACCTCGAGCCCGAGTGCCGCCAACGCATCGGTACTGGCTTGCGCGGTGGCCATTTCGGCGGGCGAAGCGGCAAAAGTGACCGGCACCAGCAGGGGTTGCGCCTGCAGCGCACCTGCACCGCGCGACTTGAGTTGTTCGTAAACGATGCGCTCGTGCGCTGCGTGCATGTCGACGATCACCAGGCCGTGCGCGTTTTCCGCCAGCACGTAGGCGCCTCCGATCTGGGCCAGCGCGCGCCCCAGAGGCCAGGGATTCGATTCGGTCTCGGCCGCAACCGCGGCCGCTGGCACCGGCGCTAGCCAAGCCGGTAGCGGCTCAAAGGCCTGCAGCCGGGTGGCCAGCGGCAGAGCCAACGAGCCCTGCCTGTAGCTTGGCGATGCTGGGGTTGCGGTTT
>Ga0065707_10002165_pt1 | contig 12899 bp, 10 predicted proteins | sample SwiRhicommuniRL3_FD_59094 | JGI IMG/M metagenome (GOLD analysis project Ga0065707, IMG submission 59094) | Switchgrass rhizosphere bacterial communities from Rose Lake, Michigan, USA - RL3 v2 (version 2) | ecosystem: Host-associated > Plants > Roots > Rhizosphere > Soil | place: East Lansing... | reverse complement strand
GATCTCCAATCGGATGAAAGGTCCTGTCGAAGGCACGCGGATTACGCCGACAGCAGCGACGTAGGAAGTCGCAAGGCGCTAGTCGGAGGTCGTCAGGCGCAAGTCCAGGCAAGGCGTAAGTCCAGGCACAAGGCGTAAGTCCAAGACAGGGCGTAAGTCCAAGACAGGGCGCAAGTCCAAGACACGGCGCACGTCCAGGCAGGCCCTCAGTTGTCCGGGTTCGTGTCGGGTGGCTGCCCGCGCTGGCGCCAGTTGCATCGTTGCAGGTAATTGATCCAGCGCGTCAGCATCTTCGTGATCTCGATATACTCGCCGCCGATTTTCGACAGTTCTTCGTCATCGATATATTCGCGGCCCCTTGCAGTGATGAGATGCGTATGACTCTCATATGCAGATCCTCTCGCTCGGCCGTAGTAATCGGCCGTCTGACGGTCGGTGATCTGACCGAAGCCCTCTGAGATTAGCGCCGCAACCCGAGAAGACGAGCGCGACAGTTGTGTGGAGAGATCGTAGTCCCTGCGAAACGCGGGACGCTTCAGCAGTGCAGAAATTTCATTCGTGGCATTGATAGCCTTGCGGTACACGAGGACATCGGAGAGATTCTTGGCTTTCATGACACCGCATGGGGCACACCGTATGCCACATCCGCACACCCCCTGGCGGCTTCCATCCTTGACCCGCCTTGCACCTCGCGACCGCCCTGCGCGTTGCGACCTGCCTTGCGCCTTGCAACCTGCCTTGCGCCTTGCGACCTGCCTTGCGCCTTGCGACCTGCCTTGCGCCTTGCGACCTGCCTTGCGCCTTTGGACTAGACTTGCGCCTTCCGACTTCCGACTAGCGCCTTACGACTCTTATGAACGACGCCCATTGCCACTTTTTTTCCGAACAATTCTTCGCCACACTCGGCCGGCAACGGTCGCCTCTGGCGCCAGAGTCTGCTGCCGAGATCGTCGCCACGCTCAAGTGGGACCTACCGGGATCGCCGGACGATCTCGCCGACCGCTGGGTTGATGCGCTCGATCGCGGCGGTGTCCGGCGCTCATCGTTAATCGCGAGCGTGCCGGGCGATGAGGAATCCGTTGCGCGAGCCATCGCCCGTCATCCGTCGCGCTTCGTGGGTTTCTTCATGCTCGATCCCACCGCGCCCGACGCCGCGGCCCGAACGGAAAACGCGCTCGGTCAGCTCGGGCTGCGCGCGATTTGCCTGTTTCCGGCCATGCAGCGCTATCCATTGCAGGATGCGCGAGTGCGGGAAATCGTTCAACTGGCGGCAGCGCACGCAGGGACGGCCGTGTTCGTCCATTGCGGCGCGCTCTCGGTGGGCGTGCGAAAGAAACTGGGCCTGCCAAGCCGTTTCGACGTGCGCTACGGCAACCCGCTCGACCTGCACGCCCTGGCGGCCGACTTCCCCGACGTGCCGTTCATCATCCCGCACTTCGGGGCGGGGCTCTTTCGCGAGGCCCTGCTCGTGGCCGATCTTTGTGCCAACGTGTACCTCGACACATCGAGTACCAACCGTTGGATGGCCTATCACTCCGCGCTCACCCTCGCCGATGTGTTCCGGCAGGCGCTTGCGGTGACGGGCCCGAATCGCCTTTTGTTCGGCACGGACTCTTCGTTTTTTCCCCGCGGCTGGAACCGGGAGGTTTATCAGGCGCAGGCCAGCGCGCTCGAGACCACGGGCGTCGACGCCGCCGTCAGGGAGTGCATCTTCGGCACCAATTTCGACCGCCTTTTTCCTGCCTGACCCCGTCCAAGGTGTTACGATCACTTTAATTAACCGGGGGGACTGCATGGCTGACGAACTCGTGTCCGCGGGCGACCGATCGGAGCTGACCGGCATTATTCGGGACATCCGAAAACGCTGGCGTCTGAAGCTTGCCGTGCGGGGCGCCGCCTTCGTCGTGGCCGGCTTCCTCCTCACGCTGCTCCTCTCGGCCTACGCGCTCGAGAGCCTCAAGTTCAGCCCCGGGTCGATCATCGCCTTCCGCGTCGGCATGATCATGATTTTCGGAGCGCTCGCGGGTTATTTCTTCGTCCTGCCGCAGTGGCGCCGCGTCACCGATGAGCAGGTGGCGCTCTATCTGGAAGAGTGCGAGCCATCGCTCGAGACCGCGATCCTCAGCGCGCTCGAGGCCGAAAAAGGATCCCCGTCTCACTCGCCCGATCTGGCGCGCCGCCTCGTCCAGCAGGCGATCGAGCAATGCGGACACATCGAGATGGGCCGACGGCTCGAAGCGCAGCCTCTTCGGCGCTATGCCACTGCGATTGGCGGTGCCGTCGCGCTGGCCCTCCTGATCTTCATTCTCGGCCCGGCATATCTGCGCCAGGGCGCCTCAGCGCTCCTCATCATGACCGGTGGATTGCTCGAGGCGAGCCCGTATCACATCACGGTCAAGCCCGGCAGCTCCACCGTGCCGCGCGGGTCCGACCAGACGATTACGGCGACCATCCAGGGCTTCGAGGCCGACAAGGCCGAACTGCTCATCCGCAAGGCGCTGAACACGCCGTTCGAGCACGTGCCGATGGTGTTCAACAGTGACACGAAGATCTTCGAGGGGGTGCTCTTCGATCTGCCCGGCTCGATCGACTATTTCGTCGAATCGGGCGGCGTGCGATCGGACGTCTTCACGATGCACGCGGCCGATCTGCCGTACGTGAAGCAGATGGAGATGGAATACGTGTTCCCGTCGTACACGGGGCTATCGCCGCGCAAGATTGAAAACGGCGGCGACATCGCCGTGCTGCAGGGCACGCAGGTCCGCGTCCGCATCACGCCGACGATGAAGGCGCCGACCGGACGCATCGTGCTCGACGGCGGCAATACGTTGCCCCTCGCGCTCGAGGGCGACGTCTTTACTGCGACGATTCCCGTCACCAAGGACGGCTTCTACCGCGTCGAGCTGCAGGGCGGGCCCGAGAACAAGCTCGTCAACGCCTCACCGCAGTACACGATCGACGTCCTCGAAGATCAGCCGCCGAGCGTCTCGATTGCGAAGCCGGGACGCGACACCACGGCCTCGCCGATCGAAGAGCTCGCCGTCGAAGCGCGTGCCGACGATGACTTCGGCGTCCAGCAGCTCGAGCTCATCTATTCGGTGAACGGCGGACCCGACCAGACCAAGAAGCTGGTCGATTCAAAGAGCAAGGCGATGCCCGAGGTGTCGGCCGCCCACACGTTCTATCTCGAAGAGCTGAAGGTCGCGCCGGGCGATTCCGTCTCTTACTACGCGCGCGCGACCGACAACATCGGACGAAACGTCTCCAGCGATCTGTACTTCATCCGCGTCCGCAAGCTCGACGAGCAGTTCCGGTCGGCGATGTCGATGGGCGGGGGCGGTGGCGGCGGGGGCGGCGGCAACATGCAGGTCGACGCGCTCTCGCAGCAGCAGCGCGAGATCATCTCGGCTACCCACAACATCGTCCGCGATCGCAAGACGATGACGGCCGCCAAGCTGCGCGAAAGTCTGGTGGTCGTGGCGCTTTCTCAGTCGAAGCTCCGCGAGCAGGTGGAAGGCCTGGTGGGACGCATGAACAGCCGGCTGGTCGAGCCGGATCCGGCGTTCCAGCGCATCGCCGAGCTGCTGCCGAAAGCCGCCGAGGAAATGAAGGCGGCCGAAGGCAAGCTGCAGGCGCAGGCGCCGAACGATGCGCTGCAACCCGAGAATCGCGCACTCGCCGAGCTGCAGCGTGCCGAAGAAGAGTACGAGAAGCAGGTCAGCCAGCAGCGCGGTGGTGGTGGCGGCGGCGGTGGCGGCGCCGGGTCGGTGTCTGAAGATCTCGCTGAGCTGTTCAAGCAGGACATGGACAAGCTCGCGAACCAGTACGAGACCGCGCAGAGCGCGCAGCAGCAGCAGTCCGATCAGCAGATCGACGCGCTGACGGAAAAGTTGCGCGAGCTCGCGCGGCGCCAGCAGCAGGAAGCCGAACGGCAGCGCCAGCAGGCGCTGGCCGGTCAGATGTCGCAGGGCGGCGGGGCCAGCCAGCGGGCGCTGGCCGACCAGGCCGAAGAGGTCGCCCGGCAGCTCGAGCGTTTGTCGCGCGAGCGCAATCGTCCCGATCTCGCACAGGCGGCACAGGCCGCGCGACAGGCTGCCGACCAGATGCGCCGCGCCGCGTCGTCGGGCGACCCGAGCGCGTCGGGGCAGGCGAGCGCCGCGCTGGGCACGCTGCGCGAGGCGCAGCGCCGGCTCGAGCAGGAGCAGGGCGCGCGCGGACAGCGCGACATGCAAACCGCGCAGCAGCAGGCCGAAGAGATCGCGCGCGAGCACCGCGAGCTGTCGCAGGAGGCGCTCGGGCTCTCACAGTCGAACAGCACCGGGCGCGCCAACGATCGCGCGCGGCAGATTGGCCAGAAGAAATACGAGCTCGAGGCGAAGGTCAACGAGCTCGAAAAGCAGATCGATCGCATGTCTGGTGAGATGCGGCGCAACGAGCGCGATGCGTCTCGCAAGCTGCAGGAGGCGGCCGATGGCATCCGGAACAACCGTCTCGAAGAGCAGATTCACTACTCCGGCAGCCTGATGCGTCAGACTGGACAAACGAGCCCCGACCTCGAGAAGAACATCGGCAGCGAGATCGACAAGATGCGGAGCAAGCTCAACGAGGCGGCCGGCGCCGTCGGCCAGGGCGACAAATCCAATCGCATGGCGAACAATCTCGACCGCGCGCGTAATCTCGTGCGCGGCCTCGACTCGATGCAGCAGCAGATGCGAGACGGGCAACGCGGTCAACAGGGTCAGCAAGGCCAACAGGGCCAACAAGGCCAGCAGGGCCAACAAGGCCAGCAGGGTCAACAAGGCCANCAGGGNCANCAAGGTCAACAGGGCCAGCAAGGCCAGCAAGGGCAGCAGGGCCAACAAGGTCAACAGGGCCAGCAGGGTCAGAGCGGACAGGGCGGTCAGCCGGGACAGGGCGGGCAGGACGGAAACCGCAATGGCGATGGCCGTGACGGCCCCAATGGCAACGGCCGCGGCGCGAACTACAACGGCGACGACTGGGGCGGATGGGGACAGCGCGTCTTCACACCCGGCGAAATCCGTCAGTTCCGCGATCAGGCACGGTACTGGGGCAACGAAACGCAGCAGTTGCGCGATCAGCTGCGCAACGACGGCGTGCCGGCGGCCGATCTCGACGAGATTCTGCGCCAGATACGCCAGCTCGACGACGACCGCGTGTACAAGGACGCGCGGGAGCTCGAGCGGCTGCAAACGCAGGTGGCCGAAGGGCTGAAGCGATTCGAATTCAGCCTGCGCCGCAAAGTCGAGGACTCGCAGGGCGATCAGCCGGCGCTGACGGCAACCGACGAAGTGCCTCGCGGGTTCCGCGACATGGTCAACGAGTACTATCGGTCGTTGTCGCGAGCATCGAAGTGAACCAGCGGTTCTAGGTTCTGGGTTCTGAGGTTCTGGGTGCCTCGCCTCATCATCGGTTCTGTTCTAGCCGCTGTCCTCATCGCATCTGCGGCGTACAGCCAGATCTGGTCAGGGGGTGACTTGTGGCAGGGCTGGCGAGGTGAGCCGCCGCGTTACCCGACGCGCGCCATCCATGACGGCCGGTTCCACTTCTGCCGGCTGATGTACCCCAGCGCCTGGCGCGAAGCCGGCGGACAAGGCTGGCGCACCGACTATCCAGGCGCCGACATCAACTTCAGCATCCGCTTCGCCGAGCTCACCAAGACTCCAGTGAGCACCGACGGTGAAGGCGACCCGGAATACTTCGTCGTGCCCAGCAGCGGAGACGACAACCTCTTCCGCTGCCCGTTCGTGCACATCGAGGATGCGGGCACCGCGCGTTTCAGCGACGCCGACGTCCAGCAGTTGAGCCGGTACCTCCGCAAAGGCGGCTTCATGTGGAGCGACGACTTCTGGGGGTCGCGCGCCTGGGACGTGTGGCAGCGCGAAATCGGACGAGTGTTGCCGCGCGACAAATATCCCATCGTCGACATTCCCGTGACGCACGCGATGTTCCAGACGGTCTATTCCGTCAAGCGCATCCTGCAGGTTCCCGCGATCAGCCAGTGGCGGCGGAACGGCGGCGAGACCTCGGAGCGCGGTTTCGACAGTGCCGTCGTCAACACGAAAGGGATCTTCGACGAAAAAGGCAGGTTGATGGTGTTGATGACGCACAACACCGACATCTCGGATACCTGGGAGCGCGAGGGCGAAGACGTGGAGTACTTCTATCGTTTCTCGCCCGAAGGGTACGCCATCGCGATCAACGTGATGGTGTACGTGATGACGCACTAGGTGGCTCTCACCTGAACATATCCAGGCCGAACTTCGGCGCCTTGCGCGTGCCGGTAATCTTGATCGGGATGACCGTTCCGGCGCCGGGCTTCCTGAAGAACGGATCGATCGCCTTCAAAAAGAATCCCTTCACGCCTCCGCCGGCGACCTCGGATAGCGGCGCCTGCATCTTCAGGTGGCCGCGAAAATCGAGGCGCTCTTCGCGCAGGCCGTACTGTCCCACGAGCTCGACGGCCGACCCCGGAACCGAGAACGTGAGGCTGGAGAAGCTCGCGGTCGCGTTCTCAAACGTGAAGTGGGCCTTCAGGTTCGACAGCACATCGCCAGCCTGTTCGCCCTCGACCATCCCCTGCCCCCGGCGACTGAGCCCGACGAGCTTCGTCTGCACCGTCGGGTCGGTGAACGTCGCCTTCGACAGGGTGAACTGCCCGCGCAACCGCAGCTTGTCGATCACTTTTTTCTTTTCGGGGGGAATCACCAGCTTCGCCTGAAGCTCGGCGGCGCCGAGAAGAATAGGCTTTTCCGAATTTACCGCGAGTCTCAGCAAATCCTCGATCCGCCCTTTCTTGATGGTGACGTCGACATCGATCTGCCGTCCGTGCACGCCCTCGAATCCGACGACCGAACCGTGCGCGGTCAGGCTCGTGTTGAGGAACGTGCCATCCACGCGAGTCAGGTATGTGTCGCCGTCGGAACCATCGACGACGGCCGTGAAGCTCGTCTTGAGCGGAACCGGCAGTCCTCCGGCATCGACCTGAAACTTGGGCGTGTCGGTGGTTCCCTGCACTTCGATGCGGTTGAGAGGACCGGTGAACGCTCCGGCTGAACTGAGCACGCCCGCAAGACCTTCTATCGTATCGAGGTTCGCGTTCGCGAAGACGTACGTGCCGGTCACGGGTGTGCTCGCGGGGTGCGCGACGTTCCAGGGCCCGAAGGTACCCGACGTTTCGATTTCGCCCTTTGGAATGGGATTGGTGAGCGTCGCGATGAACGGCATCGTCTCGGTGATGCCGAGCGAGTCCATGACGAGATGATGAACGGTGAAGACCTTCGGCTGCTTTCCCGCTTTCTTTGGAACGATCGTGATGATCGTGTCGGGCGCTTCAAACCGATCGATGATGACGTGCGGCAGCCGTTCGGCGCCCGCACGCGATTCGTCATCAGTCTTCCCGTCGTCGTCGTCGTTGTCGTCGCCCGGTGGAATCGTCACTCGCAGCCCCTGCAGACGGACTTCCGAGACGTGCCGCGGCTCCTTCATGAGGTCGCGGAGCGAGCCGCGGATCTCGAACGAATCGATCGCGATGATCGGCGGTACGTCCGTGCGCCCTTTATGCCGTATCGCCACGCCACGGCCGCTGACGGCCACGCGCGGAAACACATGTCCTTCGAGCGTGTCGATCGTCACCTCGCTCTCGAGTTCTTCGGTAAGGAGCGCGATGACGCGCGCCTTGAGCGTGGCCGAGCGAAGGGGAATCGACAGGCCAATGACGACGAGTACGACTGCAACCACGCCGGCCAGCGCGAGCAGGATCGAGAGGCGCTTTCCGAACGTCAGCTTTCTGTACACATCGAGCATTGCGGCTTGATATGAAGCAAACGCGAGGCCAGTCAGTACGACGTCGGGCGAATCTCGGACTTGGTGAGGAAACGGCGGAAATTGCTCAGCTTCTGGGTGGTTTTCAGGCTGGGGGCGCCGCGGAACACGGTCAGCGTGTCGATCGACTCCGGCAGCAGGACGAGCTCGTCGGGTTGCTGAAATTCCACACGGGCAAAGCGGAGCGTCATTTCAGATCGTTCCACCCTGATGACCGGATCGAGCCCGATGTACCCGGCGCGCATCGGCACGGCGAACGGTTTCGACAACCGTACGACGACCTGCAGCACGTCGTAGGAGATCGGATCGAACCAGACGCGACCCTGATACCCGCCGCCNTCGGCCTGGAAGCAGGTGCCTTCCCACGTCACGCGCACGCTCTCTGGAGGCGACTCGATGAAGTCGATCGCACGCGTGCCGGGTGGGCCGCCAAATCCTTCGGCTGGAATGGTGAAGCGGTAGCGATACTGATTCTCCGCGAGCAGGAACGCCAGCGGCTCTGGCGAGCCGGTCTTCGGATCGGTGCAGCCCGGCTTCTGGTTCCTGCGCGCGGGACGCCCGTTGACGAACTGGAGCGTCCGATCGACGCGGAAGATCCGTTCGCCCTTTGCGTCTGGATCGCGCGACACGCTCAACTCGAACACGGTCGTGCGCGGCTTTCCTGTCGGCTGCAGGTTGAATCGCAGATCCTGCTGGACGACGTCTTCGGTGCAGATGATGCTGATGAAGCGATGGTAGTACTGCTGGGTGCGCTCNGCCAGGCCGTTGAGAAGGGGCACGAGCTCGGGAGCCTGCGCCACCGCGCGGCTGCCGCCAAATGCCGCGATGACAAGCGCGACCGGCACAGCGGCGCGGAGCATGGACAAATCTTACACGGTACAACCCAGGACGGAAGCGACGATGTCGGCCGCGCTTTCGACGTCGCGCCGGGTGACATCGAGATGGGTCACCATGCGCACGCGGTCACGATCGACGGGCACGGCGAGCACCCCACGTGATGAGATCTGCGACAGGAAATCCGCCGACGACAACCCGCTGGGCTTCACGCTGAAGATGACGATGTTCGTCTGAACTTTTTCAGGATTCAGCGCGATGCCGGGCACGCGCGAGAGCCTCTGCGCCAGCATCTGCGCATTGTCGTGATCGTCCTTCAGGCGCTTCGGTCCTTCCTCCAGCGCCACGAGACCGGCGGCCGCGAGCACGCCCGCCTGACGCATGCCGCCGCCCAGCATCTTACGGATTGATCGACAGCGTTCGATGAATTCGCGGCTGCCCACGATCATCGATCCCACCGGTGCGCCGAGGCCCTTGCTCAGGCAGAACTGCACCGAATCGAACGGCCTCGTCATCGTCTCCACACGCTCGCCCAGATACGTGGCCGCGTTGAAGACGCGCGCGCCGTCCAGGTGCACGCGAATCCCCTGTTGGTGAGCGCGGTCGCAGATCTCTTCGACCACTTTCGTGCGGTACACCGTCCCGCCCGCCATGTTCACGGTGTTTTCGAGGCAAATCAGCGACGTCTGCGGCCGGTAGTAGACCTTCGGACGTATCGCGTCCGCGATCGCGTCCCACGACAGCAGGCCGTCTTCGCCGTTGACGACGCGCGGAAGGAGACCCGCGAGCGCGGCAAGCGCGCCCATCTCGTAGTTGTAGATGTGGCCGTTGGTTTCGCAGATGACTTCCTGGCCCGGCCGCGTGTGCGCGATGACGGAGGTGAGATTGCCCATCGAGCCCGACGGGACAAAGAGCGCAGCTTCGCGGCCAAAGACGGCGGCCGCGCGTTCCTGCAACAAATTCAGCGTGGGATCTTCGAGAAAGACGTCGTCGCCAACCTCGGCCTCCGCCATGGCTCGGCGCATGGCGGGAGACGGCCGGGTGACGGTGTCGGAGCGGAGATCGATGGCGGCCATCCGCACATCATAAATGGTCGCCGGGTCTGCTTACGCGACTCTCGTGAGCTTGCGAACCACTATCCGGGCGGGCTGGTCATCGTGGCACTCGTGCCACCAGACTCCCCGTTCGATCCACCACCCGTTCTCACCCTGGTCGTCAAACAGCCCCCCGCAACGGCCGCACACCTCGTATTCGAGCTTCACAGGGGTATTCTTCTTCACACCTAATTAGACCGCGGAGGTTGCGGTCTGGTTCCCGTGAAAAACAGCGTTTTGGCGGGTTTAAGGGTAGGATCCGCCCCCAGACTACCTAAGTAGACGCTGGATCTTGCTCTTTAGACCCGGCGCCCTTGGGCTCGAAATCCAGTGAAGCCCCATTCATGCAGTAGCGCAGCCCCGTGGGTCGTGGGCCATCCTCGAACACGTGCCCCAGGTGCCCCTTACATCGTGCGCAGTGCACCTCGGTGCGTACCATTCCGTACGCACGGTCGGTCGTTGTTTCCACGGCCTGTTCGAGTGGCGCCCAGAAACTCGGCCAGCCGGTACCGCTCTCGAACTTGGTCGACGAGGCGAACAGGTCCTGTCCGCACCCCGCACATCTGAAGACACCGTCCCGGTGTTCTTTGTTGAGCGGACTTGTCCCAGCCCGTTCGGTCCCGTGCTTGCGCAGAACTTGATATTGCTCCGGCGTGAGCCTGGCGCGCCACTCGTCGTCGTTGACCGGGATGTCCATGAACCCAATCTATCAGATTCACATCGGGAAGTACTCAGCGCGACAACACGAATTGATGGTTTGTTGAGTAGCACAATGCGATCGGCTCCGACCAGATAGCCTCGGTCTCGTAAAAAACGCCGGTGAACATGCCGGCGAGGCGGTCGGCGGAACCTGTAACAACCACCCTCCCTCCCACAATGAGTAACCTCGATTGCGAAACCTGTTCGACGATGTACGGGTACTCGCCGTCGTACCACGTGAAATCGAACACCACACCTCCGGGCTCGACCCTGCCGCCAAAGCCGCCCCGAGCGTGAAAGCTCGCTCCGCTCAGCGTGACTGAGAGTTTTGCACCGTCTTGTTGTACCGCGGCGGTGTAGGTGCGCACTCGCAACTCTTCAGGCAGACGCCCTTCGCCAACGCCTATACGACATTCTCCCGCAGCAGTAATCGTCATTGTGTAGACGCCCGACACATCCGCGCGCGACCCTAGAAGCGACAACTCGATGTCGTACGTCAGCTGACCTGCGACAACGACGGTACGGATGGCTGTTTGATATCCGGCCTTGGTCACTCGTAAGATGATCTGACCTGATAGCCCGTACAGGCGATAGCTGCCTTCATCTGTATATGTGGTCATAGGTGCCCCAACACCACTCATGACGTCGACGCGAGCGCCGTTCACTGGCGCGCCGCCATCTGTAACCTCTCCTACAAGCCTATGCCTGCCAGGTGGCAATACCGTCACGTGTCGAGAGTCGGCTCGCTGAGCGAAAACCCCGGTAATCTCGGTCTCACCACTTTCGAGCCCCTTCACAAGCCCGGGCCCCGCAAGCCACAGTAGCCCTCTTTCCTTCCAATACGCCTCGTTTGTCACGTCGCGTGTGGAGCCATCGGACAACTGGGCGATTAAGCTGAACTGTGTGGTCTCTCCGATGGGGACGATCTGCGGCCCCACGATGTTGACCCATCGGATAACCGTCTCGCCGGGTGGCGCGGGCGATGGGATCGGTCCGGCGACATCTGCACCCGGAGTCGGGGCGGCTGGAGAGCTCTCGCAGGCGGTGAACGACCAGCTCGTAGCAAGTGCGATCGAAAACATCTTCACAATTGCAGCAGTTCGCATCTCTCTCTCAGGCGACCAGCCACCAGCCCGTGCTCAGCGCGACAACACGAATTGATGGTTCGTCGATGAACACCACGCGATCGGCTTCCAGGAAGGCGTTTCGACCATTCGCAACTCACCTGAGAGCGTGCCCGTGAGTCTGGCTTCGCGACCAGTTGTAACAACCGCGCTTCCCTCAATGAAGAGAACCCTCGATCTCGTGAGGAGCTCGCCAATCGGCTGACCATCGTCAGGGTTTCTCAGCGAGAACACGGCGCCAGCAAGCTCGACGCTGCCGTAGAAACCCTGAGCAGGATAAAGTCCCGACCCGCTCAGTGTGACCCAGAGGGTTGGACCGTCTTGTTGTACTGTGGCCGTGTAAGAGCGGACCCTGACGTCCTCTGGTAGATTCGCCTTGCCAAGACCGATTCCGCAGTCGCTCGCCGCAGAGATCGTCAACGCGTAGGAGCCCGAAAGGTCGGGGTATTTCCCCCAAAATGGCACCTCGATGGTGATCCATTGATGATCCGCAACGGTGATCGCGTGCGTCGCACGCGAATACCCGTCCATGGTTACTTCTATGCTGGTCTCACCGGAGACCCCATACAGGTAGAAGACACCTTCGCGATCTGTCAGCGTGGACAACCGCGCGCCGGCGCCGGTCGTGACCTCCACTCGAGCACCGGCAAGAGGTTTGTCAGGAAATCGGCGCTCAATCAGGCGTCCATAGAGTCGGTATGTGCCGGCCGGCAAGACGAACACTTCTTTCCGGCCTCGGCCCTCGTCGAAACGAGCCTCAATCAGGGCGGTCCCGCGCTCGCGTCCCGTGACACGGCCGGGCGCCGCGATTGACGCCACGAGTCCATCGCCAGAAGTCCAGTTGGCCTCGTTCGTGACGTCGCGAGTGGTCCTGTCGCTCATGGTAGCGACCAGCTGAAGCTGCACGGTTTCGCCCGGAGGGATCTCTCGCGGCCCCACGATTTGGACACTCGAGATCACAAGGTCGCCTGGTTTCGTGCCTGAAGTGGGACCGGTCGGGGACCTATCACAAGACACAAAAAATCCCGCAGCGGCGAGCGCAATCGAGACGGCTCTCACCTTGTCTCCGCTAAGGAGTTCGGATGTACACGCCATCCAGAAAGTCAGAATGCTGCATGAGAAGGGGGTATCTCACTGAAATGGACTCGCCACGAGGCGATACCGTCGCCTCCCATCCCGCGTCTTTGTCCAGGAATTTGATGAGAGAATTCGCTTCCGTATAAGTTCCCAGATATTCGAAGAAGGGATAGTTGGCGCTGGCGTACTGGAGCGCAAACGAGCCGTCATCGTAGAGCACGTACCGCGA
>Ga0065707_10082666_pt1 | contig 12900 bp, 9 predicted proteins | sample SwiRhicommuniRL3_FD_59094 | JGI IMG/M metagenome (GOLD analysis project Ga0065707, IMG submission 59094) | Switchgrass rhizosphere bacterial communities from Rose Lake, Michigan, USA - RL3 v2 (version 2) | ecosystem: Host-associated > Plants > Roots > Rhizosphere > Soil | place: East Lansing, MI... | reverse complement strand
GCGTCTCGCGGCCGAGGGTGAGGCCGAAGCCGCCAAGCTGCGTGCCGAGGCCGACCGGGTCCGCTTCGAAGTTGAGGCGGCGGGTCAGCGCGCGGTCAACGAGGCAGCGAACATCCTGTCATCCGACCAGATGTCGCTCCAAACGAAGATGGCACTGCTCAAAGTGCTGCCCGATTTGGTGCGCGAAGCAGCTAAACCGATGGAGGCGATCGATTCGATCAAGATCGTACAGGTCGATGGGCTGACCGGCGGGCACGGAGACGGGGCGACGGTGATCGCAGGTGGTGAACAGAATCTGGCCAGTGCCGCAGTTTCCGCCGCGCTGCGCTACCGGGCGCAAGCGCCGGTGATCGACGGGCTGATGAAGGATCTGGGCCTTGACGGATCCAGCCTTGATGCTCTGGTGAAGGGTGCTGTCGAACAGCCAGCCGTGCCGGTTATCGTCGAGACGATCCTGCCCGACAAAAGTGGGCCCGAGGTCTGACCAAACGCATTCGCTTCGAACCACGACGGCGGTGATCCGGCGATGATTTCGCCAGTGACCTATCCAGCAGCGGCCAAACATACCCGCAATCCGCCGCTTAAAACGAACGGCCGGTTTTGATGAGCGATCCCGGAAGCACGAACGTCTGCAATGTCGGCGGTGAGCAACCTCACCCATCTCGGGCTGAGGGCGCGATGCTTCGGCGAAGGGAAGATGACTTGTGTAACCGGAGCTCGCTCAATAAGCCGATTTGTCGGTGAACATGGAAAAAGTTTGGGGGAGAGATCGGTTGAACTTCGTGACAACGGCGATCTGTTTGCTGAGCTCTCTCGCAGCCGCGACTTCTGCTCCAGCCCGGACCGACGATCGTTCCCTGTTCACTGTATGGACAATCCAAGAAGACCCCACCTTGTTGGGCGAACAGACGCTTGCGCGAGAGGAGTATGTTCTGAAACAGCGCTTGCTCCCCACCGGGCTGGCGGCGTTATCCAGCGACGTCGAGGAAGCCGGACTTCGAGCGGGCAGCCAACTCATAGAAGTCCGTTCGCCAGGTGCGCTGGTGTTCTGCGATCCAGCGCCACGGGCTCAGAAGTTGATTGGGCATGCCCAGCCATGTCTGGTCGATGCGGACAATGACGGGCAGTTCGAGGGATTGTTTCTCACCACCAGCACGACCAAGGGCATTCTAACTATCCAGGGGAACAGGCCCAAGACGCCGCGGGCGATCACGCCGGTTGCCTACCGGCGGCTGGACGTTACGGCTTTCGCGCTTTCGCTATTCGTGGGCGTGCAATATCGGGGGAATGCCAACCCGGCGGGCAATCACGTGTTCCAAATCAATTACGGCAGCGACACATCAGTGGGATCGCTGACTGATCGCTTCGTAGTGGGCAAAACCACGCTTCCCGCTAGCCAAACCCCGTTCGGGGCACGATTCGATCTGCTTGCACAAATCCCTGAGGGAATCAAAGTCCGGGTAACCCGGACTATCCCACCGCAACCCTTCGGCGTCTTGATGACAACCACTTACAGATTTTATTGACGGCTACGTGAAGGGCCTCGCCTCAGGTCTAAGCGCTCGGGTCAGCGCTTCCGCTGGCGCTTCTCCGTCGTCCGACTGAACCGACAGCCTTCTCGATACTGACCAAAGGTGACTGCTGGAGGCAGATGAACAGACGGCAGCTTTCAAGGAGCTCCGTCGAGCCCGCGAACGGCAGGAATCTTGGCGAAACCGCTAGTCCGCGAGCGGTCTTATTGGCGATCCGCCCAAACGGCACACCTTGCCGTAGAGCTCTAAGATCATAGTCTTGGCTTCAACCGCGTAGTGTAACGCTCTGTGGCAGTTGGGGCAGATCGCGACGCTGTTGTGGATCGTATCAGCCCCTCCCTCCGCTAATGTATGGACATGATGAACCTCAAGGAAAGGTCGGCCGTCCGGACCTTGAAACGGAGCGGGCCGATCGCAACTTTCGCAGATTCCATTGGCGTTGTTGAGTACCCACGCCTTGACCCTAGGATCACGCGCAAATTGCATGACCATCGCGGCCTTCGAGGCGGGAGCGGCATCTCCTACGGGCGGACGCGCATCCGCCTTGTCCCGAGCCTCGAGCGTCAGCATGTCAAAGCGGACAACGGGAGGAATATGCCTGTTCTCCACCTCCATGATGAGCGCCTCTATCCGCTCAGCGTTGCGCACGCCCACATTCTTGGCTGGCTTGAGTCCCTCGATCCAGCTCCTTCCCATTAAAAGGAGAACAAAGGAGATGTTCTGCATCCGATATTCGTACGCCTTAGCGCTCCTGCCATGTTTCGTGGCAAGCTCTTCGTAGATCGCCTTTTTGACAAACGGCACTCCCTCGCGCGCCAATCGCGCCATGTCGAGATAGGCGGACACGGTCGCGCGCAGCTCGTTGTCGCTCCAAGTTTCGCCAGGCTGCTCTTTAGCCGCGTGCACCACATCTTTGAGATAGGCCAGCCAATCATGCTTCAAGGTTCGCCGAATCTCGCTCTCCCACCAAGGGAAATCGTCTGCGTTGCGGCCGAATAGCTTGAAATAGCCGGGGCCAGGTTGATGGTTCTCCGTATTTTTGATCAATCCCGTGATTGCAGGAAGGCCCTCGCTTGAGCACCATTCGGCGAGATTGTTTAATCCCTGTCTTTGAAGGCTTTCGCCGTAAGTGTTTCCCTTGAGAGCGAGACCGAGCCTATCGTGCGCGTCCTTGTAACCGAGATAGGTCTGAGGAACGCCAGGCCTAACCTTTGGGAGATGATCCACAAGTAGCTTCAGCAACCTCAGCCCCTGCGCGTCCAACGCGGTTTTAGCCATCTGCCCCTCCATCATCGTTCCTGGCGCTGGTGCCATGCGCCGCCAAATAAGCGGCGATCTCGTGGTCGCCCTATCAGGCATTACGCCTTGAGTAGATCGTCCAGCAACTCGGTAGCGCTGGTATAGCCACGGGCCAGGATTGTCAGTCTAAATGCGTTCGCAATGTCCGGTTTTCTGACTTCCACTCCCCGAATCGGCAAGTCTGAAGTCCAGCCGTAGCTGCCGTTCGATCGTCACCTGAACGAACGACCGCTTTCGGGATCTCCAGCGGAATTGGCTGGATGACCACTTAGTTGGCGGCTCCGGCCGCAGCGTCGGCTCCCAGGTGGCGGCAGGTACCGACCACATCCAGTCGTTCGCCGGTGGAGTTTCAAACGGCAGCTTGTGACACAACTTGCCATTCTCCCAGCGCGAAGCCGCTTCGCAGCAACACGCCCTGCTACACGACTTCCGGGAGTCAGAACTATCGAACCAATACGCCGTTCGTTTTTGAGCGTCACGCTGCCGCCTTCTCGCGCACATCATTCAAAACTTTCACGATCCGCAGCACATCGGCTTGCGGGAACACGCCGCTCACGCCTTGGTCATCGAAGTCTGTAAACGGGCTTTCATAGAGGCGGCGCGGGTCCATCGCCCCGCGTTCGGTCAGATAATCGACGATCAGGTTGATAAACTCGATCTGATTGGCGCTGTGGTTTTGCGCCGCCAGAAAATCGCCGAAGGCGGACTTCGCCGCTTCACGGTCAAGGCCGATCAGTGAGCGGACAAACAGGCCGAGCCCACCCTGCTCCTGCAACAAAGCAAAATCGTCGTCTGACGCGTCCGCCTCATCGCGCAAAATCCGCTCCAGCTCGGCCAAGTCTTGCGACGTCAGCTGCTCGTTCCGGCGGAGCTTTTGAATCGTGATGTGATCGGCGTGGGATTTCAGGAAATGGCGGACCTTCATCTGAAAGCGGGCCTTGTCCGTGCCTACGCTTACGTCCGGCAATGCGATGGCTGCGCCTTCACCTATCTCGTCCTCGAAGTCGGTGTAGACGATCTGGCGTTCGTGGCCTTCGATCAGTTTGATGAGCGCGCGCAAACGGCGGCGCATCTGCTCCAGCGTCCAGGCATCGATGTCCTGCCAGTATTCGTCGCTCTGCACTTCCAGGATGAGCTGCATCTCGGCGGCGACCATGGGCACATTGCCCAGCTCTTCGAGCTTTCCGGCGAGCGCCACGACCTTTTCCTTGCACCGGGCAAAATTCGCATCGTTTTGCAGGAGGGCAAGCTGTCCGCTCAGAACAATATAATCGAACTGCTTGGCGGCGATGTCGTTATCGACCAGCGTCGTGGGAAGGCCCGCAACATCATGGATAAGGGTGTTCTGGTCCTCGCCGCTGAAACGATCCCACGCTTCACGCTGCTGGAACTGCTCCACGGCGCGGCGTTTGGCGCGCACGAGGAAGTTATCGAGGCTCATGCCGCTGACTTCATCGAACAGCCGTCCGCGAATATCCGAATTGAGCTGGGCTAGTCCGCCCTCCTGCTCCGCCTCCGGCAATTCCTGGAGATGCGAGGCAATCGCCACACGGGCGGAGAAAAGACGTTGGCTCAACGACTCTCCCACAGGGCTGTCGATGACTTTGGGATTCTGGTCGAAGAACTCGAAATTTTGGCAGAAATCGAAAATGTTGAAGGTTTCTTTGTGCCGTCCTGGACCGAACAGGTCGTGACGCAAGCGCGTTCCGCGCCCGATCATCTGCCAGAATTTCGTCCGGGAGCGCACAATCTTGAAGAATACGAGATTCAGCACCTCGGGCACGTCGATGCCGGTATCCAGCATATCGACCGAGATCGCGATGTGCGGCGATTTTTCCGGATCGGAAAACTCGTCGATCAGTGATTGGGCATACTCGGTCTTGAAATCGATCACCCGCGCAAACTGACCGGCCAAATGCGGATAGTTGGCGTCGAATCGCTTGGCGATAAACTGCGCGTGATCGTGGTTTTTGGCAAAGATGATCGACTTGCCCAGCCGGTCGCCCTCCGCAACCTTGAGCCCGTGCGTCATCAGGTGCTTGAGCACCTTATCAACCGTGTCTTCGTTGAAGAGCCATTTGTTGACCGCGCCAGGATCAATGTCACCGGAGGGGAGCTTGTCCTCCCACTCCAGCATGTCCCATTTCTCTTTGTCCTCCTCTGACAGCTCTTCGTATTTTATGCCCTCGCGTACGAATTTGAGCGGCACGGAAACGACGCTGGGTGGAACGAGGAATCCGTCAGCTACCGCTTCATCCAGCTCATAGGCGTCCGTTGGGACGCCCGTTTCAAGCTCGAAGAGTTTATAGGTATCGCGGTCGCTCTCATCGCGCGGCGTGGCGGTGAGGCCGACGAGCAGGCTGTCAAAATATTCGAAGATCGCGCCGTATTTCCGGTAGATCGAGCGGTGGGCCTCATCGATCACGATCAGGTCGAAATGCCCCGGCCCGTATTTGCGCTGGCCGTTCTGCATCTCGTCGATGAGGTTCATCATCGTAGGATATGTGGCGACGCATACGCGTGCGCCGTTGTGATCGTTCTTCTTCGGATCGTGTTTTTCGATCAGGTTCGCGCTCGGCGCGGATGACAGGTGCGCCTTGAAATTGTTGTGCGCCTGTTTGACCAGCGCCACGCGGTCAGCCAGGAACAGCACGCGCTTGCACCAATTCGCGCGCATGAGCTGATCGATCAGTGCGATGACGGTGCGCGTCTTGCCGGAGCCGGTGGCCATGACCAGCAGCGCCTTTCGCTGATGATCCTTCTCGAACACTTCCCCGACGCGGCGGATGGCCCGCGTCTGATAATAGCGCTCGACAATGTTCGGATCTATACTGACGCCGGAGAGCGAGCGGCGCGTTGACTTCCGCTGCCGCCACAGTTCCAGCTCATCCTTTTTGAGGAAGCCATGCACCTGCCGGGGCGGATAGCGCGTATCGTCCCACTGCCAATGCTCATACCCGTTGGAATAGAAGATCAGCGGGCGAACGCCAAATTCTGCTTCAAGGCAATCGGCATAGAGCTTGGCTTGTTGCTGGCCCACGCGCGGGTCGCGCTTGGTGCGTTTGGCCTCAACTAGGGCCAGCGGTTTGCCGTCATCGCCCCAAAGCACGTAATCGACAAAGCCCTGCTCAGCTTGGTTGGGCATTCCCTTGACCGGATATTCCCGGTCATGTTCCTGATCGAGCAGCCACCCGGCCTCTGCCAGCAACAAGTCGATAAAGGCGTCGCGGGTCTTCTCTTCGTTGTAATCGTGCTTGTCCTCGGCCTTCTGGTTCGCGGCCTTGATCGCGGCGATTTCGGCCTGGAGCGCTTTCAGCTCGGCATCGAGCGCAAGGCGATCTTCCTCGCTCTTGATCCGCGCGGCCTGGGCTTCGGCCAGAGCCTTAGCGGAATCCTCGCTCTCCTTGGCCAGGGCCTGCAACTTGGCGAGCGTCGAAGCCTCGACCTGCACGGCCTTCGGCAGCGCATCGGCATTGAAGGCAATCGCCGCATCCGGCTTTGGCCCGCGGCCATAGGTGCGCACGAGCCAATAGGAGAAATGAAATAGCTCGCGCACCGCCGCGACGGCGTGCTGCACTGGCACGGCGCGTACCTCATGCACCGCTTTGTTGCCGAAATCCTTGATAATACGCGCCTTGGTGACAAGCCCGTTGCCGACTAGCGCGCGGAATGTCCCCTCATGGATTAGCGCCGAGAGCGCGGTGTCATAGGGCGAGCGCAGATTTCGGTCGTTGTCGTACATCCACTTGACCGCGCTCTCCAGCGCCAAGCGCGAATAGAAACATGCGCCGCGCGGATCGGCCAATGCCGCCACTTCCGCCTTCCGGGCTAGCTCATAAACTGGAGAAAATTCAGATTTCAGGAAGGCGAATTGGCTCATGCATGACCCCCGCGATAAAGCACGGCTGCATCCAATCCATCTGAAAGATAAGGCACAAATCCAGCCAGGATGACTGTCATCCCGACAAGATCGCGCATTTCGATTTCCCTGAGTGCGCCAGCCGGATTGCCTGCGTGCCGAATGCCCGGATAGTCAGACGAGAAGCCGTAGAGCTTTTTCATCGCGTCTTTCACCGTTGCATGGGGCCAGGTCTGAACATCATTGCACATCGCGCCGAGAGTGCCCGGATTGACGTTCGGGCAGCGCTGCGCGAGCGCCTCCAGCAGGTTCATCTGACGATGAATGCACGTTTTGATCCTGCCAGCCGAACTGTCAGCTTTGAGATCACGGATCGACTCTTGGAAATCATGCATCAATGGGGCGAGTGCGGCGTCCTGATTTGCGAAAACACCCAAATCGCGCATGAGGCGCGAGAACATTCCCGATACAGTGGGGTGCAGGGTAAACGGGCGGCGTAAATCGTAACGAAGGCTATACTTCTCGATAAAGCCGTCGACTAAATTAAAGTATCGGTTTCCGAGTTCATCGCCACCAATATCGATCAGTGTCGGATGCACCCGCTCAAGAAATTCTATCAACGCAATTTCACCACGCAAATGCGGAGCCCTTACCGCTCGAAACGCGCGCTTGGATTGGTCGGGGTTATCGACGATATCGGCGAGCTCGACAGCTTCGTTCAGCCTGACTTGAAAAGCAGGCTCGACATCACGGAAGATTTCACAGAAAAGATCATCAGGCGCAGCGCGGTGCTTAGCCAATTTTGACCATACCTCCCGCCACATCTCAGACCAGACACCAACAAACTCTCCCCGCATCGTTATAGCTCCCCCTTGAAGGCTCGTTGCTGTAGGGAGGATAACAGGCTTTTCGTCTCGTTTGATGCTTGAACTACAATGTCCCGCATATGGGATGCAGATAAAATGCGCGCTTCAAACTCAGCCTGCTCATCTTCGGAGGGCAGTAGTATTTCTACCGGGTAAATCCGACTACCAGACACCAGCGGTTGAGCGGATCGGCCCGCATATTGATTTAAGTTCGCAATTTTAAGCGCGGCAGCCAGATAGGTGGCATTTACAGTCTTCTTAAGCGTGACCACTAATGCATTATCTGTGATCCAAGCGGGCCGATCTGTTACATGAACTGCGCCGCAATAGACCCCGACGCGACCGATCACTATCGTCTGTTCAGGCACATTGAACTCGTCGTGCCATCCGTTGACCCCGTTGCCGCCATAGACCGGGAAGCGTCCTCCTTTTTGGTTGGCTGTCGTAAGGCTTGCCCCGCTACTAACCTTTAACAGGTCGCCGATCACTGCCCTTGCAATTCCCTTTGCATTGGCTTTCTGATCGCCAAACATCTCATGGAAGACAGCTTGGCCGAGCTGATTGAGGCGGTCGAGGGCGCGTTGGCGTTTGCGGCGCAGCGCATCCGCCTGATCCAAGACTCCCGCAATCCGCTTCTGCTCAGCGAGCGGGGGAAGTGGTATTATCAGTTCATCGATATGCTCATTTTTCAGGTTGTTGATGTTAGCGCCAGCCGCAAGGGCAGACATCTTTTGGCGATATCCGGATGTGCTGAAAAAATGCCCCAGATACCTTGCATCTACCTTTGCCGATGGCCGGACCACTTTGCAGAATGCTCCGAACCCTGCGTCAACGTCGACTTCGGCCTGAGCAGCTTTCCCAACCACCGAAATGCTTCCACTGGAAGCCGCGATGACGATGTCACCTGCCTTTATTTTTTGCTTGTTCGCAACCTTATTGGCACGAACATATACCAAGTCCTCGAACAACAGCCCTTCATCCGTAATATTGTTCGCACGTAATACGGGCACATAGCCATCCGTTGGACGATCGACTACATCAGCCTTTCCATAGGAAACACCGCGAAGCTGAACCGCAATTTCAGATAAAGGTACTGCACTCATCCCAGCATTGCCTCCAGTTTAGTGAGGCCTTCGCTAATTTCCGCTTCGAGCTGGCGCAGCTCCTTGATGATGTCGGCGGGGCTGTCATGGGCAACCTCCGCGTGTTCCACTTCTTTGTAGCGGTTGAGCGAGAGATCATAGGTGCCGATGGCGGCGATATCAGCCTTTGGCACGCAGAAGCTTTGCGCCGTGCGTGGGTTTTCTAACTCGCCTTCTTCCCGGCGCAGCCAACGCGCCAGCGCATCGGGCAGATTGTTTTTGGCGTGCTCATTTTCGCTTAATGGTAATGCGGGCAGCACGCCGAGCTTAGGCTCGTCGAGCAGCGCCGTGCGCTTGTCATCGAGCGAGAAGCCATCGGCCTGGAGGTCGTAGAACCACACATTCTCCGTCCCGCCCACGCCGGTCTTGGTGAAGAATAAAATGGCGGTAGACACGCCCGCATAGGGGCGAAATACGCCCGAGGGCAGTTTCACTACGCCCTCAAGCTTGTGCTTTTCGACCAGCATTTCACGCAGGGATTGGTGCGCCTTGGACGAACCAAACAGCACGCCATCAGGAACGATCACGGCAGCACGCCCACCGGTCTTTAGCAGGCGCAGAAAGAGCGCGAGAAACAAAAGCTCGGTCTTCTTGGTCTTGACGATCTGCTGGAGGTCTTTGGCCGTAACCTCATAATCGAGCGATCCGGCAAAGGGCGGGTTTGCCAAGATCAACGAGTAGCGCCCGGCGTCGCTATCATGCTCCTGCGCAAGGCTGTCGCGGTAGCTGATATCCGGGTTATCGACGCCGTGCAGCGTCATGTTCATGTTTCCGATGCGAAGCATGGTCGGGTCGAAATCGAACCCGTGGAACATGCTGCCATGGAAGTGCTTGCGCAGGCGCTCGTCCCGGAACAGCGCCGGGTGATTGTCGCGGAGATATTCCCCCGCCGCGACGAGGAAGCCGCAGGTGCCAGCGGCGGGATCGCAAATCACATCCTCGGGTGTCGGGCGCGTCATCTCGACCATCAGTTGGATGATATGGCGCGGGGTACGGAACTGGCCGTTTGTACCCGCGCTCGCGATCTTGCCGAGCATATATTCGTAGAGGTCGCCCTTGGTGTCGCGATCCTCCATCGGAATTTTGTCGAGCATATCGACAGTCTTGGCGAGCAGCGCGGCGTTGCTAAAACCAAGCCGCGCATCCTTCATGTGCTGACCATAGCTGGAGCCCTCCTCGCCAAGCTGGCGCAAGAAAGGAAAAACGTGCTCTGCGACTACGTTCATCATCTCGCGAGCTTCGAAATTTTTGAAGCGCGACCAGCGGAGATCGGCGTAGGCGCGACCCTTCTCGTCCTGGCCTTCAGGAAAAATACGGCGTTCCATGGCGATGCCGAGCGCCGCCGCCTTGTTCTCTTCAAGCGTGTGGAGGTCGTCCAACCGTTTGATGAACAAGAGATATGTGATCTGCTCGATCACAGAGAGCGGATTGGACACGCCGCCCGACCAAAAGGCGTTCCAGATTTGATCGACCTGATTGCGGATTTCCCCGGTTAGCATCTTACTTGTTCAATCCCTTTGATCCGTGTCCAACTTCGCCCTGGCGACATATTCCCGCATGAATTCCCGGATGACCTGCGCGGCAGGTCGATCCTGCCCATGGCAGGTTTCCAAAAATTCATCGCGAAGGGCTTTTTCAACGCGAATGCGAAGCCCGGAATCCTTACCCGACATGGCTGGGAGTGTACCCAATGGATGTACAGAGAGAAAGTGCTATCGCTTCTTGGAGCCGGCTCAAGCGCCTTGTGCATCGGGCAGCAGGGGGCGTTGGATTGGCTATGCCCGCGCATCCAGGCTAGATCACAGCACGATACCACTCAGGCGAACGCCGAATGTCTGCTACAAACAAGAGCTGACGCTCAGCCCGGAGCTTTTGAACGGCAGGAAAGTCCCCACGAGCTTCCGGCAGCACTCGACCAGAGTCGGTCGTTACGTTCTCGCCGGCCGGCGTCTGCTCCAGACAAAATCAGACACTCGGTTTAAGTTCCGAGAGGTAGCTCGGAGGCATTTGAAGGACAGTACGCGCCAAGGCGTAGAAAACCGTAGAAAGAAAGCACAAGCGGCTTTCCGGATTTCCGGCCCCGCCGCGATCAGCGGAGACGAGCGGGCTTTTGGGACGCTCGCAGAACCGCTGTTGCATAAGGCAAAGGGGGCATAATGGTTCGAACATTACAGAAAATCGGCGAGGACGGCCCCCTCGTTCGCCCGGATGCCGTTGAAGCGCAAATCGACGCGGCTCTCACGCTGAATCCCCAGTCGCTTCGCGCCCGGCTTGCCATCACCGACCCACGAGACGCCGACCATCTACGCTCCGAGACGCTCGTCCACTTGGTCCGACATGGGCGCCGGACCGGCGATCAAGGGCTGATCAGCCTGGTGCTGCCGGTTCTGCTCGCCCGCTGTGAGGCAAATCTGATTGTTAAGGTGCCGGACGGCCAACTTCCGGAAGCCGCCACCGTTCGGGAGGACATACTGGGTGAGTTCAGCGAACTGTTCGCCAGCGACGGCACGGGCAAGGATCCCGACGAGCTGGACTTCTATGAGTGCAAATTCAATCGCGCCTTCCGCTTCTTCCGGATCGACGTCGTCCGCCGCGAGACGGGGCTGCTCAAGCACGTGGCGCAGATGCCCGAGCCCGACGAGGACGGCGAGCCCGAACCCCATGACGAGGTATTCGCCCGGGTGTCTGAGGCGTTCCGCTCGCCGGCGATGCAGGACGGCGACGTTTTCCGGTCCGAGCTTCACGATGCTATTCTAGAACTGCCGCCCGACGAACGTGACGCGGTAATCCTCGTTCACGCGCTCGGCTATCAGGAAGAGTCCGACGATCCGGGCGAGGAGACCGCGGCGACACGCTGCGACTGCACTGGACGCACAATTCGCAACCGACTGACACGAGCGGCGACGAAGCTGGCCCGTTTCAAGGAGGATCTATGACCCCGACACTCACCGCCAGCCCGCCCGAGCTAAGGGAGGCGCTTTATGCCTTGTCGATCGCAAAGGACGTCCCCGACGCGGCCTTGCTCGACGATATCGTACGTCGTTTCCCGCAGTTTGGCGGCGAACTGACCAACTTCGCGATCGCGATCGCCATCGACGCGCTGCACGGTGATGCGGTCGTCGAGGCGGCCGAGGCTGCGCTTGATCCGAATGTCTTGAGCCCGGCCGTTTCGCGCGCCATGAGTCGATTCCAGAACCGGCTGCATGCGGTCTCGGAGCCGACGCGCCTGCCGGCTGCGACCGATCGATCGGTCTCGGCGGACGCAATAAATCCGTTCGCATCACTCTCGCGCGAGGACTTTCGCGGGTTCGCGAGGCGGCTGGACGCTAGCAGCGTCTTTGTGGCAAAACTGAGAGATCGGCAAATCGAGCCCGACACGCTGACGCCTGGATTTCGAAAGCGTGTCGCCGATGATCTGCACGCGCCGCTCGATGTGGTCGTCGCTCACTTTGCGGCTGCTCAGGCCGGTGCGGCGGGTCCACAATTCTATAAGGCGGACGGCAAGCCCAACAACGGTGGCCGCCAGACTTTCGAGGAGGCCGTGCGGAGTTCTGGCTTGAGCGAGGCTCAACAACGCGCGTTGTTGGCGCTTTAGTTGATGGATGCGTTCGAGTCGATCCGGTCCGCCGCCGTAGACCTCCACCACGCGCTGGTGGCCAAGGGTGCGGACCCGCTCAATCCCTTAGCTCTGGTCGAGGCGGCCGCGGCGGATCTCGGCCTTGAGCTTGTCTGGCTGCCTGCCGGCGATCCGGCGCTGAAGGGCGCGCGCGCACTCTACGATGATCAGAGCGGCAGCATCTGCTGTGAATCCGGCGGCAATGGGTCTGTGCGGGCGTTGCTGGTTGCGCACGAGATCGGGCACGCCCGGCTTCATGCCGGCTCGGCGACCTGCGCCGCGGCGGACATTGACGCTTCGCGCTCTACCGAAGCCGCGCCCGTCGGGCTGCAGCGCGTCGAGGATTATGGCGCGCGCGAGCGCCGCGAGCTCCAGGCGAACGTCTTCGGACGCGAGTTTGTGCTTCCGCGGGCTCTCGCACTACGCCTTCATATTGACCAAGGGCTTGGCGCTGCGGCGATCACCGCCCGGACCGGACTCCCGATCGCGCTCGTCCGCCAACAGCTTTTCGATGCCTTGCTTCTGCCCGAGGCCGAGCTCGCGGCGGCGGAGTCTTCGCCCGCTTATGTGCCGCGGCCGGACCCGT
>Ga0065707_10002465_pt1 | contig 12904 bp, 7 predicted proteins | sample SwiRhicommuniRL3_FD_59094 | JGI IMG/M metagenome (GOLD analysis project Ga0065707, IMG submission 59094) | Switchgrass rhizosphere bacterial communities from Rose Lake, Michigan, USA - RL3 v2 (version 2) | ecosystem: Host-associated > Plants > Roots > Rhizosphere > Soil | place: East Lansing, MI... | reverse complement strand
TTGCCCAGACGCACGTTGCCGCCGATGGTTCCCGAGAACAGATGCACGTCCTGCAGTACGAGTCCGAACAACGAGCGTAGCCGGTGCAGGTCCATGTCGCGGATATCGACGCCGCCAATCGAGATGCGTCCTTCCTGCACGTCGTAGAACCGAAGCAGCAGGCTGACAATGGTCGTCTTGCCGGATCCGGTCGCGCCCACGAGCGCGACGCGCTGGCCTGGATCGACCGTGAACGAGACGTTGCGGAGAACGGGCTCGCCGGGAACGTAAGAGAACGTGACATTCTCGAATGCGATCCGACCGAGTTGGCGTTTTTTGGATCCCGGCTCCCGGATCCCGGATCCCGGCACGATCTCCACCTTCGTATCGAGCAGCTGAAAAATTCGCTCAGACGATGCCATCGCGCCCTGCAGGATGTTGAACTTCTCCGACATGTCGCTGATGGGACGGAAAAAGCGCGACGAGTACTGGAGCGAAGCGACGAGCGACCCGAGCGTCAGAATGCCGCCCAGTACCCACCCTCCACCGACCCAGATGATCAGCGCCGCCGCAAGAGCACTGATGAGTTCAATCGCTGGATAGAAAACCGCATAGTAGAAAATCGACTGCACGTTCGCATCGCGGTACGTGCGGTCGATCCGGTCGAACTCCTCGAAATCGCGCGCCTCACGGCGGAACAGCTGGACGGTCGCCATTCCCGTAATTCGCTCCTGCAGATACGCGTTGATGCGCGCAATCCAGGTGCGGACCGTGCGGTACGATTCGCGGACATTCCGCCGAAACCACTGCGTCACGATCCAAATCAGCGGCAGCACCGAGAAGGCGACGATTGCCAAACGCCAATCGAGCCAGATCATCATGGCCATGATGCCGACGAGCGTGAACAGATCGCCAAATACCGATACGACGCCCGACGTGAACAGGTCGTTGAGCACGTCCACATCCGTCGTCACACGCGTCATCAGCCGGCCAACGGGGTTGCGGTCGTAGAACTGCAGGTCCAGCCGCTGCAGATGCTCGTAGATCTGCATCCGCATGTCGAACATGATCCGCTGGCCGGTGAACTGCAACACCCACGTCTGTGCGTAATCGAGGGCGAACGAGCCGGCCAGCGTCGCGAGGTACACACCGGCCACGATGGATAGCCCGTTGATGTCGCGCGCCGGGATGTAACGATCGATGACGAGCTTGACGAGATACGGCGGCACCAGCTCCAGCGCCGAGTGCCCGATAATGGCCGCCGTCGCGAACACCACCTGCAGCTTGTACGGCCGCAAGTAGGTGATCAGGCGGCGCATCAGACGCGCGTCATACGCTTTCCCGAGAACGTCTTCTTCGTGAATCGACATAGGTTGAAGGCGGACGTGAGGTCCGCCTCTACGGCTTCGTCGGCATCCGATCGTGTAGAGGCGGACCTTCAGGTCCGCCTAAGACGCCGCGAGTTCCTCCTCCAGTAATTGCTTGCTGTATAGCTCCGCATATACGCCGTCGCGGGCGACGAGCTGATCGTGCGTGCCGCGCTCCACGACCTCACCATCCTCGAGCACCAAGATCTGGTCCGCGTTCCGAACGGTGGATACACGATGTGAAACGATGATCGTGGTGCGCGATCGCATGACACCTGCAAGACGCGAGAGAATTTCTTCCTCCGTATACGTATCCACCGCCGACAACGCATCGTCGAGGACGAGAATCTTCGGATCGGTAATCACGGCTCTGGCGATCGCGGTGCGCTGCTTCTGTCCTCCCGATAGCGTGATGCCGCGCTCGCCGACCACGGTGTCGTAACCCTTCGGAAAATCTTCAAGATCCTTGTCGAGGCGCGACACGTGCGCGGCCTGCTCGATGTGATCGCGCGGCGGCGCCGCAGCCCCAAACGCGATGTTCTCGGCGATGGATGCGCTGAACAGAAATGGTTCCTGCGGGACGAACCCGATCGCGCCCCTCAGCACCGCGAGCGGCATATCACGGATGTCGATACCGTCGATGAACACCGTTGCCGGCGGCGGATCGTTCAGCCGCGGCAGCAGGTTGAGGAGCGTCGATTTTCCGGAACCCGTGGCGCCGACAATTGCTGTCGTTGAGCCGGCCGGCAGCCGGGCGGAAATTCGCTGCAACACCAACCTGTCGCCGTACGCGAACGTCAGATCCCGGAACTCGATGTCGCCACGTATCTGATCGCGCGAGGTCACCTGTGTGCTGGCGCCCGCATCGGTAATCGAAGGTTCCGCGGCCAGCACTTCCAGCATCCGTTTCCACGACGCCATGCCGCGCTGCAGCAGGTTTGTCACCCAGCCGAATGCAATCATCGGCCACGCGAGCATCATCAGGTAGGAGTTGAATGCGACGAGTTCTCCAACCGTCATCCGTCCCTCGATGACATCGCGGCTGCCGAGCCACAGCACGAGAAGGGCGCCGACGCCCATCAACAATCCCATGATGGGGAAGAACGCACCCTCCACGCGGATCAACTTGCGATTCCGCCTCAGGTACTCCTCGTTGGCCATTCGGAAGCGCTGAATCTCGAAATGTTCCTGACGGTAGGCACGAACGACACGAACGCCGGCCAACGCTTCCTGTGTAACCGCACTGATCGTCGACAGTTGGTCCTGGATACGATCGAACCGCCGGTGGATGACTGCGCCGAAGAAGTACACCGCCACCGACAGGATCGGCAACGGAATCAACGACAGCAATGTCAGTCGCCGATTCAGCGAGAGCATCAGGATGATGACGGTGACAAAGGTCAGCACCGTATTCGACAAGTACATCACCGCGGGGCCGATCATCATGCGCACCGCGTTCAGGTCATTGGTTGCGCGCGACATCAGGTCGCCCGTCCGGTTTCGATGGAAATAGGCGGGTTCGAACAGCTGCAGCCGCGCGAAGAAGTCGTTGCGGAGGTCGAATTCGATATCGCGTGACGCGCCGATGATGATGCGCCGCTGAAGAAAGCGGAAGATTCCGCCCACCGCCGCAAGGGTGAGCAGGGCGCCGCCATAAAACGCGAGCTTAGCCGCCGTTACCCGCGCAGTCAGGTCGTCGATGGCGTACTTCAGCACCCACGGTCCGGCCAGTGAGATGGCCGTCGTGGCGACGATGCAGAGGGACCCGAGCGTAAAGGCGGCCCGATAGCGCCCGACATACGCGAGCAGCCGCCGGGTGGGTGTCATTTTGCGAGTATGACGTAGAATTTCGGTCCATGCAGGCCCTTTACATCGTCATCCCCGTCGTGGGCATCTTCATGATTGCCTACCGCTACTACAGCGCTTTCATCGCCGCGAAGGTAATGGCTCTCGACGACGCGAGGGTCACGCCGGCGCACTCGAAGTACGACGGGTCAAATTTCCATCCGATGAGCCGGTGGGTCCTCTTTGGGCACCACTTCGCCGCGATTGCAGGCGCCGGGCCGCTCGTCGGGCCGGTACTTGCGGCGCAGTTCGGCTTCGCGCCCGGCCTGCTCTGGCTCGTCGCGGGCTGCACACTGTGCGGCGCCGTTCACGATTCGATGTGCCTCTGGGCCTCGACCAGACGCGGCGGGAAGTCGCTCGCCAACATCGCGCGCGCCGAGATCGGACCGCTGGCAGGAACCGTGGGGGCCCTGGCCATTCTCTTCATCCTCATCGTGGCCCTTGCCGGGCTCGGCATCGCCGTTGTCAATGCGCTCGCTGAGAGCGCATGGAGCACGTTCACGATCGGCGTGACGATCCCGATCGGCATGCTCATGGGCTTCCACATGTTCGTCTTCCGCAAGGGACATATTCGGGAGGCGACGATCATTGGTGTGGTGCTGCTCGTCGGCGCCGTCATCTTCGGACGCACATTTTCCGAGTCGTCGTACGGCCACTACCTGGTGCTGACCCGACATCAAGTCACGGCTGCCATGGCGATCTACGCGCTGGCGGCGTCAATCCTGCCGATGTGGATGCTGCTGACACCGCGCGGATATCTGAGCACGTTCATGAAAATCGGCACGATCGCATTCCTCGCGCTCGGCGTGATTATCGTGAACCCGACGCTGCAGGCTCCCGCCTTCTCGCAGTTTGTGAACGGCGGTGGTCCGGTAATCCCGGGTCCGCTGTACCCGTTCGTCTTTATCACGATTGCGTGCGGCGCCGTCTCTGGCTTCCACTCGCTCATCGCGACGGGCACGACGCCGAAGATGATCGACAAGGAAAGCGACATCCGGCCGATCGGCTATGCGGGAATGCTGTGCGAAGGGTTCGTCGGCGTAATGGCGCTGATCGCGGCGACCGCCCTGCATCCAGGCGACTACTTCGCCATCAATACGACGGCGCCCGTATTCGCCAACCTCCACATTCCAGTAGTCAACCTTCCCGATCTGCAGGCGGCGGTCGGCGAGAACGTCACGGCGCGACCTGGCGGTGCGGTCTCGCTTGCAGTTGGTATGGCTCAGATCTTTGCGGCCTTGCCCGGCATGAAAGGCCTGATGGCGTACTGGTACCACTTNGCCATCATGTTCGAGGCACTGTTTATTCTGACCACCGTCGATTCGGGAACCCGCGTCGGCCGCTTCCTCGTGCAGGAGTTCGGCGGCCGCGTGTGGAAGAAATTGGGCGACGCCGAGTGGCTGCCTGGTTCGCTCGGGGCTACCGCATTCATGGTCTTGTCCTGGGGTTACTTCATCTGGACGGGCAACATCAACACCATCTGGCCGCTCTTTGGGATCGCCAACCAACTGCTTGGCGCCGTTGCGCTCGCCGTCGCGACGACCGTGCTTATCAACATGGGGCGAACGCGCGTTGCATGGGTCACGTTCCTTCCGCTGTGCTTCCTCTCCGTGACGACGATGACGGCGGGTTACATGAGCATCAGGGATAACTTCTGGCCGCTGGCGGTACATGCGAACCCCGACCTCCACGTCCAGGGCTACGTCCTGTCGATCAGCACCACGATGATGATGGCCTGCTGCCTGATGATCATGTCCGCGGCAATCTGGCGGTGGATGCTCGTGCTGACCGGACGGATTCCGCAGCTCGAATTGGCTGACGCTTAGCGCGTAAGGCTTAGGGGTTTGGGATCGGGGACTGGGGACTGGTAATGACTAGTCCCGAGTCCCCAGCCCCGAGTCCCTGATCCCCTTTGGATCACCAACCGATACATCCATCATGAAAATCCGACTGTTGCTGCTGACGGCGGCCATCCTTTGCGTCGGCAGCTCTGCCGGCGCTCAGGGCTCGCCGGAAAACTTCGGCTTCGAAGGGGGTCTGATCTTCTGGAAACCATCACCAGAGATCGTTCTCACCAGCGGCACGCTCGGCACGCCGGTGGATTTCATCAACACGTTCGCGGTCGAAGACAAGCGGTTTCGCTCGTATCGGATCGTCACGAAGGCTGGCAAGCACAAGGTGCGTTTCAGTAAGGAAGACATCAAATACGATGCGACGATTACGCTGCCGGTGACGATCCGGTTTCAGGGTCAGACCTACACCGTGGGCGTGCCGACAACGGCAGAACTCGATTGGCACTTGACGCGCATCGGCTACGAGTGGGATCCGGTGGCAACCGCGCGCGGTTTTCTCGGACTGGTGTTCGACCTGAAGTACAACAAAATGAACGCGCAGCTATCGGCCCCTGGCGTCACGACGGAGATCTTCGAGCACACGATTCCGGTGCCAACGATCGGCGGCATCGGCCGTGGCTACCTGACACAGTACATCTCGGTCACCGCGGAACTGACAGGCTTCAAGGTGAATCGTTCTGACTTCGAGGCGAAGTTCTTCGATTTCGATCTGTACGGCACCGCCAACCTAGGACGCAACCTGGGCGTGCAGTATGGGTATCGATCCGTGACGTTGAACTACGACATCGAAAGCGACGCGGGCGATGTGAAGCTGAAGGGGCCGTACTTCGGCCTCCTCGTCCGCTTCTAGCGCGGCTTCACCGCGACCACCAGCACGGAGCTTCCAACGGGCATCGCGATGCGGCGCGACAACGCCGCTTCCACTGCCAGTATTCCAGTCAACGCAGAATTGATCGGCCTGGCTGGGACCCGCATCTCCCAATCGTCCCCACCCGCCCTACCCGCCAGCCGCACGGCAAGCATGGCGGGAAACAGCGTTGCGAAGAGATACGTCAGGTGCCGAATCCTCAACCCGGCGCCTTCGACAATCGACCGCATCCGCCCGGTCGTATAACGCCGCACCTCGGGCCATGTTCCCGCGTGGCCGCCGCGAAGCAGATCGAGTGCCGCGGCGGTCACCACGAGACCTCCGCCCGGTTTGATCACCCGCGCGATCTCATTCATGACGGCAGCGTCATCATGGACGTACTGCAGCACGTCGAACGACGTCACGAGATCGAAGCGGCCGGATTGAAATGGAATAGCGGTCATATCCGCGCGTGCCAGGCGCAGTCCTGCTGTTCGCGCGTATGCCAGGCCGGCTGGCGTCAGATCGAAACCGAACGCAGAACCGTACGGCCGGAGTAACGTGGCGAGGTTATGGCCGGTGCCACACCCGCAATCGAGGAGGTAGAGATCGCGCCGGCCGGCGGCAATCCCCGCGATTGCCGGCGCAACGAACCGGCGGAACCCTCGAAACCAGAAGTGCGTCGCCTCGACGCGGCTGGTCAGGTCGAGGAGATCGTCCATCGATCAGCGCGTGGTCTTCTTTTTTCCTGAAGCTCGCTGAACAGGAGGTTTCCGGCGGGGCTTCGGCTTCGAGGTGACGCGCAGCGGACGCGTGGGTGGAGCGTCCCTCAAGCTGCCCGGCACCAGCCGGCCTTCGCCGTACAGGCGCCGGTAGTCCTCGGCGGTGCCAAGGATGCGCTTCACGTAGTTTTGCGTCTCTGGATACGGAATGTCGTCGATGAATTCGTCCTGCGGAAGCCCNGGACGTTCGNCTAGCCACTCCGCTACCCGAGTGTCGCCGGCGTTGTAGCTCGCAAGCGCGAAATGCNCGCCCCCGAACCGNTCGACCAGATCCTTGAAGTGGGCCATCCCCAGCCGGATATTNGTTTCAGGCCGCGTCAGCGACGCCGTCGAAAACGGNCGGATTCCCAGGCGNTGCGCGTACCGCCGTCCAGTCGATGGAAGCAACTGCATCAGACCGTATGCATTCGCGTAGGACCTGACATCCGCCGTAAATGTCGATTCCTGCGCGATCAGCGCCGTCATCAGATAAGGATCCAGACCGTTTTCCTTCGAGTACTTCTCGATGAGCGGCCAGTAATCCATCGGGTAGATCACTTCGAGCACGGCTGGTGGGAGATCCTCACCACCCGCCGCAAGGTACTGCGGGTAGGCCCGCTTCATGATGTTGATGGCCCCGCGCAGATGGTCGAAGCGTTCCGGCGCCGTCTCCTTCTGCGCCTGTTCGTGGCGTATCCAGGCGATCGTCGCTTCAATCGACGCCGAATCGCCCCAGGTGCGCTGCGCGAACTGCAGCTCCTTGAGCGCCGCGTCGTACAGCTCGAGCGCCACGAATTGTCGAATGACCGGCGCAGTCGGAACTGGCGGCGTCGCGGGAGTCAGCGCGACGGTGACGCTGTCCGAGACGGGCGCCACGGACCGCGCCTCAATGATCTTGGCTGCCAGACGGCCGTAATACGAGTTCCCGTAATCAGCGATCTCGATCCGGTACCGCTCATTTGCGATCGCGGTTTCGCCGATCTGATCGTGGGCTCGCCCCGACCAGTACAGCCAAGCCGGACGCGTGTCCCCGCGGGGAAACGTCGAGGAGCCCGCATCGAAGGCCTCTGCGGCGTCGGCGAACCGTCCGTTCCGGTACGCCCACCAGCCGATCTTCCACTGGGCGCGCTCCGCATACCGGCTCTCGGGAAAGCGGCGAACAAGCTCGCGGAACACTCCATCCGCCGCCGCATCGTCATCGACGATGAGGTAGTGCGACGCGAGGTTGTTCAGCGTCTCGAGCGCCCAGCTGCTGTCGGGGAACTCGTCGACGAGCGCGCGTGCCTCGAGCACATAGGCCGCGTGGTCGCCGAGGGCACGCGTATCGGTTAGATAAAAGAAGCGTGCCTCAGCTTTGCGAGAGGCGTCGGCGATGTACGGCATCAACGCGTCGCGTGACGCGCGAAACCGATCGAGGTAGTAGTCGCACTCCGCGAGGCGAAGCGCAATCAGCTCTTTGTCGTCTCCCGCTGCGAGGCTGGCAAGCGGTGCGAAGCCCGCTCGCGCCTGCGCCCAGCGGCGGGCGTTGAAGATGCGTTCGGCTCGCGCGAGTTCGAGCTTGAATCTGTCCCCGAGCGTTGCATCGTCCAGACGCGCGAGCAGGTTTTGGGCATCGAGCGCCTGCAGACTCAGCGGCGATTCGTAATAGACCTTTCGGTACGCATCGACGGCCTTACTGCGATCACCGGCCGCCTCGGCGGCACGGCCGAGCCTGAGCCAGACGTCTTCAGGCGACGTCACGAACTTCGCCTTGCTCAACTCCTCGAGCGTATCGACCGCGACCCGCGCGTTTTGTCGAGCCACGTCGAACTCCGCGCGCTTCATCGGGACCGCTTCGTCGAAGAGGTACCCGCGTTGCCCCGCCGCGGACGCTTCGATTCGTCTGAGGAGCTCAGTGGCTTCCGCGATGCGATTGAGACCCGCGAGCGCAAGCGCGCGGTAATAGAGCGCGTAGGACGCCAGCGGCGTGCCGGACAAATCGTCCGCCGTGAGAAGCGGGAGCGCCGCGGCAAATTCGCCGCCGTCAACCAGGCGCGCCGCGCGCGCAAATTTTTCGGCCGGTGATTCGCTTCGACTGGCGCCTGTCCGCGGAAACGACTCGGGGACGTACCAGAAATCCGTGGGACGCGAGGGGACAGCTGGATGAACAGTCGGCGCGAGCTTTACCGGCCGAACGGCACTCGTCGCACCGGAGGCGGCGACGTTGTCAGACTCCTGTGCGCGCAGGCCGCCATCGGCAAGTACCCCGATGGCAATCGCCACGAAGGCGACGAAATGGAATGGCCTGTGACGCATACACCACTTCATGGGGAACCCTCGACGACCTCTTGCTCTCCGCTGCCCGCGTGCGCCGATGCCCCGGACGCGGCGGCAAACGCGCGCGCTGCGGGACGTCGCAGCGGTAATCCGGCAGCCTGCTGCACCGTCATCGCCTCGAGCACCCGGCCAGCGTGACGAATGAGGACTTCCAGTATCGCAGGCCATCGGGCATCTGACGAGGGGATGCCACGGTTTTCTTGCGCATCGGCGTACAGCACCGCGACGACCTCTCCGCCAACAAGTACCGGGAGGGCCATCGCCAGCCGTTCGCCGCGGTCGGCCGCGAACGGCGGTATCGAAGGGCCGTCGGTTGCGTCAGCGGGCCGCGAGCACGCCGTCCCGCTTTCAACGACGACCCCGGCCATGCCGGCTTCTTCCAGGCCGAGATCAATCGATTTAGCCGCAGGCCCATCGGGAGAAAACCCCGCGAGCCTCCAACCCGTCAGCCGATTACCTTTCACGATTAACATCGCCGTCCGATCGACTTCGTTGGCGGCGCACTGCACGAGGCGCTCCAGCACCTCTGACAGGCCACCGGCTTCGTCAATCGTGCGAACGGCGTCGCCAAGGCGCACGGTCCGTTCAAGCTCCCGGCGGATGCCGCTCTCGCCGCGCGCGACAGCCTCGGCCAGGTGTCGCTGATTGGCAGCATCGAGGGCTGTGAGCTTCGCGGTAAACACCTGTTCCGCTTCCGCTGCTGCTGCGTTGAGGGCTTGCTCAGCGGCTGCGGCGGCTTTGCGTACGCGTTCTGCTTCGACTGCAGCAGCCCGGCGGGCGGCTTCGATTTCACTCCGCGCCAGAGAAATGTCCTGCTCCGCTCTGGCTCGCAGAAGCTCGGCTTCGGCGCGCGCGGTCTCGGCATCTGCCTGCGCCTGCTCCACACCGCGCCGCCATTTGCCCACCTCGTCGCGGGCGTTCGCAGCGTCGGCCTTCAACCTCTCGCTTTCGTCTCTGGCCTGCGCGGCGTCGGCCTTCAGTCGCTCGTTGTCGTCCCTCACGCTCGCCGTGTGCGCCCGGAGTCGCTCATTCTCGTCCCTGGTGCTGGCTGCGTCGGCCTTCAGTCTTTCGCTCGCGGCTCTGGCGCTGACTGCGTCAGCCTTAAGTTTTTCGTTCTCGTCCTTGGTGGCCACGGCAGCGGCCTGCAGCATCTCGCTCTCCGCCCTGGCGTTGGCGGCGTCAGCCTTGAGTTTCTCGTACTCGTCGCCGGCGGCCACGGCAGCGGCCTTCAGCATCTCGCTCTCCGCCCGGGCGTTCGCGGCGTCGATCTTGAGCTTCTCGTTGTGCTCCCTGGCGCTGTCCGCGTCGGCCTTGAGTTTCTGGGTTTCGTCCCGGACGATCGCTGCCTCGCCCCTGAGTCTCTCGTTCTCGTCTCTAACGCTGGCCCCGTCGATCTTGAGTCTCTCGTTTTCGCTTCTGGCGTGTACTTGGAGCTCTTTCAGTTCTTTGATCTCTGCGCGAGCGCGCTCAAGGTCGACACTGGCTCGCTCGATCTCAGAGGTGAACCGCCCAACCTGCGCCTTCGCGTTTTCGACCTCGGTGTGCGCGTGACGGCGTGCGGCGTCGATTTGTTGCTGCGCCTGCGCTCGCAGCTCTTCGAGTCCGGTTCGAAGTGCGCCGATCTGTATCTCCGCGGCGCGTTTCAGCTCTTCCCCGTGTTTCTGTGCCGCTGTGCGAATCTGAGCGAGCTGCCCTTCGGCTTCCTTGCGGATCTCGCCCGCGACCTTCTGAGATGCGGCTACAACGGCCCGCTGCTGATCCTCGGCAGCCGCGCGCAGGAGCTGCTGAGCAAAATTGTGCAGTTCCGCTTCGAGATGCTGACGCATATTGNCCGNCGCACCGTCAACCGCCGAGCGGATCTGATCGTCGAGAGGCACTGATTGGGTCAACCGATTATACGGTCAGTCACGCTAACTACCTGCAACGGCGCCGCTTCGATTCGTTGTCCGGCCTCGAGCTTCGCATCAATCGCGTTGTCCCTTTCGGCTCGGCCACAGGCATACAGCCGTCACGATTACAGGTATCGTCCAATCGACCGGCGGACTTTCACTTGTCCGCGTAATCGGTCGCGGCGGCGGCCAAAGACATCGAGCGTCAACAGCCGATCCCGTCAGAACGGGGCGGCTGTTCCGCATGGCGTTCGGGGGCTGTTTCTAGCGGGCGAGAGTGGTTAGAAGCTGGGGTGCGGCGGCGCGATTTGGCGCGTCATGGAACTGGACGTGCCGAATCGCCCCGGCCAGCACGAAGATTCTTGCGTTGTTGGAAGTAGGGTCGAGCGGCGATACGAAAAAGCCCGGTGCATTCTGGTTGTAGCCGAGCGTCGCCCCACGAAGAACTTCTCCGTCGACGAACGTCACGGTGATGCGCCGACCGCGCGCGGAGACATCGTCCGCGTCTGGTGCCGGACAGCGCTCGGGGTTCCCGTCGAAGTCGTGCACGAAGAAAACGGCCTTGAGGTGCGCGAATGGAATTGTCATCCGCGCCTGCTGCGGACCGTCGGGATCATGACAGAGTTCCAGTGACCCTCGGGTGGGCTGGATGTCTCGGCCGTACCCCTTCAACAGGCGTCCGTCGAGATAGTGAACGACGAGCTTGTTCCACCCACGCAGTTCTGCCGGTTCAGCGGTATCGGCAACCTCAGGAGTCTGCTCATGCGTTACTGGCTCGCGGGATGACGCGAGATCCTTGCTGACAGCGAGCAACTGCGCGCCAGCTTCGAGCAACTGGAGATGCCACGCTTCCAGTGCACAGTCTCGCGGAAACTCCACCACGAGACAATCAGGCACCTCGACGCCTTCAGCCGGCACGCGGAAGTACACCGCGTCGTTGCGAATGAGCGATGCGTGGTTCGCATCGACAACGCGCACCATCACCGAAGGCACCGATCGATGCAGCCTGCTGATAATCTCCGGTACCAACGCGGCAGGGTCGGCCGCATTCTCGAGAGATGTTGTCATGATGCGAAGCAGCCGTCCCATTTCGTTGATGAATGGTGCGGCCGATTCCCGACTGCCGGCTGATTCGATCATGGCGAATGCCGATTCGAGCGCCCGTACTCCCGTGGCGCTAAGAGCCGTCGCGTCAGCCCCTGTTGATTCCGCAATTCGCTTCAACGCCAGATTGAGCCGCGCGTACTCCTGAACCGGGTTGACGTCGACACCGTGTTGCACAACCCCGGCGATCTCCTCGAAGTCGAACGGGCGCTTGAAGGCGACGGCGCCACGATATGTCGCGTGCGGCGCGAGGGAAGCGATATGGCACCGCAGCACACGGGCTGGTACTGGCCAGGTGCGCTCGCCTGCGGCCAGCTCGATAACAACCGTACTGCCCGGCTGGGGTGGATAACTTGTCGTCTCGATCTGCGCACCGCCGACGGACAAGTCGATCAACGACACATCGGGGCCGTACTTGATGCGTGCGTGGTTCAACCACGACAGCTCCGAAATCGTGAGGCGGCGATGGGCGCGGCGCTCCGCTCCCCTGTTGCCGACGCCCTGCTGTTCGTCAGCCGTAGCACCCACAAGCTTCAGCTGGGCACGCGGGGCTCCCGGTTCGCTGGCCATTCTTAGTTGCCAGCAACAGAGCAAATAGGACTCCAGCGACACCGGTAACGCAAAGTTGCTGACAACTGAACACTTTATGGCGGTTGGTCGGCCTGCTCCAGCCGAACTAATGTTCCATTTCCGAACTTTGAGGTGGTCCGTTTTGCGACCGGGCGGAACACAAAAAGAAACGGCCGGGGTCCACGCGAAAAAACTTGCGTATCGATGAGCTCAGATCGATATTGGAGCCCCCCAGGCGCACCGATAAGCGAAATGGTTCCAGCAAGGTTCGCCATGGCTTCCAGCTTTTCCGGACCGATCCGCCGTCGGCCCTACCTGCGGCAATGGGTTCCCTTCACCGTACTTGTACTCGGTTGTGTGCTGACGGCCACGG
>Ga0065707_10082665_pt1 | contig 12909 bp, 10 predicted proteins | sample SwiRhicommuniRL3_FD_59094 | JGI IMG/M metagenome (GOLD analysis project Ga0065707, IMG submission 59094) | Switchgrass rhizosphere bacterial communities from Rose Lake, Michigan, USA - RL3 v2 (version 2) | ecosystem: Host-associated > Plants > Roots > Rhizosphere > Soil | place: East Lansing... | reverse complement strand
TGGCTGCGCGCCGAGTGCGGAATCGAGGGCGTTATCGACTACAAGTCGGAGGATGTCGGCGCTCGACTCGACGCGCTGTGCCCCAAAGGCGTCGATCTGCTGTTCGAGAATGTCGGCGGCCCAGTGATGGACCTGGTCCTCGACCGCATCAACACCAGCTCGCGCATCGCGCTGTGCGGGATGATCTCGACCTACAATGGCGGCGCAGGACAAAGCAGCCGCTCGCTGATGCAGCTCGTCAACAAGAGCGCGCGCATGGAAGGTTTCTTGGTGCTCAACTACATGGACCGCTATGCGGAGGTCGTGCAGAAGCTGCAAGCCTGGATCCTCGAAGGCCGACTCAAGTACCGGATCGACATCCTCGACGGCCTCGAACAGACACTCGAGGCGATGAGCCGTGCCTTCCACGGCCACAACCGAGGTATCCAACTCGTGCGCATTTCGCCAGAGGGGCCGTGAAAGCGCTGAAGAGCGTAGAACGCAGCAACAGCTGCCGCAAAGGCGTATCTGGCCTTTGAGCCCGCCGGCATTCGTGGCAGTGATTTCAAAGCTCGCGTAGGTTTTTTCCGCCGCCTGCACAGCGTAGGCAAGACCCGCCCCTTTGCTACGAGGGCGCCCTCCACCCGCGTCGCTGTTGAAAGCGAATCCTCGCAGCAGGTCCAGGTCGTCGGCTATCCGCGAGCTCGCCTCAGCTAGCGACATTCTCTATCGCTCCAAACCCATCCAACTCCGCGATCGCCACCGCAAACCGTGTGCACACGGCTTCTATCACGTCTTCAGGTTGCGTGCCCGGAGGGACGACGGACCACACCATTCCATAGAACAACTGCGCTCGATAGAGCTGCCATGCGACGTCGAAGCTGGGAGCACGAATGCCGTGAGATTCCAGTGCAGCCAGGTAGCCTGAGAGCAGTGCTTTCTCATGCACGCGTCGATCCTCCGAGCTGAGGAAGCCGCAGAGGGTGTAGGCGACGTCCCAGATCCAGGGGCCGCGCATCATGCGTTGCCAGTCGAGGAATCCGACGCTGCCATCGCCGGGAAAATACATGTTGCCGAGATGCGGATCGCCGTGCAGCAGGCATTCGGGTAGACGATCGTTCATGGCGAGCATGCGATGGATCGCCGAAAGCACTCGTTCCCGGTCGCGTAGCAGTGCTGGAATGCCGCGAGATCGTGGCATCGACATGGCTGCATTCCAGCTGGCTTCGCCCATGAGGCGGTCGATGACGCCGTCCGTGCGCAGCGAGCCACCGCGTTCGCCGAATCGCTCGAGGACGGGACTTTGCCACCAGCGTGCGTGAAGCGCGGCTTCCATCTTCAACGTCTCGGCGACGAGCGCAGGCGTGGCCGGTTGGACCGGATCGCCGAAGCGTACGTGCCGGGCGAGCAGGTCTTCCATCAGCACGATGCCTTGGCCGGCAGTGTCATCGTATGCGGAGAAGTAGCTGATGGGAGAGGTGACGATTCGCAGCGGCGCCACGTCGGTGTAGAACAGCGATTCGCGTTCGAATGCGGCGCGGATCTTCCTGCCGTAGTCGTGAAACGCGCCTTTGAGCCACATCGTCGGCGGCAACTGTGCGGCGTGTCCGGCAGCGTTGTAGTCCAGCAGCAGTCGGACCTTGAAGCCGGTGCCTTCGATGCGGGTCCCGAAATAGACAGAACGGACCTCGACGCCGGGATAGTGAGTTGCAAGCGCAGCGCTCAGCCATTGCCTGTTGACGTCATCGAGGCTGACCGGCAGCGGTAGCGCGGTGGCGGATGTCGATCTCGCTGCGGAGGACATGTCTCTTTCCTTTGTCGGTTAGCGGCAGCCCGACAGTCCGCCGTCGACGAATAGTTGGGCGCCGGTGATGTAACGGCCCGCGCGCGAAGACAGGAAAATGCACAGGCCGGCGATGTCGTCGGGATGGCCGAGCCGGGCGAGGGGAATGCGATGCACGAGCTGTGCGAGCTGGGCGTCGTCTTTGCGGATGTGCGCGGTCATGGTCGTTGGAAAGTAGCCGGGCACGACGGCGTTGACCGTGATGTGGCGACCGGCGAGTTCGGCGGCCAGCACGCTCGAGAGATGATGGATCGCAGCCTTGCTCGCGGCGTATGAGTAGGCATCGATGCGTTCGACGACGGCGCCGGCCAGCGATCCGATGTTGATCACTCGCGACGGATCCTCGATCGAAGCCGACGCCTGCAGTAGCGGTAGCAGTTCGCGGACGAGCGTAAACGGTGCCTGCACGTTGACCGCCATCACTGAGGCCCATGCCTTGTCGGGAAACGATTCGAGCCGTGCGCCCCAGGTTTTGCCGGCATTGTTCACCAGCACGTCGAGCCTTGATTCTCTCGACTGGATGTCTCGTGCCAATGCTGTTGCCGCTTCCGCCGTGCTGATGTCGGCAGCCAGCGCGACGCATTCGCCGATCTTCGATAGTTCCTGCTGTGCTTGCCCTGCTGCCGCGGCGCTGCGAGTCGTAACGTAGACTTTCGCGCCCGCGTGCAATAGGCCTTCGGCGATCATGCGGCCGAGGCCGTTGACGCCACCGGTCACCAAGGCAACTTTGCCGCGGATGTCGAAGAGCGTCTGCATCGGTGGGTCTCTGCTTCGATGGCGGCTAGATCGCGACCGTGATCTTGCCCATGCCGTGATCGTGTTGCAGGCTTATCAGCGCATCGCGTGCCTGGTCCAGAGTGAAGCTACGATCGATCACCGGGCGGATGGTTCGCTGGGCGACGAAGTCGATCATGTTGCGGAAGTCCTCCGGCGTTCCCATGGCCGTTCCTATGATACTCGCGTGGCGGAGGAACAAGTCCGGTGCCGAGAACTGCGCATCGACGCCGCCGGTCGATCCATAGACGACGACGCGGGCGCCCATGTTCAGGCATCGCAGGTACTGCGATAACGAGGTTGCCGGTGCGCCATCGAAGACGACGTCGATGCCGCCGGCCAGCTTCGCCAGGGGCTTGCCCCATTTATCCTGCGTGTAGTTGACGCCGCCGCTGGCGCCGAGCGCTGCCGCTTGTTCGAGCTTCGCATCGGAGCTGCTGGTGACGAACACCTTGGCGCCGAGGGCGACTGCGAATTTGAGGGCGAGAACGGCGACGCCTCCGCCGATACCGGTGATCAAGACATTCTCGCCAGCAGCGAGCTGCGCTTTCGTTGTCAATGCACGCCATGCGGTCACGCCTGCGGTCGGCAGGCAGGCAGCTTCCTCGAAAGAGAGATGCGCAGGCTTGGCAGCGACGTTGGCGGCGGGCACGCAAATGTATTGTGCGAGCGTTCCCGGCAGCGGCATGCCGTACAACGCAAAGTGCTTGCTCGGGAAGCGCGAGTCGTCGCCCCAGCCTACGCCTGGGTAGAGGACGACCTCACGACCGACCAGCGTCGCATCGACACCGGTGCCGACACTTTCGATGATCCCAGCGCCGTCCGCGCCTAGACTCGATGGCAGCTTCATGCCCGGATACATGCCGCGCGTGATCCACAACTCGCGATAGTTCAGCGAAGCCGCTTTCAGCGCGACTCGTACTTCTCCTGCAGTGGGAACGGCAACAGGCACATCCTGCAGCTCCGTCGATTCCGGGCCTTCGGCGCGAGTCAATATCAAGGCTTTCATGGATTCACCCGCGGTCGTGGCGATGCGAGCAGCAGCATGGCACCGCCCGCGACTGCAGCGCCGCGATCAGCAACGTTCAGCCAGATTTCGCAGCCTATTCGTGTTCCCGCTGCGTCGGCCTCGACAGAGACGACGCGACCGCCAGCTTCGACCGCATCGGCGCCGAGAACGTTGGCGAGGAAGCGTGCATCGAGCTGCAGTAGTACGGCGCCAGGCAGGGCAGCGCTCAGCATGTTGACGATATAGGCAAGGTTTGCCGGCCCTTGATTGATCACGCGATCGCCCAGGCCCAGCCGCTGCACGGCTGCAGCGTCGAGATGGATAGGATTCGGATCGCGCAGGACACCCGCAAGTTCGCGCATATTCGCGGGATCGACCGAATCGATGCGCCACACGGGCAACAGGTCGCCGACGTGCATCACTTGGCGGCCCTCCGTGGCAGGATCCAGGTGTTGGTGATGTCGACGATGCGCTCGCCGCTGGGCGAGTCCATGCTGAGGCGATACTCGAGAATGTCGATCGTGCCGAGCTTCTTGCTGCTCTTGCGAGTCAGCGCCAGGACCTCGCCGCCGATGCGATAGGTGACGTCGGTACGGATCGGCTGCAGATACTGCGTGTTGCTCGATCCGAGCATGGGGCCGTCGGCCGCGTCGAATTCGCACAGCGCGAGCAGGCCGTCAACGCTGACGCCCATGCCGGATTGCGTTGCTATGTACGCGTAGATCGCGTGAGCGGTGCCATCAGGGTTCGGCGTGGTGTACAGCGCCTCACACAGCCGCCGATTCTCATCGGCCGTGATTCGATACTCTCCGCCCGGCAGTGTCCTGCCTGCAATCTGTGGAGGCTGTGCGTTATCCATCGGTTCAGAACGACCGTGGCAGGCCGAGGCCCTCAGCGATACCGTTGCGCGCCATCTCGTTGGTGATCGGGCCTATGCGCCAGAGTCGCGCGTCGCGCCAATAGCGCTGCATGTCCGTCTCCGCGGAATAGCCCATGCCGCCAAGAATCTGAATGCCTAGATCGGCGCCTTGCACGGCATACTCCGACGCCATCACCTTCAACATGCTCGATTCCATGTGGCAGGGCTTGCCCTTCGACTGCAGGTCAGCGGCGTACATCAACATCAGCTCCACCGACTGCCGCCACATCGCCATGTCCGCCACGTAGTGCTGGAGGATCTGGAATTCTCCGATGGTCTTGCCGAATGCCTTGCGCTGCTTCATGTATTCGAGGGCGTCTTCCTGCACGCCGTCGAGCACGCCGAGACAGAACGCGCCGACCATGATGCGTTCGTTGTTGAGCGTCGGCAGCAGGGTGTACCAGGCCTTGCCGGCTTCGCCCATCACCAGTTCGTCGGGAACGAACGTGTTCTCGAAGTGCACCGCGCACGATCCCATCGAGCGCATGCCGAGCTTCGGCAGCGGCGTGATCTTCACGCCAGGGGATTTCGCCGGCAGCCAGAACAGGCTGACGCCCTGATGCCGTTTCGCTACGTTCTTGTCCGTGCGGGCCAGGACGAGCAGGTAGTCGGCGACGTGCGCGGACGAACTCCAGATCTTCTCGCCGTTGATAACCCAACCGCCGTCGGCTCGCACGCCTTCGGTTCGCAGCGCTCCAAGGACGTCGGTGCCGCCGCCGGGTTCGGTGAATGCAATGGCGGCACGCAGTTTGCCGCTGGCGATCAACGGCAGGAAGCGCTCCTTCTGCGCCGATGTGCCATAGACGCCGATGGATTTACTGCCGGCGAAGGAGGTGATGCCCCAGATCCAGGCCAGGCCGCCGAGCGAACGAGCCAGTTCGCGTCCCAGTATCATCTGCATGATGACGTCGCCGCCCTGGCCGCCATAGCGTTCATCGATACCGATGCCGTGGAACCCGGCTTCGGTGAACTTCTCCCACAGGGCGAACGGATAGTTGTGCTCGTCCTTTTCCAGTTCGCGCGCCCAGCTCTTGGGCACTTCCTTGTCGACCCACTTGTGCACCATGTCCCGGAAGGCCTGGTGTTCGTCCGATAGTTCGAAGTTCAAGGTGAAGTCCCCAGCAGTCGCTTGCGTGGGGTGCAGTGTCGAAAGCCGCGGGCGGCGGTTCACCTATCCAAAGATAGAGCTGCCGCTGGGCGCGGAATCAGGAGGCGATCAAGCCGAATTGTCGTGCCCGTTCGACGGCGTGAGCGCGGCGACGGGTGCCGATCTTGTCGTAGACCTGCTGCAGGTACCATTTGATGGTGCCTTCCGTCATGCCCAGCCGCTCCGCGATCTCGCGGTTGCGCAAGCCCGAGCCGACGAGCGCCAGGATCTCGCGCTCTCGCTGGTTGAAGCGCCCGTAGAGCCCTTCGTCGTTGTTGAGTTCGGCTGGCGCCGCAGTCGCCCGACTCGCGGGTCCATTGAACGCATTCAGCAGTTCGGCGGCAAAGGTATCGGCGGGATGATTGGCGCGGACTTCCGTGGGCTCGATCGATTCCAGCATGGTACGAACCGTAGCGCCGTCGTCGATGAAACTACGCAACGTCCGGCTGGTGGCGCCATGCGTCAGCGCTTCGCGCAGGGCTCGCTGGGCTGCGAGCTTGTTGCCGCTCGTGAAGTGGATGCGGGCCAGCAGGATGTTCCAGCGGATCAGCGACCGAATGGCTCCGCGCGCGTTGCAGAAAGCTCGCCATTGACGTGCAGCCGCGGTGGCCTCGAACAGGCGATCCGATGTTTGTGCCAGCCGCACCCAGGTGACTGCGCGATGCTCCTCGGTGGTCGTGAAGTTATCGCCCGGCAGCGGCGCACGCTGTGCTGTGTCGATGCCGTGAGCCAGAGCGTGTTGGAGCGCTTCGTCGTGGCGACCGTTTTCGATCAGCAAGCGCACGCGCTCGCTGACCAGCGCAAAGCGCAGACGCTGCAGGTTCCGCTCGACGGCAATCGTCATGCCTTCGTCGAGCGTACGCAAAGCGCTGTCCAGATCCCGATGGGCGTAGCTCAGCCGCGCTTGAATCAAGAATGCCGACAGCAGCTGATCCACGAAGCCGAATTCCCGTGCCGAGGACATCGCTTCGTCGATCAGCTTGCGGGCCAGGTCGAGTTCGTTGTTCTCGTAAGCGACTTCGGCGAGCGGCAGCGAGCACACGGCCGTCGCGGATGAGCCCGCCCCGCTGTAACGCACGCCTTCATCTCGTCCCTGTTCGAGCGCTTCTCTTGCAGCAGCCGTCTTGCCGGCAGCGAACAGGCACGGGCCGATGCCTGCCTGCAATCCGACAGCGGCGAAACAGTACACCGATCGTTTGAGAATGCCTTGGGCAGTGGCGGACAAGCGATCCAGGTCCGCCAGCTTGTATTGATCGCGACGCGCTGCAAGCAGGTGGCCGTAGATCGTCCCCTTGAGGTAGGGATGTTGCTCCTCCGGATATTCGTCCAGCAGGTGCTGGCAGCGCCGCTCCACTTCCACCATGTCATCATGAGCTGCGGTGAGGACCATTTCGCGATGGAGCAGGAGATACCGCAGGCGGCGCAACTCGCTCGGCGGCGTCTCGCCGCTTGCTTCTATTTCCTGCAAGCGCAGGCTGGCGATGCGAATCAGGTCCGTGGCTTCTTCGAAGCGCAGCGCTCGAGTCAATCGCCACGCGAGCGTCAGCAGGACGCCCGGATATCGGTGCAGCACGTATTCGGGAATCTGTGCCGCGAACTTGGACACGAGCCGGACTTTGCCGACATACGTGAGTTCGTGACAGCGTCGTTCCAGCAGGTCTGCAGCCCGCTGCGGCGAGCCCGCAGCCAACGCGTGTTGGATGGCATCTACCGCAGCGCCGGTTTCCCAGAACCACTGGCTCGCTCGCAGATGCAACTCCTGATGAGCCTGCGGGTCGTACTCCGCCTGTCGCCGCTGCAGGAAGCTCGCGAACAGGTGATGGTAGCGATGCCAGTTGCGCTCCTGGTCGAGCTGCAGCAGGAACAGGCCTTTTTCTTCGATCGCATAGAGCATGCGACGCGCATCGGATTGTCCGGTCACCGCTTCGCACAGGGCGGGGCAGAAGCGATCCAGGATCGAGGTCTTCAACAGGAATTCGCGCACGCCCTGCGGCTGGGAAGCGAACACTTCCTCGGCGAAGAAATCCGACACGGACCGGTTGCTGCCGCTGAACGATGCCAGGACCTCCTTGTGAGCCGTGCCACGGCGCAACGCGAGCGTCGCCAGCTTGATCCCTGCGATCCAGCCTTCGGTGCGCCGCTGCAAGGCGATCACGTCGTGTTCGTCGAGCATCGAACTGTCGCTGCGCTCGATGAAATTCCGCATTTCTTCCACCGTGAACTTCAGGTCTTCCGCCTGCACTTCGCAAAGCTGACCACGAGCTCGCGCGCGGGCGAGATGCAGATCGGGAAGCGAACGCGACGCCGTGATGAAACAGACCGTCGGCGGCGCCATGTCGATCAGCCGCGCCAGCGTGTTGATGGATTCGGGCGCGAGCAGGTGAGTATCGTCGATGAAAAGATAGACAGTGCGGCCGCTGCGCTCCAGCGCTTCGATGATGACGTTGGTCAGGTGTTCGCTGGAAGCGAAGACGTCGGTCCGCAGGATGTGATCGAGACGCGTCTCGAAAGAAACGCCCGCGTCGAACAACGCGGCGGCGACGTACATGAGCAGGCCGGCGGTATCGCCATCGGATGAGTCAACGGTCAGCCAGCCGCAGGCGCGGCCGGAACTCCGGAGCATGCGATACCATTGCGACAGCAGGCTGCTCTTGCCATAACCTGCCGGTGCCAGCACCACGGTGAGACGCGAGCGCTCGGCTTCTTCCAACCGCTTGAGCAAGCGGGGCCGCTCGATCAGGCTGTTGGAATCGATAGGCGGACCCAGTTTGGTTCGAACAATGCCCACGGTGCCCCCGAACACTCAACGACGTTACCTGCCTTATCTATCGGGCTCGCGCATTCCGTGGGCGGCTCGGTCCCGATCATAAACTCATTCGGGCGCGGATTGCGATGCCGACTGCAATCGGCGCAACAGGCCCAACCGATCGCGCACCACCCGGCCCTCGGCGAGGCGGCCGCCGGCGACCGTGACCAGCCCCGTCATGTGTAGGAAAACAGCAGTACCGGCCGGCGTGTCGATTCCGCCGGTGCGAAAATCCTCGCGTAGCCGGCCGTGCTGCGTGATGCGAAAAGCAACGCGGTCGCCCGCCGAAAACAAGTCGTCGATGCGAACGCCGGTCGGATCCAACACGCCCTGGGGTGCACCGCCGCTCCAGGCATCGTCGAACACGATCCGCTCGTGCTTCAGCCATTCGCCGGTGTGGAGCAGGGATTTCACGATGTCTTCGGCGACGGCGTTCGGCGCTGCGGCTTGCGTATCCCAGGGTGCGAGCGCCGGCATTTCCACCGCCTTGGGCACGCGTGAAGCAAGCTGCTCGCGTCGTGAGTAGTAATCCTGTTCGACGAAATTTTCGGTGAGTCGTTCCCCGTCCCACTTGTACAGGCCGATACCGGCCCACGCCGCCCGGGCGCCGTCGTGACGGACGGACGCTCCGTGCTCGGAAAAACGCAGGCACAGCCGCTCGCCGTTGGTGACGATCTCGTTGATGGTGAGACACAGGCCGGGAAACTGCGCGAACTGTTTCGCCGTCGCCGGCTTGTACTGCTCGTCGCGGCCCGACAAATCGTACGTACCCATGTGCAGCGTGTAGCCCGGCACCATGATGGTGTCGCACGCGCTGAAATCCTGGCGGTTCGTATAGTCGAACGTATAACGGCGCATGAGCGCCACGAATCTATTCATGATGCGGGATCGAACAGCACGTGCAGCGGACGGAAGGAACGCATGAACAAGTTGGCGAATCGCGGCTGCGGCGCATCCGGATCGGGCCGCACGTTCGGCAGCCGATCTAGGATGCCGTTCAGCGCATCGCTCATCTCCATGCGGGCGAGCCCGATGCCGACGCACGTGCGCGGCCCGTAGTTGAAAGTGATGTGATCGCGAGGCCGAGCGCGGGTGAGGTCCGGAGCGGCGGGGCAAGCGCCGAAGTGATTCGGATCGCGATTGGCGGCGCCGTGCACGAGCACGATCATCTGATCCTTGGCGATAGCGACGTCTCCCAGCACGCAATCGGCATTGGCGCGTCGATATCGCCATTGCGGCGAGCCGTAGAGGCGTTGCGCTTCCTCGACCAGGATAGGAATCTTCTCGCGATTGCCACGCACTGCCGCATCCATCGATGGATTCCAGAGCAGCAGATACAGGCAATTGGCGATTCCGTGCACCGTCGTATCTGCGCCGCCTAGATACAGCTCGCGACAGATCGCCAGCGCTTCCTCCTCCGACAGGTCGCCATACTCATGCGGTGCATCACGCCAGACGCGGCTGATGAAATCGTCCTGTGGATGTTCGCGACGCGCGCGAATGTAAGGCAACAGCAACTCATTGATCGACGCGGAAGCAACTCGGGCGGCGCTCACGCTCTGCGCATCGTAGTAGCCGCGACCGATCCATTGCATGATCTCTTCATTGAGCTGCAACGTCTTGCGGATCAAGTCATCGTCCTGCCAGGGCATGCCGAGCAGTGCACAGATCACGCGTGGCGGAATCTCATCGCCGAAATCCGCAGCGAGATCCGCCTTGCCAGGCTTGGTCGCCAGCCGGTCGAGCATCGCGTCGATGATCGGAGTGACGATGTTGACGCGGTACGACGCGAGCGCTTTTTGCGACAGCAGGCTCATGTGGAAGCGCCGCATCCGTGCATGCTGTTCGCCCTGCGATACGGTGATGTTGGCTCGCCCGCCTTTCAATTCGACCACCAGCGGGTCGGCATCCGCGTACATGTTGCGAAACGCCGTGTCCTCGTTCAGCTCGACGTGCTTGCAGATTTCATAGTCGAGCACCAGCCAGCCGCGCAGCGAGTCGTCCCAGACGACCTTGCCCTGTTGGCGCAGCGCCTCGTACACCGGAAAGGGGTCCTGCCCTTCCAGGGACCGCAGGTTGACGGGGCAGCCCGATGGCTGGCTGGGCGCCACGGCGGTGTCGGTTTCGGTCATGCTGAGATTGCCCTCATGGCAGTGACGATTTTGTAATCGGTACTTTGTCGGGAGCTTGAAAATTAGCGCGCGGCGGCCGGTCGAACGCCTATCTAACGATAGGGCCGGCCGAATGCTCGCCGGGCGTAGCGTCATCCCGATGACGACGAGCATGCACGACAAGATCAGCAATCTGCGCGAACGCCAGGCCCGCGCCCGGGAGATGGGCGGCCCCGAAGGTCTGCGGCGGCATCGTGCCTCCGGCCGATTACCGGTGCGAGAGCGCGTCGAGATGCTGATCGATGCCGGGACCTGGTTCGAAATCGGGGCCTTGGGCCTGCCGGAGCGGCGCACCGAACGGCATGTTCCCGGCGATGCCGTCGTCACTGGATTCGCGAGGCTCGACGGCAGGCGCATCGGCGTCGTCGGCATCGACTCCAGCGTGCTGGCAGGGACGACGGCTCCCACCAGCATGCGCAAGCAGGGGCGGCTCATCGAACTGGCGCAACAGTTCGGATTCCCGCTGGTGCTCCTCTGCGACGCCGACGGCGGCCGCATTCCAGACGTGATGGGCTGGCGCTTCAGCAACCTGCCGCTGGATTTCCAGACATTCGTCAAATCGCCTGAGCATCTGCCGCCCGTGCCGCGTGCGGCTGCGATTCTCGGTCCGTCTTACGGGGACTCGGCGCTGCACGCTTCCACCGCTCATTTCGTCGTGATGATTCGCAGCGGCGCCGTCGCGTTGTCCGGCCCATCGGTGGTGTCGGCCGCGATTGCACAGGAAGTCACCGACCAGGAACTGGGCGGTCCCGAAGCGGCGCTGGCGGTCGGCAATGCGCTCATGGCAGTGGAGAGTGAGCGCGAGGCGATGGATGCGATCGCCGCGTTTCTTTCCTACCTGCCTGCGAATGCGTCGCTGCCTGCGCCGACGACGCCTTCGCGAGCACCGGCGAGAGATCCGCACGATCTGCCATCGATCGTCCCGATGGGTTCGAAGTCGGGCTACGACATGAATGAAGTGATCGCGGCCATCGTCGATGCGGCCAGCATGCTGCCATGGGGATCCGGTTGGGGTCCGAGCCTGATCTGCGCATTGGCCAGAATCGAAGGCCACCCGGTGGGCATCGTGGCGAATCAGCCCATCGTTGGCGCCGGCGCGCTCGATCCGCATGCGCTGCGGAAAGAACACGACTTCGTCCATCTATGCGACACGTTCAACATTCCGCTGGTCTTCCTGCACGACGTGCCGGGATTGCTGATCGGTACCGACGCAGAGAAGAACGGCATCCTGCGTGCATACGAGCAGCTGGTCTCACGCATTGCCGATGCCCGCGTGCCCAAGATAGGCGTCGTCGTCCGCAAGGCATACGGCGGCGGACATTTCGCGATGGGCGGACGCCCAACGCATCCCAGCTTTCAATTCGCGTGGCCGTCGGCGGAGATGGGTTTCATGGCGCCGGAGGCCGGCGTGCAAACTGTCTATCGGCGCAGGTTAGACAAGATGGCTGAGGAACAGGGCGAAGCCGCTGCAGCGGCATTGGCGGCAGAACTGGTTCGCGAGTGGACCACCGAATCCGAGCCGTGGGAAGCAGCAGCGCATCTATCTCTCGACGATGTGATCGAACCGCAAGACACACGAGCGGTCATCGCGACCAGTCTGGATATCGCGTGGGGGGATCGTCCCGTGCGCGTCACAGGTCGCTGGAAATGAGCCGCGCCGTCGATGCACTGTTCAGGCCGTTCACGCTGAATGGCCTGACTCTTCCCAACCGCATCGTCATGGCGCCCATGACACGGTGGCGCTCGCCGGACGGACTGCCGGGGCCGGACGTTGCTGCCTACTATCAGCGCCGTGCGGAAAACGAATGCGGATTGATCATCACCGAAGGCACGACGGTCAATCATCCTGTCGCTTCGTATTCGGTTCGAGTGCCGGCATTTCACGGCGAGGCGCTGCGAGGCTGGAAGCGCATCGTCGATGCGGTTCATTCGGCTGGCGGTCGCATCATGCCGCAGTTGTGGCACGTGGGAATCGCGAGGCGGCCGAACCAGGACTATCCGAATCGCCATCTGCCGAGCCTGAGTCCGTCAGGTTTGTTTCTCCCCGACAAGCAGCAGGTCGCACCCCCGGCGACACGCGAAGAAATCCAGATCGTGATCGGCGCATTCGCTGCAGCGGCACGCGATGCCCGCGAACTCGGATTCGACGGCATCGAAGTGCACGGCGCCCATGGCTATCTGTTCGACCAGTTCTTCTGGGAACCCATCAATCGTCGCGACGACGAATATGGCGGCGGCCTCGAAGGACGCACTCGGTTCGC
>Ga0065707_10082662_pt1 | contig 12917 bp, 12 predicted proteins | sample SwiRhicommuniRL3_FD_59094 | JGI IMG/M metagenome (GOLD analysis project Ga0065707, IMG submission 59094) | Switchgrass rhizosphere bacterial communities from Rose Lake, Michigan, USA - RL3 v2 (version 2) | ecosystem: Host-associated > Plants > Roots > Rhizosphere > Soil | place: East Lansing... | reverse complement strand
GGCGGTTGCAATCGCAATTTTTACCGCAGCCTTCGGAGTGTATGTGTGGCTTGATCCGCGCTTCCTAGCCACAATTGCGACATCCGCCGGTGGCACCCTGATCTGCCTCGCCGGCCTCTCGTATCAATTAGTTCAACGGGTAACATTAGGCCCCTTATTCGCTATCGCGGGGCTCGTGATTTCTGTGTCAGGTGCCATCGCTCAGCAGAAGGGCGTGACCCTTCATCTCTTGTCCTTCGACCACAACGCGACCTATCACCTCTTCCTAATAGTTTCATTGGGGTTCTTTTATGCAGGACTGCGCCGGATTTCCCTTTAAGAGTTCAACGATGCGGACGAATGTGCTTCTCACCTTCCTTTGCACCCTGCTCATTCAGGCAGGCTGCACGAGTACAAAGAACGTCTCCTCGGAGGAGCCCTCAGTAGGAGCGGAGCTCAATGACATCCACTCGCACCTTAATAGCACGCACGTTCGAGAGATCGCGCAGCCAACCACCAGCGAAGAAGTCATAGCGCTCGTCAACCGTGCCAACCGAGAGAAGCTTCCTATCAGCATCTCGGGCGGGCGGCATGCGATGGGCGGTCAGCAGTTTGCAGCGGGCGCGCTGCAAATAGACATGTCGAAGATGAACCGCGTTATCAAACTCGATCGTGAGCGCGGTATCGCGACAGTGCAGGCCGGCATTGGTTGGCCTGCATTGATCGAGCAGTTGGAAGCGATGCAGCCGCCATCATCGGGCGCAACCGATGCACCGTGGAGCATCGTTCAAAAGCAGACTGGCGCAGATGAGCTGTCCATCGGCGGCGCGTTATCCGCCAATGCGCACGGCCGCAGTCTTGATCGGGCCCCTTTCGTTCAAGAAGTCGAGAGCTTTCGCCTCGTGACTGCCGACGGAAAAGAACGTGAAGTCAGCCGTACCCAGAATCCCGAGCTGTTCCGCGTGACGATTGGCGGATATGGCTTGTTCGGCGTCGTGACGACCGTGGACTTACGCCTGCAGCGCCGCTTCAAGGTTCGCCGCGACGTGGAAATAGTCAACGTAGATGAAGTGCCCACCCTAGTTGAGCAACGCACGCGAGACGGATATCGATATGGGGATTTTCAATTCAAGACGGATGAAGGCGCGTCGGATTTCATGACTACCGGGGTTTTCTCTTTCTACAAACCAGTGCCCGTCGACACTCCGATTCCCGAAGCGCAAAAGTCGCTAGGCGCTGACGCTTGGCGCCAACTGTTCGCTCTGGCGCATCTAGATAAAGCCAAGGCCTACGAAAAGTATCGGAATTTTTATCAAGCCACTAACGGCCAGGTGTATTGGTCGGATACGCATCAGCTTTCCTATTACGCGCCCGATTTCGAGGCGGTATTGAAGCAGACGCAGCCCAACTATCCGGACGGATCTCTGATGATCACAGAAGTGTACCTACCGCGTCGCCAGCTACCCGATCTCATGAAGGAACTGGCTCAGGACTTCCGTGAACATCACACAAACCTCATCTACGGTACGGTTCGCCTGATTCGCCGCGACGCCGAGACATTCCTGCCCTGGGCTCGGCAAGACTACGCCTGCATCGTCATGAATCTACGTGTCACCCACACTCCCGAAGGTCTGGCAAGGGCGCAGAAAGAATTTCAGCGAGTGATTGATGGGGCACTCGGGCGCGATGGCTCCTACTATCTGACTTACCATCGCTGGGCTCGGAAGGACCAGGTTCTAAAGGCTTATCCGCAATTCGTTGAGTTCTTGAAACTCAAACGCCAATACGACCCTGATGAGCGATTCCAGAGCGAGTGGTATCGGCATTACAAGAAGATGTTTGCGGATGAGTTGAGCACGCCGTGAAACGGCGGCTGCACTGGTGGCGAGTTCCACTACTCTGGACGCTGTTGGGCTTGTTCTCGCTGCGTGTTCTCGGGCAGGTCTACGTAGGCCTTTACTCCCCTGGGTGGCTCCCTCCATGGCCCGAATGGTACTCGGGGTTGCTGCCCTATCCGCTGCTCTTGCCGGCGCAGATTCTGCTGCTGATGTGGATGGCACTCATCACTTACGATAACAGCCGGCGTAACGGTACTTTCTGGGTCGAATCCGACGTGGTGAAGCGTCGCTTGCGCTGGATTGCCGCCATTTATGCCGGCGTGATGTTGTTGAGATATGTGCTGACCATGGCGCTCAAACCGGAAATGCGCTGGCTTCACGGCACGATTCCCATTGCATTTCACTGGCTACTTGCCGCGTATATCGCAACGTTGACGCTCGCTTCCAGCGCCTGTACCGACAGGTCGAGTCGTTGAGATGGCGCGCCCGACTGGATTCTAACCGGTGACCTCTGCCTTTGGAGATCGGCGTAGCCCGATCTGCCCACTCGCTCATACCCGTCCAAGTTCACGGGCAACTGGTGGAACCCGGGGACTCGTCGGGGCTTGCGGAGGCGGTTTCTGTCATGGCGTGCAGCGCCTATCTTTATACCTTGAAAAACTCCATCAACTTTGCATGCTCGACGCGGTCGTTGTTGAACGTTTCCCGCAGGACACGTTTAGACACGCCGATGATGTGCGGCTGCAGGCGAGCGAAGTAGGCATCAGGGGCATAGATCGTGGCGGCACGGTTTTTGTCGAGTGAGTCGAGCCCGACGGTGTCTACAATGTAGATCTTCAATGTCCCGCGGTCGACGCCTTCCCCGATCAGGTTGTTGATGTGATCGTCGGCAAAACCATACCCAATGGCCATGAGCCGGGTGTTGGGACGAAGCAGGTATTCGCGCAGAGTGGCCAGGTTCCACTCCAGAATGGGATGCTGACCAATGAGTGCGGCCTTGCCACCGCCCATGACCATCAGCTGGCCCCCTTGGGCGTTGATCCAGTTGCTGGAGCCGTGGACTTTGATGAAGGGTTGCAGTCGCTCCTCGATACGAAACTCCGATGACGCGCGCGGCGTCCATTTTTCCGTGCCGATATCCGTGAAGCCCCGCGGGGGACGTTGGATGCCAGGAATCTGATAGCCATTCCAGCGGCCGCTCGAACCGAGCATGACATTATCGTTGAGGTAGTGACGTTCGATCAGTAGGTCTTGGTTGAGCGAAAAGATGGCGTCGAAGCGCACCAGGAAAGTACGCAGCAAGTACTCGATGTGCTGCTGGAACTCCATGGTTGGCATGGACGCGAACGCGCTATCCATGATCGCAAACATGCGACCGATTGCATCCTGCAGGATATCGAGCTGCGCCTTGTGGTGTGGGGAGGGGCCGTGGGCATAGGTCTGCTGGACTTCCGCCAACGCAGCCTCGAATCCACCCTGCTTCCGATGTTTCCAGAGGATATTGCGCAGGTCGCCATGATCTTGGACGGCGGGAAGAAGGTAGTCGAAAACGTCGGTGGAAAGCATGCCACCCCAATTTCGGCTGAATCCGGCTCCGAGCAACACAATGAAGTTCATTGGGGTACGTTAGCGTATGTGGGGTGCGATGTTCGAGTGCTGAGGGTGCCGTGCTCGGTAAGGCTTCGCATGTGGCCTGAACCGGCTCGGCTCGGGCTGTGCGTGTGCGAGAAAATGCGTGCGTACGGAGATTTAAAGGCGGAGATACGCCTTATTACGCCGGGTGCATACTGGCCTGAGGTTGTAAGACTGCCGTTTGTGAGCGGTCACGCGTAATAGGCTGAGCCCCGACTGTTTCCAGCATATCGAACACAAAGTCTCAACCGGCGGACGGCAAGGTGAGATGCGACCGGGTGGGAAAAGTGGGGTTTGGCGCGCCCGGGAGGAGAAACTTCGTACTCTCTCCTTAGCGTCTTGAGCGAATGGGCTACGCATCTGGAAAATACTACCATCCCGAACTTAACGGTTCGCCATGAGCAGGGCATTGACGTTCCACTGAGGTCCAGGGAGATAACCGCTGGTACGAGCACTTAGCATTCCAGTGCAAGCTATTGACCTATCAATACTGTTAATATATACAGCTCTGGCTGGGAGATATAGCGGAGAGATGTGTGGCTAGGGATTCAGAAATCGAATGGACGCATCACACATTCAACCCCTGGTGGGGTTGCGTGAAGCTCTCGCCTGCCTGTGCGCATTGTTATGCGGAAACATGGGCCCGCCGGTTCGGCGATGAATTATGGGGCGGTAAGGCGCCACGTCGGTTCTTCGGCGAACATCATTGGCGCGAACCGTTACGGTGGAATGCTGATGCCCTGCAGACAGGGATTCGCCCGCGCGTATTCTGCGCATCCATGGCGGACGTTTTCGAGCCGCGAACTGATCTCGATCCCTGGCGGGAGAAGCTTTGGGGGCTCATTGAGAATACGCCTCACCTGGACTGGCTTTTGCTCACCAAACGTCCCGGTAACATCAAGCATGCCTATCCCTGGACGAACAACCCCCGCGATAACGTGTGGCTCGGCACCACGGCCGAGAACCAGAAGTGGGCGGGACGACGCATCGAACGGCTGCTGACAGTCGATGCTCACGTACGGTTCCTATCCTGCGAGCCTCTGCTATCTGCGATTGACCTCAGGCCCTGGTTGAAGAATAAGCAGATTGACTGGGTTATTGCCGGGGGTGAGAGCGGTGTCGAGGCGCGGGCTACGCATCCAAACTGGGTTCGATCCTTGCGCGACCAGTGTCGCACCTACGAAGTGCCTTTCCATTTCAAACAATGGGGCCACTGGAGTCCGGAAGCACAGGGACAGCCCGCGAAAAAAATTCTTGAGCTCCGAGATGAAGCTGGACGACTGGAGCGGCTGTCCTGGCGGCCGAAGCAGAAAAGTGGACGAATGCTCGACGGCCGGACTTGGGATGGGTATCCGCAGATAAGCGCATAAAAACTGCCGCGCATTCCTTAGGGAGGAGTATGTCTGACGTCGATCCTTACTTAGAACGAGAACAAACCAAGGCCAAACACTTCATCCTGAAGCGCTATCTTCAGGCGCTGGCGTTCAAAGTTCTCACGATCTCCGACATCACTTACGTTGACGGTTTCTCCGGTCCATGGAACTCGCAGACGGAAGATTTCAGCGATTCATCATTCATGATCGCCCTGCGGGTTCTGCAGGACGCTCAGAAGATCCTCGAAAGCCGAGGCATTCGCCGGCGCATCCGATGTTTTTTCTCTGAAATAGACCCTACTGCCTTCAAGCAGCTTCAAGCCGCCGTCGCGCCATTCAACAAACCGGAAGAGGGCTTCGAGGTTGAAACTTACTGCGGAAAGTTCGAGGATGCTGTTCCACAAATCAAGAACGCGATCGGCAATTCCTTCGCGTTGATCTTCATTGATCCCACCGGCTGGACCGGCTTCGCATTCGAGAAGATCAAGGAAATCTTTAGCTCAAGGATGTGCGAGGTCCTCATTAACTTCATGTACGACCACGTCAATCGCTTCGTGGCCAGTCAAGATGCCGCCACCATCGCCTCGCTCGACCCCATCCTTGGGGGTCCGGCTTGGGGCCAACGGCTTGATATCTCCCTCCCTCGAGGTCTTGCGGTTGAAAAGCTTTTTCGAGACAGCCTTCAGCGGGCGGGAAATTTCGCGTGCGTCATCTCCACCAAAATTGAGCGGAACACGGTAGACCGACCTCATTTCTTCATTGCTTACGCCACAAAGAATCGTAACGGCTTGATAGTGTTCCGGCAGACCGAGTACGACGCTCTGCGGGAGCAGGCCAGAAATCGCGCCAATGCCAAGGAAAGAAAGCAGGAACAAAAATCAAGCATGACCGACCTGTTTGCCGGACATGAGGCGGATGTCCAAGAGGAAACGATAGATGGAATCGTTGAGGCACAGAAGGTGCTCGCTTCCGCCCATCTCCTTGAGGTTCTGTCGAGCCGGCAATCACTGAAGTTCACGCAAGTTGTGGATGTACTGCTTCAGGTATTCATCCTGAGAGAAACCAATGTGAAGGATATTTGCGTGGCCCTGGAGAAAGACGGACGAATCGAGAAGACGTGGGGTCCGGGAAGCAAGAAGCCCAAGGACGTGGACCTCATAAAACTGAAGAAAAAATAACTCAAACCATTACGGGAGAAATCGTGCAACTCATGTCTTCGGATGCCGCGCTACGCTCGACCAAGGTGGGGCCATCCAAGGCAAAGGCACCAGGGTCTCTCAGCACGGTTTGCCCTCATTGCGGTGAAAAGGGAATCTTTACCCTCAACAATCACCAAGACGATGCACAGCGCATGGCCGTCGCCGCGGACGCCAAATGTCCGGGCTGCGATAAGGCGGCCAGCGGTCAGAAACGAACCAGCGATTGGAGCACAAGAGAGCGGTGCTGAAACTCGCTTTTGCCAACCGACTTGCAACGTCAGGAATGAGGGATTTAGAACTCCCAATCTGACTTTACCGTTCAGGGTGTTGGAGGATTTTAAGAACGGCAAATGTAAATTGGCGCGCCCGACTGGATTCGAACCAGTGACCCCTGCCTTCGGAGAAGCGTTTCATACTTACGCCCGTGCTCGATGGAATGCGCTGGGCTAAGTTTATCAATGGCTTAGCGATTTGTAGAGTACACCCAGCCCGCTGCAATTCGCCCCAAAACGGCCTGCGGTGGTCACTCCTTGGTCACTCCGCGAGAGCTTGCCACGATGCCGATCATCAAACTTCGTCAGGATACCGTCCGTGCGCTCCCGTTTGAAGGAAAGCACGCCAAGCAGCAGTGTATTTATTGGGATAAAGCACTGGAGAACTTCGGCGTGCGCATCTATGCGAGCGGCTACCGAGTTTACGTCTGCTCCTACCGCATCAACCAGCGCAAGCGGTTGGTGAAGCTCGGCCGCGTCAACGTCTTAACCCTCGATCAAGCTCGCAAGAAGGCAACCGCCTATCTCGGCAAAGTCGCGTCGAATGAAGACCCGCAGCGAGAAACGGACGCCGCGCGGGAACTGAAAACCATCGATGACCTCTGCGATCTGTACATCGATGGCCATGCGAAAAAGAAGAAGAAAACTTGGAAGAACGACGAGTCGATGCTGCGACGACTTATAAAGCCGAAACTGAAGGGCCGTTACGCCGTATCCATCAGCTCGGCGGATCTGGAATCCATTCACGCGACATTCGGCGCTGAGCACCCCTATGGCGCCAACAATTTTCTCAAGGTCTATCGCAAGATGGTCAACTGGGCCAAGATCGCAGGATATTTACCCAAGGATTACCAAAGTCCAACTGTCGGCATTGTGCGTTTTCCTGAGCGCAAGCGCCGGCGCTTCGTCACTCCCGTCGAGATGCCACGCCTTCTCGCATCGATCGAGCAGGAGCCGAACGACTATGCTCGTCACGCCATCTGGCTTCTGCTGCTGACGGGCCTGCGCAGCGTCGAGCTTCTGAAAGCCAAATGGGCGGACATCGATTGGGATATGGGAACGCTGTTTATCGGCCTGACCAAGAACGGCGAACCGCTGCTAGCCCCACTGAGCGATGCCGCCATTGCCCGTTTGAAGGTGATTCTGAGGATCGAGGGCAACCCGTACATTATCTGTAGTCGTAAGAACGGTAGACATCTAACTGGCCTGGGTGAGCACCTGAGACGCGCTCTGAAACGTGCAGGACTGGAAAACATTCACATCCATGATCTACGCCGCACAGTTGGATCGTGGCTGGCTCAGAGCGGAACTTCGTTGCATTTGATCGGCGATGTGCTCAACCACCGCGATCAATCCACAACTGCCGGCTATGCCTATTTCCAAACGCAACAGCGGCGTGACGCGCTCACAGGTCATGCAGACAAGGTACTGAAATTCGCAGCGCCGGATGTGCGTACACCGGCGGCGCCGGACCAGCTCAGTGCCAGCAACCTGTTACCTGCAGCGAACGGATCAATAACCCTGCCACAGCCAGAAGGCTTCAGGCATCGCCACTACTTCAAGCGCGAGGCGCTCTACGAACTCGTGTGGACAGCGCCGGTCTCGGAGGTAGCCCGACGGCTAGGTGTCTCCGACGTCGCCTTGGCGAAGCTCTGCAGAAACGCGGCCATTCCGATTCCGCATCGGGGGTATTGGGCGAAAATTAATGCAGGCCAGGCAATCCTTAGAACGCCCCTCCCTTCTCCGCCTCAAGGTTTGCCACAGCTGCTCAGAATCCTCGGCCGTAACGGCCCGGCCAAGGATATGGCGGCGATCAATCAAGCTGCTTAATGAATACTTGTGATGACCCGTACAATACCGCGCACGTCCCAACTCCCCAATTTAGAATCCCAGCGTCTATGGCTGGAGGCTGCCGCGAAACGCAGCCATCGAATCGCCGACGCGCCCGATATTGTTCTAGACGCGGTAATGCAGGCACGGATGGATCCTAAGCACGCACAACTGGATGAGCTGCTGAAATAAAATGAGCGCGAAATGGGCCGAGAAGCTGACGCGTTGGCGTCCCTATGAGAGCGAGGATCGTATTTACGATCTTTCTCATGTGCATCCCTTCCGTTACACGCTGACGCTAGCTGCCATGCCAAACCACGCCGCGCGCGAGGTGGAAGTCAGGATTGGATTTTCCTCGCATACGTTCACGGTAGGTTGTGAGCCTCCCGACGTTGCGCATCTCCACTACAGCCGTCCCAACGATCCTCGGAAATTCTGTCCAGAGCGTTACGAGCTCTCCAAACGGTTGCAGGACATCATGCGCAACTTGGAGCATCGCAAATGTTTTTTCACGAACTACAAGAATTATTTCGTCGTGGAATTACCGGAGACGCTGGCCGCGGGTTTTGAATACTGGGTGTTTTTCGACGTGCGCAATGTCGGCGAACGCGACGCTGTGTTGATATTCGTCGAAAGCGCCTATGTCGGAGACGCCACCAAAACACCTTACCGATCCAGGCGGGAAAAGGTTGGATTCAAGGTGCTGGTCAACAAGGCGCTGCAGAATCAGCGGCCGAAACCGCCGCCGTAGAAAAGCAAACCCCGCCACGGGGGCGGGGTTCGTACGCCGATCCTCTTGGTTATCCCACGCTTGGTGTGGACCCTTTCGGGCGGGCAGACGCCGTTCGGCTCATGCGTCACGGGGGTCACGATACGGCTTACGGAATTCCGTTGCAAGGACAGTGGTCCACATATCACAAGTCGTTGATTTTTAGGGCCTTAAACGGGGCCTTTTCGGTATAGGGCCTTTCCCCTTATTCGTCCCTTCCGTTCCCTTTGTGCTGGTGCCGATTGCACGGCTATCGCAGCCATGAGCCTTTTGTCCTGAATGTCAAGCGAAAACCCGGTTGCGCCGGAGTTCGGATTGTTTGTACCCAACGCGACAGCATTTTCCCATGCTTTCTCCGTCCGGCAGCGCCCCGCCTGCCTTTGCCTGGAACAGATGGAGCCCACGATGGATGACCCTGCGACAACGGCACGCTTTCTCGCCAACCGAGAGGCGGCAATGTTTCTGAATCTTTCCCCTCGGACCCTCGAGAAGATGCGTGTAATCGGCGGCGGCCCGCGCTTTCGCAAATTCGGCCGCCGAGTGGTGTACGCCATCGCCGACCTGGAGCTTTGGGCGAACGCCCGGAGTTGCGACAGCACTTCCGACGCCAGCTACGAGGTGGCGCGATAGGGCCAGGACGACTGCAGCATGGGCAAGTCCGGACAATCCCGGCATCGGGATTCCGGGACCATCATCCGCGTCGATAAAGCCGCCGGCCGTTGGGAAGCGGTGCCGCTATCACTGCTGGAAGATGCGCGGCTGCCCTTCGATACGCGCGGATTCACCGCATGGCTTCTTGCCCGCCCTCCGGGCTGGGAAATCCGCGCTGGAGCACTGCCCTATCTGCTGAAAGACAACTCACTCCGCGGTCATGTAGGGCGCGACAAGGCACGCCGTTTCCTGCGGGAGCTGGAACAAGCGGGTTATCTCACGCGCACCCGTATGCGCGGTGAGAATGGATGTTGGATCTGGCGCAGCGTGTTCCGCGCAGTGCCGACCACCATCGACGGGTCAGCCGTCGATGGTTCACCCGTCGGCGGTGCATCCGTCGACGGAATGGGCGTCGATATAAACCAGACTTCAATAACTACAGACGGATTGAATTCAGACTCTATAAACCTACAGACCGGCGCACGAAATGCGATCGGGGCGAAGACGGTAGTAGGACCAGGTCAAGAGATTCGATTTCCGGAAGTTCTCAGCGGCGAACATTTGGCCTCGGCTCGGATGCTGATCAGCACTTGTCCTTCCGAGCATCGCCAAGCCGTTCTCGATGAGGTGGCCGCAGTGCATCGGCGAGGTGCGGTACGAAAAAGCCCGATTGGGCTTCTGCATCGCTTGGTTGAGCGCGCCACGGCTGGCACGTTCGTTGCGAGCTATGCAATTTCTTATCGCGAAAAACAACGCCGCGAGGCTCAGGAGCGAGCGCTTCTGCTCGAACGCCGCTCCCGAGGACCGGCGACAGGACCGGTCGCTGTCGGAACAATTGCCCAAAAAACGCTCGCACGACTCAATGCGACGCTCAAAGATCAGGACAAATAACGATGCTTCATCATGCACGACGCTCAGATGTCGCGCGCATAGACGCTCGCAATGTATCGCCCACGGCTATCGCCGTGCCCCAGATCCTGAGACGTCGCGGCGCGGGCCTCGCGTAGGCTGTATCCCTGGTCGCAGTACGCTCGTATGCGTTCCTGTGCGAAGGCATACCGGGCGCTGTGGCTTTGGATACCGGCTCGGTAGCATAGATTCTTGTACACGCTCAACGACTGGCGCAGTCCAGTCGTTTCCGAACCGTCGGCCTGGGTCACCAGATACCGCAGGCCGGTGGTATTGAGAACGGATTCAGCCCCGCGCAGTACGGACTGAGCGTTCTGAATCGCCGCCAGAGCGCGGCCCACGTCCGCCGGCTTCACATCCCTTGATTTCCCGCCCTTCGTGCCTTCGATGACGCTGACACAGCCGCGTTTCTCAAGTTCATGTTGCCAACGGGCCAGGGTGTCGGCGTTGCCGCCGCGGATGGCCTCCGCTTCCCGCAGCCCGAGGGTGCGCTGTAATTCCAGCACTTCGCCGATACCGTGGCGGCCGAGTTCCTGCATCCGACTCTGGAAAGCCCGGACGTCCGCATCGGACAGGGGTTGCTTGGTGCCGATCCGGCTTCCACGCTCAATCCCTAACGCTCGATTGCTCCACTCGGCGCTGCGGACGAACCCCTCCTTGCCGATGTGCCTCAGCACCGCACGCAGGTGGCTTAATTCGTTGGCGCAGGTGCGGGGATTGATACCCTGGGACGCTCTCACCTGCACAAACGACTTCAAGTGCCTGCCGCCGATCTGTTTGGCGCAGCGGATCACCTGATCCAATTGGCGCATGACCTGGACGAACGTATTGAACGTCGCGCGCCTGGCTTGGCGGGTCAAATGGGCGCCGCCCAACTCGTAGCCGATCCGGTCCAGATCGGCTTTCAGCTCAGTATTCCTGCTCATCGCTTTGGTTCCTAGATTTCCTCTCACTCGCAAACCTTTCTCCGCACGTCCGAGCTATCCCGGCAGAGGTCAATTGACTCTCCGCCTTCGTTCCATCCCGAGCAGCCGGACGTGTATTCATTCCGGTTCGGTGAGTTTCGTGGCCTCACAGACGCGCGTGCCGGGGCATACGCGGCTGCCTGCATTCCAGAAAGAACACAGGATTGAGGCTGCCCATGACGGGCTGCTCGGGGTGGCTGACAAACAGACAAGGAAGGCTTCGTTGCAAAGCCTTGGAGGATGGCGTCTGTTGCAGACGCGGTGTCACGTGCTCGGCGTAGGGGATACGCTTTGCAGAGACAAGGAGTTGCGCCAGTCATGACTGTGCGTCACTTTCTCGGCTTCGCCGCGGAAAGTGACGCACGCGTGGCGCAGAGGGTTGGCGCAGTCTGCTCTATGGGCAGGTGCTGCGCTGATAGATCGCCGCAGAATACGGCGGCTACCCCAGATGATACTGGGGCAGCGAGTAACAGAGTGGGCGTCAGCGCCCGATTGATGAGTTTGGACCACAGCCCTGCAGGGCATCGCGGCTCTACATAGCCCTTGAACCGCTGGAAGGTGTCTGCAATGCAGACGGGTACGACGATACCCTCGTCGTCAGGGAGAAAGCGTCTTTAACACAGACTCCACGGAGCCTGCGCTAAAGACGCCTGCGGCAATATTTGTCCTGACGATGCTGCGCCAGTGACAGGCGATGAGAGGCACAGATCAAAGGTCTGCGAGATGGATCAAGATCAGTAGGGACCGAGCCTTTTGGGCCGCACGCTCTTCCCGATCCGGAGCGGCTTCAACGGCGAGAATGCTCCGGTCAAACGCCGTTTGCAAGTTGAGATTGCGTGGAACAAATTTTTGCGTCCACTGAGCGCCAAGGAAGTCCACTAAGAAACCGATACCTCAGAAATCTCCTGCGCCAACACCGCTCGCGCGAGTTTTGCGGAGTCGTCATTCATGAACGCGGAGACTTCGGAGCTCCGCCCAGATACTCCTCGGCCGCACGGCGCTCTCGCTCGGCTTCGGGATTCGGAGGGAGGGGAACGCCGTTCGGATCTACCTCTGCCTCAGAGCACAACTCGCGAGCGGCGAAGTCCAATGTCGACGCCATTGCTGCAAGGCGGGCCAATGTTCGCGGATCCTCAGACTCGCTTGACTCCCGCTGGAAGGTTCGCGCGCGGGTGCGCCAACGCGCTGCCAGGGTCAAAATCTCGGCTTCCCCAAAATGCCTCATGACACGCCTCCGTCGATGTACACGCCACGCCGGCGCAGTTCCTGCACCGTGCGGTTAACCAGCTCGGCAGGCCCGACTCCCAACGCACACGACAGCCGCAATAGCGTAGCGAGCGTCGGATGCCGCAGACCGCGCTCCATGAGCGAAGGGTACGTACGATCCATCTCGGCGCTTTCGGCCAGCCTCTCCTGCGAGACTCCACGCTGCCGGCGCGCGATCCGTAGCACCTGACTAAAGGCGGCCGCCACCTGCCGGTCGTCGATCCGCTCGGCACC
>Ga0065707_10082661_pt1 | contig 12920 bp, 15 predicted proteins | sample SwiRhicommuniRL3_FD_59094 | JGI IMG/M metagenome (GOLD analysis project Ga0065707, IMG submission 59094) | Switchgrass rhizosphere bacterial communities from Rose Lake, Michigan, USA - RL3 v2 (version 2) | ecosystem: Host-associated > Plants > Roots > Rhizosphere > Soil | place: East Lansing... | reverse complement strand
GGTTGGCTGACAATCATCATCGTGGCTTCACGCCACTGAAGAAGCATCACCTCCTAACTTCTAACAGCGACTCTCGTCGCACCCCTCCATTTATTCCACGGTCCCATCGTCTCCCACTTGACCGCTGCGCGCGCCGCGATGCCACCAGCGCGGGCAATCGCGCCCGAGGAGACTACGATGACTACCTCCATCACACCTAGATTCCCTGCTGTGCACGTTCGACTCTCAGGTCAAGACGGGAACGTCTTCCTGATCGTGGGGCGTGTCCGCCGGGCTTTGGTACAGGCCGGTGCGACCGACAGCGACGTCAAATCCTTCATGGACGAGATGATGACGGCGGGCTCATACGGCGAAGCGCTCCAAACCGTCATGCGATGGGTGGAGGTTTCATGAACGCGTAACGCTGCGATGATCTCCGGCCGGGGAGGGCGATGGCCCTTCCCGGTTCGTCCGTGGAATGGAGGTTAAGACTGGGAAGAGCTCCAAGCGCCGGGGCTGGTAGTGTCCGAGAGCTTGTTCCCAATCCGTGGACGATAAAGTCGCCCGGGGGGCGGCAGCTACGAAGAGCCACATCGGAAACCGAGGGAGGAGAGGTGACAAGCTGGTGCTGACTCAGCTCAGTTGCATGAGCGTTGTGACCGCTGTTGAGAATGTGGGATGTCTGCTTTGGTGCGGGATGGCCTATGTGTCGGTTTCCTTTAATTAGGGGACTGGAGCGAGGGTCGGTCTCCGTTTAGAACAAGCAGTTATCACTTCTGTCTGTGTCTCTTAAATATGGGACTGGCCCCTTAAAAAGGGGACTGACCGACGAACTGTAATATTCCACGAGTACGCTCAGCTCCCGGGTATAGCTGAACGGGTTTGACCTTCGTGAGGCGCATCCCGCTGAGCCGACGCTCGCACGTGACCGGTTTTCAGATCGTCGCGGCAAGCGCAACCGAACATGAGAGCGCTCTTGAGCGTGACTTCGTCACGTTGGCCACCTTCACAGATGCGTCGGCGCGGATTATCCCGCAGCCTGTCACGATCCCCTTCCAAGACTCTGGAGTCGCGCGGCGGTACACGCCGGATTTTCTGATCCACTGGAGCACTGGTCGGTCGGATCTCGTTGAGGTCAAGTATCGAGTGGACCTCCGCCTGCACTGGAAGCGCTTGCGACCCGCGTTCGCAGCGGCGAGCACGTGGGCCGAGGCACATGACGCCAGATTCCGGATTGTCACTGACCGGTCCATTCGCAGCCCGCTGCTGCTGAACGCCAAGCGACTCTTGCCGCTGCGGGCTGCGCACCTCGATCCTGTCATGCCGACCAAGATATTCGATGCGTTGGCTTCGATGTCCGAGCCCACCTTGGGAGCGCTGCTTGAAGCGATACAGATCGAACGCGCAGAGGTGCTCGGCGCCCTTTGGCGGATGATTGCGCGCGGCGCGTTGCGCGTGGAGTTGACCGAGCCGATCGGCATGAACGCGCGGGTGTCGTTGCCATGAAGCGGGACATTGCCGCCGCGGATCTCACTGATGTGAGTGACGAGGAGTGGCAGGTAGCGCGCCGTCGACTTGCGATCATCCAGCAACTGGCCGCGCTGCCTGTGCGCACACGTGCATGCGCCCAAGTGGCCGCCGAGCAGTTGCAACTCAGTGTTACCCACGCGTATCGGTTGCTCGATCGCTATCAGGCTGACCCACGCCTGACGAGTCTGTTGCCGGCTCAGCGTGGGCGCAAGCACGGTCACCGCCGATTACCCGAGATGGTCGAAGAGATCATTGAGGCGGCGATCGACCAGCTGTATCTCACACGGCAGAAGCCAGTGATGACGGCACTGATGGCGGAGATTCGCCGACGATGCCAAGCGCTCGATCTGCCAAGCCCCAGCCGCAATGCTGTCCGGCTGCGCTTGGCCGCTCGGCCTCGCGCGCAGGTGATGGCTCGTCGCGAAGGGCGCAAGGCCGCTCGCGATCGATTCGCGCCGGCGATTGGGTGTCTTGATGCACCCTGGCCGCTCTCGCTCGTTCAGATCGATCACACGCTGGTCGACGTGATCGTGGTGGATTCGGTCACGCGCGAGCCGATTCAACGCCCGTGGTTAACGTTGAGCATCGACGTGTGTTCGCGCTGCGTGCCGGGATTCCATTTGTCGCTCGAACCGCCGTCGGCGACCTCGGTGGCCCTGTGCCTTGCACGCCGCACTTCCCAAAGAGGGATGGCTTGCGGCGCGCAGCATTGAGCAGGTATGGCCGATCTCGGGCATCCCCGAGCGACTTCACTTGGACAACGCACGCGAGTTTCGCTCAGAGGCCCTGCGTCGTGGCTGCGAGCAGTATGGCGTCGCGATCGATTATCGGCCCGTGCGCACGCCGCACTACGGTGGCCACATTGAACGCTTGATTGGCACGATGATGGGCAAGGTGCATCTGCTGCCAGGCACCACCTTCTCCGATGTGCGCGTGAAGGGCGATCTGGATCCGCAAAAGTACGCCGCGATGACGCTGCAGGAACTGGAGTGCTGGATCACGCATGCGATTGCCGGCGACTACCATCGCAACATCCACCGCGCGCTCAATATGCCGCCCCTTTCCGCCTGGGAGCGCGGGATCGTCGGCGACGCGCAGACGCCGGGACGCGGCGCGCCGGTGGCGGTCTGCGATCCGCGTCGGTTTCTCATCGACTTCCTGCCGATCGAGCGACGCCTCATTCGCCGCGATGGCGTATCCCTCCACTCGATTCACTACTGGTCAGACGCCTTGTCGCTGTGGATCGGACGTCCCGAGAAGATGATTCTGCGCTATGACCCGCGCGACTTGAGCCGTATCTACTTGCTTGCACCTGACGGTCACTATTACGACGTCGGATACCGGGACGTGCGCCGCCCACCGATCAGTCTGTGGGAGCATCGCCTGGCGTTGAAGCGCCTGCGCGATGAGGGACGTTCCCTTGTGGATGAAGCGGCGATCTTTCGCACCGTCGAGCACATGCGGAAGATCGCTGAAGAAGCGATCGCGGCCAGCAAGACGGCTCGTCGGCAGCGAGAGCGTCTGCGAGTCATCCACGGCGAGCGCACCGTTCCCACGGTCCCGCCGGTAGTTGAGGCGACATCGACGAGCGATGCGAACCGCGATGAGGAGGAGAAGCAGAAGCTCCTGCCATGGCAACGCATGCTCCCAGTGGAGGAGTGGACGTGAGCGAGTTCTCGCACCTGCATGCCCCAACACGCACGATCATCGATGAGAGCGCCGAGTTACGCGTCCGTCGCATTCGTACCGATCGATGGGTCACCTATGCCCGTGCAGAGACGGCGTTGGCCGCGATGGAGGACCTGCTCACGTTTCCGAAGCGTACCCGCATGCCGAACCTACTGTTGGTCGGGCCCACGAACAACGGCAAGACGATGATCGTCGAGAAGTTCCGGCGATCGCATCCGCCGTTCGCAGCAGGCACCACACCCGATGGTGCCGCCAGCATTCCGGTGCTCAAGGTTCAGATGCCTGCTGGTCCCGATGAGCCGCGTTTCTTCGGCGCGATCCTCGAGGAACTGGGATACCCGCATCTGCTCACGGAACGCCTCGCTGCACGTCAGGAGGCGGCGTTACGCACGCTGCGCCAGACGAGTGTGCGCGTACTCGTCATCGACGAAGTTCACAATGTCCTCTCCGGGTCGCGTCTCCAGCAACGCCGACTGCTGAACCTCTTACGATGGCTCGGCAATGAGCTGCAGATACCGCTGGTGGCTGTTGGGACGATGGAAGCGTTGCATGCCATCCAGAGCGATGACCAGCTCGCGAACCGTTTTGAACCGATCGGCCTTCCTCCGTGGCGACATGGCGAGGAGTACCGGCAACTGCTGAGTACGCTTGAGGCAGTCCTGCCATTGCGCCAGCCCTCCGACCTCGCATCCCCAGCACTCGCCGACAAGATTCTCTCTGCCGCGGAGGGCATCTTGGGCGAAGTGATCTCGATCGTCACACGAGCGGCGGTACGTGCCGTTAGCTCCGGCTCGGAGTGCATCACCACGAAGCTCATCGACGAGACCGGATTCACCTCTCCGTCCCAGCGTCGCCGTGTTGCAGTTTGAGATCATCGATTCGCTTGATCCCGAGCCCGGTTCCAGGCGCACAACCCGTCCACCACTTCCGCTCTACGTTGAGCCGGCTCCGGACGAAGCATTGCTTTCGTGGCTGCTCCGCCTCGCCACTCGCCTGAGAGTATCGCTTCGTGCCCTCACGACATCAGGGCTCGGTGTCGATGATCGTACGCTGGATACGCAATGGTGGTGTCGTCCGCCTGCATGGCTTCTGGTACGGATCAGTGAGCGAACCGGCGTCAGTCTCGCACGACTGTGGGAGATGACATTCGAAGGCTTCGAACCTGCCTACCGTGATGATGAGGCAAGCGGGCGTTTCACCGGGCGGCGCTACGACAGTTTGGCTGCGAAGTCGCCAGGCTACCGTTTTGCCGTCTGTGGCGAGTGCCTGAGGGCCGATTACAGCGCTTACCTCCGGAGGTTCTGGCTGATCGGGTGGATGGCGGTGTGTCCAGATCACGGAACGATCCTGATCGAGCGATGCAGCGCATGTAACGCAAGGCTCCGCATTGCGCAGCTCGCCACGCGCGCATCCTTTTCGCCCGCCACCTGCACTCGGTGCGGAGCGCACTTGTTGCACGGACCCGGTGCCCAGGCGCATCCGTCGGTGCGTCGACTACAAGCCGCGCTTCTCCGCGGCAAATCTCAGGGAGCGGCCGAGATCAATGGATTAGGCGAGCTGACGTGGAGGGAGATTATTGCGCTGGCCGACGTGCTGATCGGTATGGTCTGGACCGATCTCACAGTGGCGGAACAGGAACAACTCTGGTTTCCATACACGCAGACATTCCGTCACGAGTTGCGGCAGCCGACGGACATCTTTGGCGGCCGGCATGACAGCCTATGTTTTCTGGCTTGGCTAATCGATGGCTGGCCGCACGGCGAAGGTCCCGCCGTCGCGAAGGCGCTTCTCGCCCGCTGGTTCAGTGCGGAACGCAACCGGCTGTGCCGGCACCTTCGCCCACCGTGGGATGATCCTTGGAGTTTCGGTCCGACGAACTTCGAGCCGCCGATCCAGCAACGACTCCGAGCTCTTTCTGGTATTCCGTAATGCGGTCGGCCCCCGAAGTCGTGATCAAGGTGGTGAGCGGTGGCAGCGGAACTCTGGAGGCGATCCGCGTGCACATTGAAACGATGGGGAAGGGGAAGCACCGGGCACTGGAAGACGACCAGGGCGAGCCGGTTCAGGGGAGAGCGGCTGCCGAAAGCCTTATCGAAGACTGGGATCTGGATTTGGAGGTGTTGCTCGGCCGACGGGTCTACTTCGACCGCCCACGGCCTAGGCCTCTCAAGCTGATCCATAAGCTCATCTTCTCGATGCCGGCGGGTACCTCGCCCGACAAGCTTCTCGTGGCGGTGACTAATTTCGTGCGAGACGAGTTTGCCTGCCATCGCTACGCCCTCGGCCTGCACACCGATGAGCCGCATCCACACGTACATGTCATGGTGAAGGCGGTCAGCGAGCAGGGGGTGCGGATGAATATCCGGAAGACAACGCTGCGAGGTTGGCGGGAGGCGTTCGCCCGTTACCTGCGTGACCAGGGCATTGAGGCGAAGGCGACCCGTCGGGTGGTTCGGTATCGGCGTCCTTTAATAAGGGGACCAGTACCATCTTTAAGGGTCCAGTCCCCTCATTTACTGCGCCGGTCCCATGATTAAAGGAAACCGACACTATGGCCCCGCGGAATCCATTCGGCATGGTGGTGGCGCGCAGTTTGCAAGGAATTCGAATTAGCGATCGTCGAGTTTCGGCCTCATTTTCCGCGTAAGGCAGGATAGCCTCGCGGCGGCTGTTGTTAAACACTTGTCGTCAATGGCTGCCACAGAACTCATTGCTGCTCGTGTGACATCGGAGACGAAGGCGCGCTTTCGTGCACTCGCTGAGCGACAACAACTGACCGAGTCTGTACTGCTCAAACGCATGATTGACCTGACAATCCAAAGCGTCAGCGTGATCGAGGGCGAAGCTCTGAGGCCGACCAACCAGGCAGCCGTCGGCGGGAGGGTCTGTATTCGACTGCGATCTGAGGATCAGCTTCTGTTGCGTGAGCGAGCGTCAGCCCGACAGATGGCGGCTGCGACGTATGTGTCAGTCCTTGTTCGAGCGCATCTCCGGGCGTTGCCGCCGCTTCCCAAGGATGAGTTGATCGCGCTGAAGCGATCGGTTGCTGAGCTGGGTGCTATCGGTCGAAACCTCAATCAGATCGCTCGAGCGGCAAACGGGGGCGGACGCGTGGCAGGGCCAAGTAGCGAAGACCTTCGAGCAATGTTGAAGGTTTGCGAGCGGCTTCGCGATCATGTGAAAGCCTTGATCAAGGCGAATACGGCTAGTTGGGAGCACGGCAATGCCGAAGCGGACCGTTAACATTCCAGGTCGGCCAATTCTCGATCTCGTGAGCTACGCCAGGCGTGGGCCTGGACACACAGATCGGCTGTCACCTGCGGAGATCCAACAAATCGAGCGGACCGTCACTCGCACTCCTGAGGTGATGGTCAAGGTACTCAGCCGAGGAGACCAAACCCTGCGCGCGGTCCGTCGCCACTTTGATTACCTCAGCCGCGGTGGAGAGCTGGAAATCGAAACTGATGATGGTTCGCTGCAGGGGAAAGGCGTCGAAAAGAGGCTACTGGAAGATTGGGATCTGGACCTCGATGACCATCGACGGCGAAGCGAATTGACTGCGGCGAACGGTCGGAAGCCGCCGAAGCTGGTGCACAAGCTGATGTTCTCCATGCCGCTGGGAACGCCGCCCGAGAAAGTGCTCGCCGCTGTTCGAGACTTCGCCAGAGAAGAGTTTGCGCTCAAGCATCGGTATGCGATGGTTCTGCACACCGACGAACCGCACCCGCATGTGCACATGGTAGTTAAGGCGGTCAGCGAGCAGGGGGAGCGGCTCAATATCCGTAAGGAAACGTTGCGCCAGTGGCGAGAGGAATTCGCCCGACACCTTCGAGCGCACGGAGTTGCGGCGAACGCGACGCAGCGTTACGTGAGAGGTGAGACGCAACCACGCAAGTCGGATGGCATCTACCGAGCAATGCTTCGAGGTAGCTCCACGCACATGCATGATCGGGTGCGAGCAGTGGCGGATGAGCTGCGCAAGGGTAGCAAAACGGAGCCAGCTAAAGTAGGTTTGCTCGAAACACGTACACTCGTAGAGACGGGATGGCGCGTCGTGCGCCGTCTGTTGGCTACCACCGGCCACCAGAACCTCGCCACGGATGTCGATCAATTCGTCGGAAAGATGCTTCCGCCCCTTACAGAGAAGGAATGGTTTGCCGAGCAGTTACGGCAGCATCGGTGGCCGGAGCGTGCTCAAACACCGAACGTCACGCGGTGACATGGCCTCCTATTCACGTCCGGCCTCGTTGCTCTGAATCGGTGACCGGGTGGTTGGATCGCAATGTCCATCGGTCGGTGCTGGTCGGTCGTGATGGTATACGACAACGCAATCTCAGGAGGCTGAAACGCGACTACGCACCACCTGTTCGGGGGGAACGGTCGCCGACGAGTCTACCGTTGAGCCGGTTCCCATGAGACGGCTTATGGGTTCAATTCGATCGGTTTAGCTCGGCAAGCCGTCGCGGCAGGTGAACGACAGCTCGCCTCGCAATAACGCTAACGATGACGGGGAGGAGCAACCAATCTATCGAACGATTGCCTGACGAGCGTATGACTCCGCGCTCGTCACCTGCACCACGCACATTTTCCTTGCGGGAAAAGTCGGCTTCCCCCGGAGGACGTCAAAATTGCTTTCAAAGCACGGCCCTCCTTCCGCGGACGGGTCCACGGTATGTCTACGATACCTTGCTTGGGTGTCTAATGCCTGGGACGCCCAGTATCCAGCCTTCGACGCGCGCGGCCATGAGATCCTGTGGAGCCAGGTCCGGCTTGAGAAACGCACGCAGGCTCCCATCCTTGTCAGCTTGCGACAGCCATGCAGCGACGGAGTAGGCGTCGTGCTGGTCGACAGTGCGGTTCGCGCGCTCGAAGCTTCGGTTCCAGAGCGCCGGATAGACCTCAGTAATGGCCGATCGTCCGAGCGGGATGCCCCAGCCGTCGAAGGGCCAGAAGTGGACGCGTGACCCCAATTTCTGGCGGATGAAGTGCAGCCAAGGAATTCCGGCGTGGGTCGATTTTGCGACAGATCCTTGCACGTCGAAGTGGAAAACTGATTTCGCTGCACCGGCGCGTTCCTCGGTCAATCGGCGCCAGCGGGCGTTGCCCATGCGCGCGGCACCAAAGCCGGCGGCACCGTCGCGCACGAAATCGACGTAGATGTCTTCGTCAGTGGGCCAGTGATGCTGGAAGTCCTCAAGAAAGGTCGGCCAATCGGGTTTCAGGCCATGTGCTTCGAAGTAGCGCAGCGGAAATGAAAAGCCGTGGTCGATTCCGACCAGCGTGGGCACATCCTCGGCAAGCCGCTCGACGAGCCATTGAGCGACGCCGCGCCGAGTCCAGTATTTGCGTGGGGAAGGTGACGGCAGTACTTCGGTCGGCGCAAGATCAGCCACAGCCACATAGACACGTAGTCCTTTGAGGCTCGCGCTCGGCGTCTCCGCCCCCGAATAGTCGACGCCGATGTATCGCGCAAAAGCTGTCAGCGTATCATCGCGCACGTTTCGTGCTCAGCATGAACTTCTGACGCCAAGACCCACCGTGTAGCGGAGCGGACTACTCACTTTGTTGCTCCGAACTGCATATCAATTGTGCCGCCCAGCACCGGATCGTATTGGCTGCGCATAACGGGCTGTTCGGATGAAAGGGTTTCAGCACCGGCTATCCAGCGCAGGTCGCGCTCTTCAACTGGCCTCGCCTTTTCCTCGTCGAGTAGCAGCATGGCGCGGAATCTCGGCTCCCTCGAAGCTTGCGCATATAAGCGCTTTGCCGACTCGTAAGTCAGGCCCAAGAGGCCAAGACGCCAAGACGCGAAAATGCCTGTTCACGACTTCGAATTGCCCCGGATGAAACCAGATGCTCTACCAGGCTTGCGACCACGAGTGGAGACCAGGTAGTAGCTCCGCTGGGCCGACCTCGAGGTGCGCGCAGCGATCCATTCAAAACCCAGCGGGACAACTTGTCGCGGACATTCGCGACAAAGATAAGCTCCGGGCGATCCCGTAGCATCTTCGCAATCTCCGTCCGATCGCCAGCGTATACGGCGTGATCCAGCTTTCGTAGGACGGCTCTGGAAAGTCGCTCGGCGTCGGCCACCGATGTTGGGCTGGTCTCTAGGCCGCACACATCAATCGATTGCGCGGCCTGGGACCGTCCCCACTCGCCCCGCAGCCGGCGCGTAACCCATTCGCAGTCTAGAACGGGTTTCGCTGGAATGATGAGCTCGGCCGGAACGAGTTCGCGACCCTTTGTTTTCTCGGTCATTTTTGGCTCTATTTTCTGCTACATCGCATGTGGCACCTGGCGAGCTACAACAGGTGCGCTCATTGTTCTCGACGGAGAGATGTAGATGGGATTCATCGACCTGGCCGCCACACCCTTAGTTAGTCCCACCGTGCTCGGGATTGTGGCAAGTTACGTACTACTGAAACAAGGGTTGAACGCAGCCACGCGTCCGCGAGCTACGAAGGCGCAAACGTTTCGGTACTTCTTAGTGGCTCTAGTGACCGTCGCCTTTATGGTTGCCATTACCGCGTCGCTCTCGTCACTTCCGGCAATGTCCGGGCGATGCCAACCTTGGCCGATACCAGGGCCATCCCATACCCGGTAGTATTAATTGGACCAATCTCCTAGTGAGAAATATCTTGGCCTTTCATGGACGTCGCTGGAAGAAGCCGCCTCCGAACTGCCGGACTACCTCTGGTTCTATGATTTCGTTGATGATCGCGTCCATACTGTTGCACTAGGGCCACTTCATTCCGTTCTATCGGCCGTGACTGGAATCGACTCAGCGGACGCCGGTCGCCGACTTCAACGACCGACTTGACGCGCCGCAGCCTCAACCCAATTGCCGAACTGAAGATATCCGTTGTCGTTCACCCAGTCGTACACCTTGAAGTAGTTGTCGAGTGTGACCGAGCTGCTTATGAAGCTCGGTTTACTCAACCACGACATGTCATCTGCATACTGAGCCTGACCCCAAGCATTGTTTCTGTAGTACATTTGCGGCTCAAACTTGAGTGTATCTCGTGAGTAGTAGCGCATGTACTGAAGAGGATTGGCTCCGTACTGATCTGCTTGACCAGTTCCTGCAAGTAGGCCTGAGAACGCTGTTTGAACAGGCTTCTTGAGTTGATGAATCCGAACGCCGAATACCCCCATCCCTTCACCGATTGCTCGAAATGTTTCGTAATAGCACCATCGTCGAGTTGATGTTTCCTGTCCGATCAACAAACAGAGCACGCTGCTTCCGCTCATGCCATCGTCGATCATTCGTCTGATTGTTTGATCGCCTAACGTCTTCGCTTTCTCTTCGAGCGACCCATCGAAAAAGCCAGCCTGTGTGTAAGAACCTTTCGTGATGTGATGGTTCTTGATCTGCTGAACTCGAAAGATGTCTCGTTGATAGTGAAACGAGAAGTACACCGTACGTGCCATGAATGTGTTCCCTTTCTATTTCACCCAGATCATCACAATGAACGTCACAAAGACAAGCGGCCCGTAGTAGCCGAACAAAGTGCCGCCCATCATTGCGCCGTACCACTTACGATCTCGTTTCTTGCCGAACTCTGAGGTGTCCATCGAGAAGTCGATCTTGCTCTCGTCTAACTTCCGGACTGTGTTGTACAGATCTCGGAACTGCCTTTCCTGACCGAGGAAGTATCCATCGAGGCACCAGAAGACAAAGATCGGGACATAGGCGAGGAGTGCATATTCAGGCTTCGAGTCCTTGGCAGCCAAAGCGAACAAGGCTGCAATCAAAGTGATGGTCCAACCCTTCAGCAGGAAGAGGTTGGAGGACATGCGGTCGATGACGCCTTGGATGAACTCCAAGTGTTTGATTTTATTATCCATCCATGAAGCCTTCTTTTTAAGAGTTGCAGAGAAGCGTATCAGACCCTAATCGGGGACGCAGGATGTGAAGGGTTCGGATTTATTTCTCTCGGAGTGTCGTTTCCTAGTCGATGTGACTCATTGTATACCGACTGCCTTCGACCCGAAGCGGAGTGAGTGCCCGCTCTGTCCATCAGATGGCATAGGATTGACGAATGCGACTTCGATCGGGCGATTCGTGTTCCTGGGTAGGCTCGCGTAATACAAGCCGCAGAGAAAGGACCGAGGAGCAAATAGCTTCAGGGTCCTACGCAAGATAGACCAGCAATACGACACAGGGAGGGCCGGCATGCATATTTCCAAGCTATGCCTCGTTAACTACAGAAATTTCTCGAACGCCAGGCTCATCTTCCGCAAGGGCATCAACACGGTCATCGGTGAGAACGGCTCGGGCAAGACCAATCTCTTTCGCGCGATCCGGTTGCTGCTCGACGACAATATGATCCGTTTCGCGAACAGGATGGACGAGAAGGATTTCAATCGCGGGCTCAAGAAGTGGCAGGGACACTGGATCATCATCAGCCTCGAATTCGAGGACGTCTCCCAGGACGAAAGCATTCAAGCACTGTTCCTGCACGGAACAGGCAACATCGAAAAAGGGGCGGTCGGCAAAGCAAGCTACAACCTGATCTTCCGCCCGGCTGCGGAGACAAGGCGCCGCCTGGCGCAGCTTGCCTCTGGCGACCACGACGGGCTCGCAGCACTTCAACAGCAAATCACGCTGAACGAATACGAAACGTTCTTCACCGGACGCAGTGAAGCGGATTTCAACGATGACGCCCTCTATAAGAAAGTCGTCGGAGACTTCGACAAGGTCGAGTTCAACAAGGAAATCGACATTCCCGAACTCGGGAGCCGCATCCCCGGCCTGCTGTCGCTGTCGAAGGAAATCTCGTTCACGTTCATTCAGGCGCTTCGGGACGTCGTTGCGGACTTTCAGAACAACAGAACGAATCCACTTCTGACGCTGCTGCGCGCAAAGAGCGGCGAGATAGATCCCGCCCTGTTCAAGCCCATTGCCGACAAGGTAAAGGAACTCAACTCCTCCATTGCGGGACTGCCCGACGTCCAGAAGGTTCGAGAGGATATCACCGGTACGATCAAGGACGCCGCGGGCGCAACCTATTCGCCGTCATCCCTGTCGATCCAGTCCGAGCTTTCGGACGAAGCCGACAAGCTCTTTCAGTCGCTTCGCCTGTTCGTCGGCGAAGCGGAGAAAGGATACGAAGGCGCCATTCATGAACTGAGCTTGGGCGGTGCCAACCTTATCTACCTGACGCTCAAGCTGCTGGAGTTCAAGTACCAGAAGGCAAAGCAGTCCTTCGCGAATTTCCTGCTGATCGAGGAGCCGGAAGCACATATCCACACCCACATCCAGAAAACGCTGTTCGACAAGATCAACTATCCTGACACGCAAATCATCTATTCGACGCATTCAACGCACATCTCCGAAGTCTGCAACGTCGAGAACATGAATATTCTCGGGAAGCACGAAGGGCGATGCGAGGCGTATCAGCCGTCCACCGGCCTCGATGCGCGTCAGATCAGGAACATTCAGCGCTATCTCGACGCGGTCCGCAGTAACCTGCTCTTCGCCAAGAGCGTCATGCTGGTCGAAGGCGATGCCGAGGAAATCCTGATCCCGATATTGGTGAAGAAAGTGCTGGGCCTCAGCCCGGACGAACTCGGCATCAGTGTCATCAATATCAGAAGCACCGGCTTCGAGAATGTGGCCGTCCTATTTCACGAACGGGGGATCAAGAAGAAGTGCAGTATCGTCACGGACCTCGACGCGGCGATCATCGACACGACGCCCGATCCCGCCGATACGG
>Ga0065707_10082659_pt1 | contig 12930 bp, 14 predicted proteins | sample SwiRhicommuniRL3_FD_59094 | JGI IMG/M metagenome (GOLD analysis project Ga0065707, IMG submission 59094) | Switchgrass rhizosphere bacterial communities from Rose Lake, Michigan, USA - RL3 v2 (version 2) | ecosystem: Host-associated > Plants > Roots > Rhizosphere > Soil | place: East Lansing... | reverse complement strand
GTCAATTTGGGGCCAGTTTGTTTGGAACAACACCAGAAAAATTTTGGAAGGATCTGGCTGTCAATCTTGGATTGGTAGAGGATGCCTCTGCCGCTGCATCGAATAAGCTGGAGGACACGGCCGCCAATTTACGAAGTGTTGCAAACTCTCCGCAGTTCGATCAAATTCTAAAGGCTTACGATCAATACCGGCGTGAGGATATGCAGGCGACCACCCAACACCTAGCCGATAAAAAACGAGTCGAAGACTCCGCGCGGGCCGCGACCCAAAAAGCAAATGAACAATATGCCGCGGCAGTGAATAGGATCAATCAACAAACCACGGCCGCGCTTGTCGCTGCGGCTAATCAATTCGACCAGGCAAACCAACAGGCAGAAATTCAATATGCCGAGCAACGCGCGCAAATCATCCGGGATAGTGGAGAGGAGATCAAACAGATTGAGTCCGATCTGCAGGAGGAATTAAGAAAGTCTGCTATAGAACACAGTGAGCGAATGCAGGATCTGACCGCGGCCCGGGATGCCCTTGGATTGGAAAAGGAAAACCAGAGACACGCGCAGGATAACGCCGAAAAGATCCGGGCGGCAAATCTGGAGATCCGCCAAAGGCGCGCGGATGTGGCTCAACGGCTGGAGGATTTGGCCACGTCGTATGAGCAGGAACGGGGCCAGCGGTTCGCAGAATATGAGGCGCGGCGAAATGAAATCCAGGCACAGGCGGCCGCGGAATTATCCCAGCTGGCCGAACAACACCGGGCAGAGATACAGGAAATTCAAAGGAACAAAGTCGAACGCATCCGGGAGATCGATAGTCAATTTGCTGAGGAGCGGAAACGACGCGTTCAACAATTTTTACAAACGGTCCGGGACCTGGACGCCTCTCTACTTGGGGAGCAAAATCTAAAACAAAGATACTACGCGGCAATGGCTGCCGATCTTGACAGGTTCCTGGCCGGGTACCAGGCGAAACTTTCAAGCCTGGCGGCCGCGGCTCCAGGGAGTTCCGCCGGCGGGTATTCATCCGGATTGGTCCGGACCGGGGAGCAGGGAATCGAATTTGTTATGTCGAATAGAACAACCAGGGCCGCCGAAAATATTATCGGGGGGAGGCTTACACAGGATTCATTGATTGCGGCTCTTATGAATTCCGGGGCTGGAAAGGGTTCACTGGTTTGGAACGATCAAAGGCGATTCGATGGGCAGTACACAAATGAGATCCGCCGCGCGGTTCGGGATGATACGCTGTCCATGCTGGAGGAGGCTTTATCATGAGCGCATACGATTATCAATATGGACCGACGGAGGAGGCGATGCAATTATTGCCGGCGCTCGGAATAAAAGCGGCTCCGCTGTCCGGATACCGTCCCTACTCTGTAACCGCCCGCCTGGGAGATGGGACTCTGCAGGGCCACGGCGCGCCAGTGATCACCTGGCACTGGAGTTTTATTTCAGTAGCGGAGCGCGCGGTATTTATTGAGTCGCTCGGTGATGCCTTGTCTGGTCCGGCCTTTATTCGGACCAGGCTTCCAAATAACACCTGGGCCACTTTTGAATGTATACAAAACCGGCCGACGGGGGAGGAAAATTTATCAAATAATAAGATCCTGAATTTTGATCTTACATTCACCTATTGCATATTGATTCCGGATGAATGATGATATTAGTTTTCTTCTCTTTCTATGTTTTACTTTTTTCTTTTGCGGCCGTGATGTTTCTGCGGTCCCTGGTCCGCCGGCGATGGGATGATCTGTCCCTGTATTTTGTCCTCATGTCGTTTTCATTCCTGGGGCTTTCGTCGGCCTTTGCATCGAGTCAAATTTCATACATTCGAGGGGCCTATACTGAATTGATATTCCCGTCCGGGGGTGTACCATAGCGCGCGCGGCGACGGCTCCGGAGTTGGCCTTATATCGAACGCCTGGACAATGGGCAAAGCTGCGCGCGGCAATCTTTCAGCCGACGGTCATTTATACCGCGCGTATCAATCAGGTGTTCAGTGCCTGGGATGGAATACTAGAAATCACCTATGACACAGGATCGGGGACCCTGGCGGATGTGTTGCCAGATATGACTCTGCTTATCGGGTCCACGGCCGGCGCGCATGATGTCGGGATCTGCCGGCTGCGGGATAAGGATTCAAATACTTTTTTTATTGGGGAAACGTCGAATGTAAAGTATATGAATAATCAATACTTGACCGTTATCAATGATTTCGGATTATGGGCCCGGCATGTCCTGATTGATGCCGGCGAGTCATTCATGGATGGCGGGATTGAATACGACGATCAACACACGGATTTTGACCCGACTCCGATCATGGGCGGGAATCGGGTGATCAAATTGGTTGAAGGGGATGCAAGCGCCACATTTAATTTTGCCTCCTCGTATGCCCTGGACTCTTCTATCTCCGGGTATTCCTGCTCCGCTCCGACGGCCGCCTCTGCCAGTGGGATGACCACCGCCACACCTACAATCCATTGGGATGAAACCGGATGGCATATCGTTTATTTAACATTGACCGCGGCGAATGGAAAAACATTTTTCGGCGTGCGGTATGTATTTATTTGGGATGCAGATAACCTACCACCGCGCGCAAAGATCAACGAGCCGCGCCAGGATGCGGACGCCGGCGGATGGGAATTCGAGATCACGCTGCTGGATGAATGCGACCTGGACACGATCCGGGATCATGCCCTGGTTATTTTATTCGCCGAGGACTATTACGGGGATACAAATCAATCCATCGGCCCGCTTGTAGGTTGTGAAAATGTATTGGTTGAGGGATGGATTGGAAAGGAGTCAATCGATTGGGACCCGGACCAGGGAGTCGTCAAGTTCACCGGGTACGGCGCTCATTATTGGTTTCAAAAGATCGCCGCGTATCCGGATGGGGTGCGGATCGTTCCGGACACGCCGACGGCCTGGACTCAAATAAAGAGGCTGACAGTCAACAAAGGGCTTTGGCATTTTCTGCGATGGCGAACGACCGCAACGCGGGTTATGGATGTATTCCTGACAGACAACACATTCTATACCGCCGAAGTGTCAAGCCTGGCTCAAAATCTTTGGGAACAAATTATAGAGATGGCATTCCTGCAAATCTTTGCACGGCCCGGAGTCAATGCACACAATCAATTATATATTGAAGTGCATCCGCAATTAGTCCCGGAGGATGATCGGGATTGGCCGACGGTCATGGATATTACTAAAGAGGACTGGACCGGGACCATCTCATTCGATCGGGAAACAGTTGAGGAGGTGGCTCAGGTGTCACTCTCCGGGATAAGCGTCAATCAGAACGGAAAAGGGACGGCATACTTTGCCCTGTCCACTGGTCACACATATGGACGCTTTGGAAATATTGAGACACAGGACCGGCTACTCGTTTCGACACAGGCGCAGACAAACGAATTATGCGGCCTGTATTATGGTTGGAGAAATAATCCATTCAAGGATATACCGATTTCCCTGGCGGCCAATAATCGATTGATCGATTGCTTCCCCCGCCAGAAATGCACGATCACCATAAATCCGGAGGACACGCCGCGCGGGATCTCCTATGATGGCGGCCTTATTCCAATAAGTGTTTCATTCATCCAGGATGACGAGTCTGGATATGTTCACACGGAGGTATCATTCGAGGCGGAAACATTCGCGGCCCTGGCGGTCAATGGGGACATTCCTGGAAATAATGATATCTCTGTTCCGCCGGTTGATTCATTGCCTCCCTTGATCGATTTCCCGGCCTTCATTATGCCGGGATTGCCGGAGCCTGGCGGAGATGGTCCGGCCCGGGTGATCCTGCACGATACAAACGCCGGCCTGCTGTATTCGGATAACTTCGATGAAACCGGGGCGGATGTAAGATGGCGGACCATCAACGCGGGACTCGAGGCGACACAATACCAGAATATAAATTATTTTTTTGTCACACCGAATGGCGCGCTGTATGCGGCTTATTGTGATGTAGTCGATCCGGGAAACTATACGCTCAAACCGTTCTTTATTGCGCGCGCTCCATCGATCGGGGCCACGTTTACCGTTATCAAATCCGAGGAAAGCATACGACCCTCCCCGGCGACTGGTTTTATCAATTGGGGATTGTTCTCTGTTGGGCAAAATAAACTTATGCCGGAGCAAGTCGCTTTTGTCATTGGTCAAAATAATGTCGATAAAAAAATCTGGATTGGATCGGGATCGACATTCACGGCCGGGGCGGTTGTGGATACGGCCAGTCTATTACATGCCGGCCTTTCCTATGGATTGGATACCTGGCTGCATACGAGATTAGATCATTACTCCAGGATCTCCGCGGACGCCTCTGCAGTTCTTTCAACGGGCACGCCGGGGATCGATTCACTGGATGTCTTTACGCCGGTCCTGGGGCATATACGCGCCAGCACGACCGGCCGAACCTTCCACCGCAAATCCGGCGGCGGTGGTTATGTCATAGGAGATGATAATCTCGCAAGTGTAAACACGATCACCGATTCAGATTTTGAAGGAACGGGATTCGCCTGTGATCCGTCCGGAATGTTCATCATGACAAAATACGGAGCAGGCGCACGCGCGAAATCTTCCGATGGCGGAGCCACATTCTCGGCTCTGGCGTCTCTGCCGCCGGGAAACTGGTGGTGGGCTTATGCCGGGGGAGAGGGGTCAAATTCCCAATGGGTCGCCGCGGGCGGATCGTCGGTCCGCTGCAGTCTGGATTTTGGATCGACCTGGCCGAATAAAGAAGGGGACCTTCAACAAGTCGTACCTATTCCATCAATCAATGGCGTCAAGGTGGTTGGGTTCTAATGACAACAGCAAAGCGCAAGGTCCAGGGAATCAAGAAGTTATTACGCCGCGATATTGAACGATTCGGAGGCGAGTGGCTGACATGGCAGCCGGTCTTTTTAGGTGATTACACTGAAACCGTTATATCACCGACCGGATTATATTATGCGCGTCAATACAATGGAAAGGTGATCGAGGTATTCAACGCGGCAAACGTCCAGGCAAAATATGATCTGCATGTCATTGTAGGAAAAAAGAAAACACAGCCGAAACGATGGCAGATTATAGAGGAGAGGGACGTTTATCTTGAACCACCCACGGCCGGCGGCGTAGGCTTTCACGCGCATCAACATATGTATGAAGGGGCGGACCGTGTACCCATACGACGAAAACAGATTATCGAATTCACGGTCCAGGTTTCCAATGCCGCGGATTTTATTGTCGCCGTGAATGGGGGAGTCACGCAAACGACCACAGGAATCCGGAAGGTCCCCACAACGTTCCTGGATCTGTCCCCGTATGTTGTCACGTCTGGAGCCAAGTATATTGGGATCGAATTGAATGATAGCGGCGCGCTGTCACTTCATGAGGGAACGGGATTCGCCTCACTGCTCACCGCCACGGATTCAGATGTCCCGGTCCCGGATGCGGACAATCATTTAATCGCTTTCGTTGCCATGTATGAAACACAAGAGACTTTGCAGGATAAGGACATATATGTTTTGATGCCTCTGGCAATGTTCCCGACCATTCCCGAAACACATTGGGAGCCTGTGACCGTATCGGCGGAAAAGGAATTCCATCGATGGAACATTCCAGGCGCTCTGGCAACCACAACGGACGCCGCCGAATCGGTCCTGATTATTCGCTCCATGAAATTGAGACTGGCATATATTCACTGCAAGAATAACGGCTCCGCTTCCTCTACGATCATCGATATCAATCTAAACGGCTCAACGATTTTCACCACAACGGCAAACCGTCCGGAGCTGGGGAATGCGGAAACGTATAACGTATCGGGCACGCCGGATATTATTGATCTGGTCCCTGGCGATGTGCTAACGATGGATATCGATCAAATAGCGACCGGCGCAAGTGATTTAACAATTCTACTCACCGAGACAATACACGATCTTGTATATGTAGGCGACGATCTTGTAATGCTGGAGGTTTCAAATGACTGATCATAAATTAATAACTTTAGGCGAAAGGCACGCGCCCTTTCAATGGACTTACGCGGATGAAACCGAACGCGAGGCGGCCACAGGTTTCACGGCCGATGATCTATATGGATTCGCTCTGCAGTTGGATGATTTTTCCGTCTGGATATTGACGGCGACGACTCCCACCTGGACCGAGATGGGCGGCGGAGGGGGCGGGGGCGGTTCCTTCGTATTCCTGGAGCAACACATCGCCAGCGCGTCGGCCTCCCTGGATTTTGTTTTATTGAGTGACACATATAATGATTACCTGCTCAAAATAACCGGGCTTATTCCAGCCAGTGCCGGGACAAATTTAAGATTGAGATTTGCCACCGATGCGACTCCGACCTGGGATGCGGGGTCAAACTATCGATGGACTCGACAATACTGGAATAGTGATGGGGTCGAAGGCTCAACCGGGGACGGCGGCGGAGATACAAATATTCAAATCGGCGCGGTGATCGCGACCACTGCCGGATGGTCATTCAATGCCGATATACGACTCAGCAATTTGAGACACGCCACATTATACAAATCGCTCAACAGCAAAGCAGAGCAATTAATAAGTTCGGATAGTAAATTATACGGGATTCATACCGTCGGCTTTTGGAACGGCGGTTCGTCCAAGGCGTTCGGCATTCGCTTGCTGATGAGCAGTGGAAATATTACATCCGGGGCCGCTCAATTGTACGGGATCTTGGATTCATAAGGAGTCGTTATGCGTAAAGGTGATTTACAGCTAGGCACTCCAGACGCTTTATATAAAGGAGCAAAGGCCGCGATCGAGGCTCTCTCCGGAGTTCCGGAAGGGGCGATAGCTTATGCGACCGACTCAAATGAATTCGGGTCATATGATGGATCTGCCTGGACCTGGGGACAGGGAGGCGGAGGCTCTCCAGATTGGGGAGATATCGGCGGGACGTTATCCGATCAAACGGATCTGCAAGCGGCGCTCGATGCCAAATTGGATGATACACAATTAGAGGATGCTATCAACAATGGGGAGGTAACCAAAGCGCCGACAGAGAATGCGGTATTTGATGCGCTGGCTTTGAAGTTGAACACGTCACAGCTAGAGGACGCTATCAACAATGGAGAGGTAACCAAAGCGCCGACAGAGAACGCCGTATTTGATGCCCTGGCTTTGAAGTTGAATACATCTCAATTAGAGGATGCAGTCAACAATGGGGAGGTAACCAAGGCACCAACAGAGAACGCCGTTTATGATGCACTGGCGGCCGTACTCGCTGCGACTCAACCGCTCGACTCTGATCTGACTGCCATTGCGGGATTGTCGCCAGCCGACGACGATATTATTCAGCGCAAAGCCGGAGCCTGGACCAATAGGACACTTTCACAACTGGCCACAGACCTCACGGAATTGATCCAGGACATTATAGGTCAAATGGTTGTCGGCAATGTGGAAACTAATATTGCAGTCAGCTATGATGATACAAATGGGAAGTTAGATTTTGTCATAACCAGTGAACAACTCCAAGATTTTATCGGAGATATGATCGGGGATCTCAATGGAATCAATATTACCTATGATGACACGGACGGCAAAATTGATTATTCCGTTGACGATGGATACATCAATGATCTAATCCAGAATTTTACAGATAGCCAACTCACACCGCGAAACGGATGGATCTATATTTCAGATACCTGGACCTATGCGAGCGCGGACGATCCTGTTTATCAAATCTATGTTTCCGGAGATGTTACAGCAAACGCCGATTACAAGACCGGGAATAAAATCAAATGCACCAACAACAGCACCACATTTTATGGATTCATTGTAAAGGTGGGAGCCTATGACTCCGGCAATAATCGAACGCCTGTTGATGTATACGGCGGCACTGATTACGATCTCGCTAATTCTGCGATCACCGCTCCATTCATTGGTAAAGTCAAAAGTCCGGACGGCTTCCCGCTCAATCCGGATAAATGGACAGTCAAAACAACAGATAGCGCCGATCGGACTCAAGCCTCGCCCACTACGAACACTTGGTACAATCCCGGCAGTCTTGGAATTACTATTCCTATTGGTGTTTGGGTGGTGTCTTATAAAGTCTTAGCCAGGACCTCGCGCGCCGCGGCCACGGCCACAAATATGGCTAGTACATTATCCACGGCGAACAATTCAGAGAGTGACGCCGAGATGACAACATTCCTAACGATCAACGGAGCCAGCGGCACGCTTGTTTTACTTGCGACTCAACACTGCTTACCAAAAATATTCGCGTTGACTTCCAAGACTTCCTACTTTCTAAACTGCCGCACGACGGCCGGATCTGATTCGATTGGTCACCGTGGGGATACAGGAACAACGACCATTAAGGCCGTCTGTGCGTACCTATGACAACAACAAACGGAGTCAATGGGAATCTTTTGCGGGTTCTATTCATCGATGATTCAGAGGATGATGAATTATTGATGAAACGGGAATTGAAAACCGCCGGCTATAAAGTCTTATGTCTGAGAGTGGAGACGGAGGGAGCCATGCAACGCGCGCTGGAGGAGGAGTCATGGGATATCGTAATAAGTGATTATGCCATGCCGCTTTTCTCTCCCTTCCTTGCCCTGGAGGTGTTGAAGTCCAGCGGCCAGAAAATTCCGTTTATCGTTCTGTCCGGGACCATTGAAGAGGAAAGGGCAATCAGTATCATCAAAGCCGGGGCGGATGATTTTGTCACAAAACAAAAACTAGGCCGGCTCCCTCTGGCGGTCAAAAGAGAGATCCGGGCCATGGCGGAGCGAATGCAACACCGCTTTGATCTGCAGAATTCTTATGACGCGACCATTGAAGCCTGGGGGATGGCTCTGGAGATGCGGGACCATAATACAAGCGGACATACGCACAGGGTAACCGATTTGACAATGCGACTCGCTCGCCGGCTTGGGTTTAGCGGGGATCGTTTTGTCAATATTCACCGGGGCGCAATTCTGCACGACATTGGAAAAATGGGAATCCCGGATAGTATCTTATTGAAACCCGGCGCGCTCACCGATGAGGAGCGGAGGGAAATGGAACGTCATCCCCTGATTGCTTATAATCTGCTGTCCTCCATTGGGTTCCTGAAAGCTGCCATATCGATTCCATACTGTCATCATGAAAAATGGGACGGGACCGGATATCCAAGACAATTGAGGGAAAAAGAAATTCCGATCGATGCCCGGATTTTTTCCGTCGTGGATGTATTCGACGCGCTGACCAGTGACCGGCCGTATCGGTCCGCCTGGTCCAGTGGAATGACGGTCAGTTATATTTATGAGCAAAAGGGAAAGGCCTTCGATCCGAAAATTGCACAGGAGTTCATAAACATGATTACATAATACAATTATGTAAAAGGTATATTATTTATGAGTGAAGAAAAAACACCACCTGAGACGAGCAAGCCAGCTACAATTCAAATCGAAGATATAAAAATAATTCTGGCGTACCTGGAGGATATGAAAGAACAAATAACGACCAGGCTCCAGGGACTAAGCAACCGCGTGGCCCTATTACAGCGCGATAGTGTAGAGATGGCGGGGAGTGTCTCAGCCATGGCCAATGATTTCCAGGCGGCCAGAGTCAAACGGCTGGAGGAGGAAATAGCACAGGCGGAAAAGGAGCGCGGTATATTGGAAAGCCGACTCAAAATTGTCGATGAACAATTGTCATTCAAAAAGGTTGATTCCCTAACGGCCGGAAATACAACCGATAAGATCACCGCCGCGGCCAGTGCGGCCGCTTCGCGGACGGTAGAGGATCGGGAGCGACTCGAACGGGCAGAGGTTGAGGAGCGATGGAAAAAAAGAAGGGAGGCCATGATAACGGCCGTTCTAACCTGGGGGTCAATTGGATTGGTTGGCTCTGTGATTGCGTTCCTGTGGTGGTTGTTCATGTTCTATTTGAATAATCGATAATGAATTTTTACCGCGGCTGTATCAATGCCTTGATTCTGGTTCTCCCCTTTTGGATCATTGTCTGTTTGATCCTTTGGTATTTTCTGGATTCCCGCCGGTGGTCCTGGGCCGCAGGAATAAAACATAAGCACCCGCCGGCTGGAAAAATTCATATCGATCCGCCTCCATGCCGCGCGAGTCCCATTGATCGATTTGTTTAGGGAGATCCATTAGATTGATCGTGATGATCCGATAATTATTCTTTGGTTGGTTCGTCGGGGATTGGTTCTTGTCCACGTTCTATCGCCTCCAGTTGTTCAAAGGATCTGCGAGTCATCGGCGCAAAAATATAATGCCCGCCTCTCCGGGATTGATACCAGTATAAAGACCAAAACATGATATTACTCTCCATAGCCTGTATGATGTCCTCATTCCCTGACCATCCGCCGGTAGAGATCATATAAATCTCTGCGGCTCGATCAAGCCGATTGAATCCCCATGCGTCGAATTCCCAAAGGCTTTGGATGAATTCCATCAAGCCATGATAATCTGAATAATCCCACGTTTTTATTTTTTCTAATTCTTCATCACTCGGATATTTTAGATCGTCCATAATGTTTTCGATATGCCTTTCTTAATAATTCGTCCTGGTCGTGGATGTAATTGTCAGCCGTGGTCTGCGTACTTTCGTGCCCAAGCATGACGCGCGTCAATTCGATGTCGCCGGTCCTTTTATAAAGATCGTCCCCGGCAAAATGGCGGAGCATGTGATTTGTTACCGGATACTTCATTTTTATTAGGGCAGTGGATATCATTCGGCGGAGATCCAGCCGGGCGGTATCTGTGTCCATTGGTACAAGTTTATTATGGCCGCGCTTTGAATGCGATACAAACACCGGGGATTGATCCGGGAATATATCCTTATACCGTCCAGGCTCCAGCCTAGCACGCAGGTTGAAATAAAAATGTAATGCACTGACTGAGTCCTCTGTGAATAGGAACTGGCGTTCCTTGTTTCCTTTGCCGATCACGGACCCGGAAAGATCGGAGAAATCCAAATCGCTCCGCATAAGTTTTACAATCTCCGAGACGCGGAGTCCACTGTCCAGGGAAAGAATAATCAAGGCTCTGGACCGGGCCAGTATAAGGCATTCGATCGGCGGGAGTTTTTTGATCGGGATGCGATAGCCAATGACGTATTTTTTCAATTGTTCAATGGATGGGCGGTCAAACTTGCGGAGCCGCTTCCCCGGTTTTCTCTGTTCGTTCTGGCGGATGTATTCCAGTTTGGGGAGGTTAATAAGTAAAATCTCTTTTGCAGAGAGGTATTTATAAAAACCAAAAATGATTGTCGAATAGAGTCGCTCTGTGCGGGCGTTATATCCTTTCAGGCTCTTTAGGAATTGACTGTAATGCGCTTCGGTCAATTTGGAAATATCGATCCGGCCGGCCGCGCGCATAAACGATTTGCCGGCATTGACTGAGGTTCGGAATGTATTGTCTGACTTGGAGCCTTTGACCAGGGAAAGCCATTGATTCAAATGATGAGCAAGGGAGTTATGATCTGAATTCATTTATAAAATCCTTCCGCCTGGATTTCAGACACGGCCCGGCGGGCCAGTGTTTCGGATAATTCATCGATGATTACTCTCCCTAATTTGGAATCATATCGACAAAGCTCTTTCTTGAAAATGATCCGCAGGGACCTTTTTATTTCCTCCAGAGGATCTGTATTCTTTGGTCGCTTCCCTTTCCCCTGGAGATTTCGTTTCAATTGTTTGACTTGTCGATCATTTTGTAGATATATGGGCATATCATGAGTCCTTATGCAGTGGGGGAGGGGAGGCGTTTGGCTTTCGTTTTATTCCTAAATATCGGAATGCCCATCCAATTTTTTTATACTTTCTCCAGGTTGGATTCGGATCTGAAAATTTTTCGTTACAAAAATATCGCCGTATCCATTACGAAAGATTGTTTTCATGGGACCAGTGGAGGGCATTTTTATCATGTTTATATAAGCGATAATATCAATTATACCGCATATGCAAAGGAATAATCAATTTGATGGATCTTTCCGGGTCCCCCTCCACAAAACAAATACAAGAGTCGGGAATGGGGCAAAGTACAGGATCTTATTATGTCGATCATAATAAAAGCCAATATAAAAATCGTACCAGGCGAAAAAGAACGGCGGCGGGTCAACCACTCCCCCACTTTTGCGTTTAATTGGATTATCAATTTGAATTATTGACTTTTTGATATCAACATAACCAGGGGCGTTGCTGGCGATATATTCACATAAATACCATACGCCGCGGGTTTCGCGCTTCCACTGCTTACCAATACTAATTCCGGTCGGGTTGCTTGTGGAATAGGTTAACAAATCCAAAAATTCCTGTGATGTCATTTTTACAGTGTCCATGATTTCATTTCCTCCAGCGAAATGTTTTACTGTTCATTGTCTATAATCTCCACTTGGTGAGTCGTCCAATTCCCTTCATCGATGGGATACCGCTGAACAATCAGTACGTCGCATTCCATCATAAGCCGCGCGGCCCGGATCTTGATCGTGACAGTATGATCCTTACAGGTCCACTGCCATTCTTTCAAAATGATCGGCTTGCCTGCCGGCGGGTTGAACGTATTTTTATCAGTAAAAAGTACGTCAACTTTCGGAGTGAGATCCTGCCAGATGTCCCGGAAGATATGGACCAGGGACTCGATGGTTTTCTTTTCCGCCTGGCGCTGCGGGTCTGGTAAGTAATAGGCGTTATAGTTGCTCATGGTTTCACCATACAGAACACCGTTTCAAAATCAATGCGGTGTCCTCCTTTCTTTTCATACACCCGGCGGAAAAATGATTTTGATTCGGTCTTGTGTATGATATGCTCCCCTTCTAATGTGATGCTTGTTCCTTTGAGATGGACCAGGGATGCCCGATGTTCGTGGATGGTAACAAAGCCGGCGGCCTCGCATAACTGCCGCCACTGGTCCGGAAAGTCAACAAACTGCAATCTCTTGACATATCCCTTGACCACCCACACGGCATGACC
>Ga0065707_10002996_pt1 | contig 12944 bp, 11 predicted proteins | sample SwiRhicommuniRL3_FD_59094 | JGI IMG/M metagenome (GOLD analysis project Ga0065707, IMG submission 59094) | Switchgrass rhizosphere bacterial communities from Rose Lake, Michigan, USA - RL3 v2 (version 2) | ecosystem: Host-associated > Plants > Roots > Rhizosphere > Soil | place: East Lansing... | reverse complement strand
CGCCACGTGTAGCGATCGAGGTTCCAGACGATGGCCGCGCCGCTGGCGTCTGATTCGAAGAAGACACCGTAGGGATCGGCCTTCTGCAAGTGGGCGCCTTCGCGCGAGCGGATCTCGTACTTGTAGCGCTCGCCGTCGCCCACATTCGGCACGAAGATCTCCCAGATGCCGCTCACGCCGAGGCTCCGCATCGGGTGCGACGCGGGATTCCATCCATTGAAGTCGCCGATGACGCTCACCTTATCGGCATTCGGCGCCCACACTGCGAAGTGCACGCCAAGCTGCCCGTCGACCTCGCGCTGATGCGCGCCGAGCTTTTCGTAGGCGCGATGCAACGTACCTTCGTTGAAGAGATGCAGATCGAATTCGGTGAGCACGCCTAGCCCTCCACTTCCATGGTTCCCTCGGCGACGAAAACCGAATGACCGCCAACACGCACCCGCGAGATCGTGCCGTTGGCAGAGGTGATGGAGATATGAATCCAGCTCGGGCGGCCGAGCTTCGCGCCCTGCAGGTTCAGTATCGCCTGCGCTTTCTCGGGCGTCACGAGCCCATGGCGAACGAGATACGACCCGAGCGGACCGCTGGCGCTGCCGGTGGCGGGATCTTCGTAGATGCCGAACGCCGGGGCAAACATCCTCGAATAGATCGTCGCCGAATCGGACCCATCGCCCCGATCCATCGTGAACAGATACGCCTCGAAGTCCAGCCGGCGCGCGTCAGGCACGGCCGCGTCGACGGCCTCGCGCGTCACCATCGGCACGATGACAAACGGCACGCCGCACGAGACCTCCTGGACGGGCAGCCCCGTCGCGCGGATGTCGCCATCGGCGACGCCCAGCGCGGCGGCGATACGGCCCATGTCATCGAGCGTCCTGCGGAACTCGGGCTTCTGCTGCGTCATCCACGCGAAGCTCAACCGATCCGCCATCCATTCGAGCGAGACGGGCGTCGGACCGATGTTCAAGCCGAACGACCAGTCCGCGCGTCCCCGCGCAATGCGCCCATCTCTCGCGAGCGCGAACGTGCTACCGACAACCGGGTGGCCCGCCATCGGCATCTCGTTGCCGGGCGTAAAGATCCGCATGCGCACGTCGGTGCCGGCGTGTTCGGCCGGCGTGACGAACGTCGTCTCGGCGAAGCCGATCTCCCTGGCGATCTGCTGCATCGTCTGCGCCGGCAAACCAGCCGCCTCGGGAAACACCGCGAGCTGGTTGCCGCCAAAGCGCCGGTCCGTGAACACGTCGTAGTGCAGGTAACGGTACCGGGAAATGCCCATGCTAGGATGTTCATTCTAGCTGCAGGTGGTAGCTGGCAGGTGATAAGTGGTAGCGACAAGGAGCTTTCTGATGACGAGATGGCTGCTCGGTCCGGTAATGGCGTTGATTCTGGCGGTTGCGCCGGCCGCCGCCCAAACGTCGACGGCGAAACCCGCGCCCCAGACGCAGAAGCCCGCCCCCGCGAAACCGGCAGCGCCGGCAACCGCGAAGCCGGCACCGACGACGGCAAAACCGGCCGCCGCGACGGCAAAACCTGTGGAACCCGCGGCTCCGGCCGCAACGGCCAAGCAGTACGGACCTGGCATCTACGCGCATTTCACCACGAATCACGGCAATTTCATCGTGCGCTTCTTCGACAAGGACGCGCCGATTACCGTCCAGAACTTCGTCGGGCTCGCCGAAGGCAAGAAGCAGTGGACCGACCCGAAGACGAACCGGCCCGTCCGCCGGCCCTACTACAACAACCTGACGTTTCACCGCATCATTCCGAAGTTCATGATTCAGGGCGGCGATCCGACGGGGACGGGGATGGGCGGACCGGGGTTCAAGTTCAACGACGAAACCAGCCCGAAGCTCAAGCACGATCGTCCGGGTATCGTGTCGATGGCCAATGCCGGTCCGAACACTAACGGCGGTCAGTTCTTCGTCACCGTGGCTCCATACCCATCGCTCGACGGCAAGTATTCAATTTTCGGCGAAGTGGTCGAGGGACTCGACATCGTCATCGCGATTTCGCAGGTGCCAACGACCGGACCAAAGGGAGACCCGCCGAACAAACCGCTGAAGCCGGTCGTGATGAAGACGGTCAGAATCGAACGGGTTTCCTGACCGCACCATTCGCAGACTGGCAGATTCGCAGATTGGCAGATTCTAGAATGCCCTAGTCTGGCAATCCGCCGATCTGCGAGTCTGCCAATGGCGACTTCAGTTATTGTCGTGGGCGCCGGCTTCGCGGGGCTGAACGCCGCGAAGACGCTGGCCAACAAGGACGGCGTCCAGGTAGTCCTCGTCGATCATCGCAATCATCACCTCTTCCAGCCGTTGCTCTACCAGGTGGCAACGGCTGGACTCAATCCGTCCGAAATCGCCGTTCCCATTCGCGTGCAGTTCCGGAACGCGCCGAACGTCGAGGTTCGGCTCGGGCGCATCGAGGGGATCGATCTCGCCCGGCGGACGGCCGCCGGCGANGGGCGCGAGCTTTCCTACGANTACCTGATCCTGGCCTGCGGATCGCGTCACAGTTATTTCGGCCACCCNGAGTGGGAAGAATTTGCGCCTGGTCTCAAGACGCTCGAACAGGCGACCGAAATGCGGCGGCGCATGCTGGTGGCTTTCGAGCGCGCGGAAAGCGAGCTCGACCCTGAAACGCAGCGCGCCTATCTCACCTTTGTCGTGGTGGGCGGCGGTCCAACCGGTGTCGAGCTGGCCGGGGCAATCGCCGACATCAGCCGGACGGCGATGCGCGGCGATTTTCGCCGCATCGATCCGTCCAAGTCGCACATCGTGCTCGTGGAAGCGGCGCCTCGCGTGCTGACGACATTCTCGGAGGAGCTGTCCGAGCGCGCCCGCCGCGATCTCGTGGAGCTTGGCGTCGAAGTGCGTACCAACGCCAAGGTGGACGCAATCGACGGCGAAGGGGTGACAATCGGATCCCAGCGCCTTGCCGCGCGCACTGTGTTCTGGGCGGCCGGCGTACAGGCCGAGCGGTTGACGATCGTCCCGGCGCCCGCAACCGATCGCGCCTCTCGCATCAAAGTGAACAACGACCTGTCGATTCCCGGCTATCCGGGCGTCTTCGTCGTCGGAGACATGGCCTCGTTCGAAATGGCTCCGGGATCCTTTTTGCCAGGGGTGGCGCAGGGCGCTATCCAGTCGGGCGTGCACGCCGCCCGCATGATTCTCCGCGACCTGACCGGCGAGACGCGCGAACCGTTTGTCTATCACGACAAAGGCTCCATGGCGACGATCGGCAAGAGCCGCGCGGTGGCGCAAATCGGACGCGTCACGCTGACCGGCCGCATCGCCTGGCTCTTCTGGCTCGTCGTGCACGTGTACTCGCTGATCGGATTTCGAAACCGGCTCGCGGTCCTCTTCAACTGGGCGTGGAACTACATGTTCTCGCGGAGAGAGGCGAGGCTGATTACGGACAAAGAGTGGAAACTTCGTAACTAGGGGTTCACGGATAACAGGAGATTAAGAGACTAAGAGATCTTTTGGCTTTCAGAAAAAGCGTCTCCTAGCCTCCTAATCTCCTGTTTAACTCCAGTGACAAGGACAGCGGGTGCATGAACCCAGCCAATCCTTCCTAGCGAAACAGCAGTGGCGAGATCTCGTTCAGATAGCGCCGCCAGACCATCCACGTGTGCGCGCCGCCGGTCTCCCTGAACGTGTGCTTGATGTGGTTCGCCGTCAGGAACTCCGAAAACGCCTTCGATGCGCCGAACAGGCTGTCCTCGGTGCCGCAGCCCACCCACAGCAGCTTGAGCTTGCCGTTCGCCGCGTCGGCGTGGTTCACGAGCGGTGCGAAGGTCTTGGAAAAGTTCGCCGCGTTGCCGATGGCGGCGCTGAACCCACCGACGTAGCTGAAGAGATCGAGGTTGTTCAAGCCGATGGTCAGCGACTGCCCGCCGCCCATCGACAGCCCGACGATCGCGCGATGCTCGCGGTCGGGGAAAACCCGGTAGGTCGCTTGGATGAACGGGATGACGTCTTCGATGAGATCTTTGCCGAACTTCGCGGTGTTCTCGGCCTGCTGCTGGCCGCCGGGCTGGACGCCGTAGCCAAACGGCATGACGGCGACAAACGGCGTGATCTTCCCCGCCGCGATGAGGTTGTCGAGAATCAGGTTCGCACGGCCGAGCCGGTACCAGGCATTCTCGTCGGCGTTCGCGCCGTGGAACAGATACAGAACCGGATAGCGTGACGTCGCCTTGTCGTACCCGGGAGGCGTGTACACCGTCAGACGCCGGATGCTGTTGAGGGATTTGGACTGATACCAGTGCGTCCGAATGTCGCCATGCGGCACCGGCTGCGCGTCGTAGAACGCCGGCGACGGCGTCTTGATTTCGAGCACGCTCGAGATCGTGCTCGGCGTCGAACCGGTCTTCAACTGGGGATTGGCGGGATCGATCGTCCTCACCCCGTCGATGGTGAAGTTGTAATGATAAATCTCGGGCTCGATCGGACCCACGGTTACGGCCCAGATGCCGTCGGGGCCCTTCTCGAATTTCCTGTTGCCGTCGAGGAACTCGCCGGAGAGCAGCACCTCCTCGGCCTTCGGTGCGTTCAGCCGGAACGTCACNCGGCCGTCGGCCATCACCTCTGGCGAAACAAGGCGAGGNGCCTGTGGCTGCTGCGCGAACGCGGATGCGGTCGTGANTCCGGCGGCAAGGACGGCACAGACAAGTCTTTTCATGGCCCTAACTGTAAGCTCGAAATCCAGTCAGGTCAAAACGTAGAAGCGGTGCTCAAGCCTCTTCGAGATCGACTGCGATGTGGCGCCACTTTCCCTGGTTGAACCGCAGCACGCTCAACGCGCAGCGGGTGGCGTGGCCGACGAGGATTGCCATCCAGATGTCGATCGGGTCCAGCGTGCCGGTCCGCCGGATGACAAAACAGATGCTGAGCGGCAGAACGAGCTGGGACACGATCGAAATGTAGAGCGGGCTCTTGGTATCGCCGGTGCCCTGAAGACCGCCGGTATAGGTCAGCGCCACCGCAATCAGCAGACCCGAGAAGCTGAGCACGCGAAGAAGCTCGACGCCGATCTCCACGACCGCCGGATCGCTCATGCCGAAGATCGCCAGCAACTGGCGCGGCACGAAGAAAAAGAACAGTCCGATGATCGCCGCGCCCATGAATCCGAATCTGGCCGCCACGTGCACGGCTTGGTCGGCTCGATCGGGCCGACCGGCGCCAAGATTCTGCCCCGCTACGGCGGCGGCGGCGCCCATCAGGCCAATCGAGGTCCACGTGATGAGCGAGAAGAGCTGCGTATAGGTGACCGCGAACGCCGCCTGCGCGGCGGCGCTCTGCGGGAGCGAGCCAATGAACGAGAGCATGAACACGCCGCCGACGTTCATCGCGATCCCCTGGATCCCCGTCGGCAGGCCGAACCGGAAGAGCGACCGGATGATGCGCCAGTCGGGCCCGAATCCATGGCCGTGCGGGAACGAGACGACCCACGTGCCGCTCCAGAGCTTCCACAGCGAGTAGGTCGCGACCAGACCCGACGCGATGGCCGTACCCATCGCCGATCCGGCCGTTCCGAATGACGGAATCGGGCCGAGCCCCCGGATCAGGATGACGTTGAGCACGAGGTTGAGCACCGTCATCGCGATGCCCAGTCTCATCGGCGTGCGCGCATCGCCTGCGGAACGCAACGCGGCGCTCAGCATGAAGAACATGAGCATGCCGCCGATGAACACGAACATGATGCGGATGAACGGCAGCGCCTCCGCCTTCACCATGGGTGCGGCGTTCACCAGATCGAGGAGCCAGGGAGACGCCCAGTAGCCGAGCGGCGCCATGACACCGAATGAAAGGAAGGTGGCGGTGAGAAACGCCTGGTAGACCGTGCGATCGACCTTCTCGGTCTCGCCGGCGCCCGCGAAGCGCGCCACGAGCACGCTCATGCCCGCGAACATCGACGAGATGAAGACGATGACGACGAGGATGATCTGCCAGCTCACGCCGATGGCGGCGTTGCCGGTGAAGCCGACGAGGTGACCGACGAGCGCGTGGTCGACGATGCCCTGCAGCCCTCCAACAATATTGGTGAGCATCGTCGGCCACGCGATTTTCCAGACCGCCGCACGAAGGGGTCCTTCAACAATCGATCTGTCGTACCTGGGTCGCTCGACTACGGTCGCCACGTCCCATAAGCATACTCACTAGTCGCGGTGCGGTGCGCGGAGCGTCGGTGGTGATTTCGTCAACGGCGGCGGCTGACGCGTGCTGCCGATTCCCGGCTCTAGGGCAGGCCGTCGTAAAGAATCGCGTGGCGGACGACCGAATGCACGTAACGAATTTCGTCGTCTCCGAGGCCTTCGCCAAAGGTGGTGAGTCCCTTTCGAGTCTTCACGGTCACGGCGCCGCGATCGACGATCTTGCTGATCGCCACGAGCGTGCCTTCCACTACCGGAGAGACGTGGCCCTCGTTTGCGGGCGACTCCGCGGCCCGATCCCGGACCGACTGCAGCAGCGAGTCAGACGTGCTGTAATCGATGTCCATCACGTCCGCCGCCTCGAGGGACTGGCGAAGGCGTGTTTTCCACACACGGCGCTCTTCGACGCGAATGCCGGAGGTCGAAACGGTGACGATCGTCCGTCCCCGCCGGCTTTTCAGAAACGCGTTCAGGCCGCTCCACACCGGCAATACGCCGAACGCAACGGTCAGAAAACCCAGGAAGACCCAGGAGACGACGTCAGGCGTATTCGTCTGCCGGAAGAAGCGGAAGAACGGCGCGACGAAAAAGATCGGAACGGCCGCGGGGATCAGAAAGACGAGGAACAGCGCCGGATGCACCCGTTTGGGCGGAATGACGATGACGACCTTGCCATTGCCGGCGGTGATCTCGCTTCGCATCTTCACCGGCCGCGCGACCGGCGTTCCACGCCGGTGATCCAGGCGCAGACGATCCTGGAGCGACATTTTGGCCTCGGCCGCCGAAAGCTTCACCGTGTGATCGGTCGACTGGTCTTCGATGTCGAGATGAAGGAGGCTGGCAATCGCCGAGACATGCTCGCGGGACTCGGCATACTGAGTGGAGCTGAAGAGACGCAGGTCGCTGCCGCTCCGCGCCTTCAAGCTGATCGGGAACTGGTCGGCGCTGTCCGAATCGCCGTGCTGAAAACCGAGCACGACGTTCGTATAGTCGTCGAGCCGGTGCGTGGTCGTGGACATCGGAGCGAGGAAACCCATCTGCGTCACGATCGTGCGGGCGTTGGCATCGAACGTCGTCCAGGTTCGGCCAAACACGAGACCGCCGCCGACACAGGCGAACACGAGGCCCATCACCCACATGAGCGGCCGGGCAAACCAGGCTGCCGTCTCGGCGTCCTGGAGCGGCACGCCTCCGAGGAGCGCCAGCATGATGCCGAGGCCGGTGATGAGAAACGGCAGCCCGAACACAGCGAGCACGCCGCCACCCTCGCGCACTTTGAGCCGGCCGGGACCCGCCTGGCTGAGCCGTGGCATCTCCTTATTTATCGGCTCGAGCCCGGCTTAACCGGAAACAAGAGGTTAGGAGTCTAAGAGGAGCTTTTTCTTGCAGAAAACCGAACCCGAATAACAGAAGCTCAGAAGATCAGAAGAGATCTGGTTACGTACTTTCTGCCTTCTGATCTTTTGATCTTCTGTTTTGTTTTGTTGAAATTCGCCTCCTAGTCTCCTGATCTCTTGTTTGCTTCTCCGTGGGCGCGGGCGAGGAGTAGATCGCGCTCGCGCGTGTTGCGGGTCAACGCGGCCGCCCGTTCGAACTCGGCCTTCGCCTCGTCACGACGGCCGAGCTTGGCAAGGAGATCGCCGCGCACGCTGGGAAGCAGGTGATAGGTCTTGAGGGAGGGGTCGTCGACGAGCGCGTCGACAATCGTGAGACCCGCGTCGGCGCCAAACGCCATCCCGACCGCGACCGCGCGGTTCAGCTCGACGACCGGCGACGGTACCACGCGCGCGAGCGCCTGGTAGAGCGACGCAATCCGGGCCCAGTCGGTCTGATGAGCCGCCCGGGCGCGAGCGTGGCAGGCGGCGATGGCGGCCTGAAGCGTGTACGGTCCGGGCGTACCGCCGAGTTGTTCGGCGCGATCGAGCGCCGCGAGCCCGCGGCGAATCAGCAGCTGATCCCATCGCGAGCGATCCTGATCGAGCAGCAGAACGGGCGCTCCGCCCGCACCCACGCGCGCCGCCGCGCGCGACGCCTGAATCTCCATCAACGACACCAGGCCGTGGACTTCGGGCTCCTGCGGCGCGAGCCCGGCGAGCACGCGGCCGAGTCGCAGCGCGTCCTCGCAGAGCGCGGGTCTCATCCAGTCGCCGCCGGCCGTCGCCGAGTAGCCCTCGTTGAAGATGAGATAGATCACCTCGAGCACCGACGACAATCGAACGTCGCGATCGGCACCGCGGGGCACCTCGAACGGCACCTGTTCCTTGGCGAGCGTGCGCTTGGCGCGCACGATTCGCTGCGCAATCGTCGGCTCGGGCACGAGGAACGCGCGGGCGATTTCGTCGGTGGTGAGCCCGCCCAGCAGCCGCAGGGTCAGCGCGGCGCGCGCCTCGGCCGACAGCACCGGGTGGCACGCGGTGAAGATGAGCCTGAGGAGATCGTCGCCGACATCATCGTCCATCGCCGCCTCGAGATCGCGGCGAACGTCGTCTTGCCGCTGCTCGAGCTCGTACCCGAGCTGCTCGTGCTTTCGATCGATCAGCTGGTTACGACGGAAGGTGTCGATCGCGCGGTGCTTGGCGGTGGCCATCAGCCAGGCACCGGCATTCTTCGGAATGCCCGACGCCGGCCACTGCTCGAGCGCGGCCACCAGCGCATCGTGCGCCAGATCTTCGGCGAGCCCCACGTCCCGGACGATCCGAGCGAGGCTCGCGATGATTTTCGGGGATTCGATTCGCCATACCGCATCGATCGCGGCGTGNGTGTCCGGAGACGACATCCGNCTCCGATCCTACACGGTGCCGCCCATCCNCAGAAAAACAGGAGATTAAGAGACGAAGAGAACAATTGTTTTCGTTTACGGTGACTCAGGGCTTCTGCTTCGCCAGCTCCTTCTCGAGGCGGCGATGATGCTCGATGGCGTCGCCNGGAGCAAAGTCCTCCAGCTCGAAGAACTGGCGAAGCTCGACCTCTCCGTCCTTNAACGGTACGCGCTTGGCCCATTCGATCGCCTCGTCCTTCGATTTCACCTGGATGAACCAGAACCCGGCAATCAGCTCCTTGGTTTCGGCGAACGGACCGTCGATGACCGTACGCTGGTCGCCCGTATACCTGATGCGGGCCCCCTTCGAGCTCGGCTTCAGGCCCGAGCCGTCGAGCATGACGCCCGCTTTCACCAGTTCTTCGTTGTACTTGGCCATCTCAGCCAGTTCTTTCTCACTCGGCATGACCCCTGCCTCCGACTGCTTGCTGGCCTTGACGATCATCATGAAACGCATATGCTCTGCTCCTTCTTCAGTTTATGAATCCTGCCCTCTATTCTCACGACGAACGAGGCAGGAGGGAATCGACATGAGGGCAAAAAAAAGATTAAGGTTTACCGATGGCCAATGTCCGCGTACTCGTCGGCACCCGCAAGGGCGCGTTTATTCTGACTTCGGATGGCAAGCGTGAAAAATGGGAGGTCAGCGGCCCGCACTTCGCGGGCTGGGAGATCTATCACCTGAAGGGTTCGCCGGTCGACCCCGACCGGCTGTATGCGTCGCAGTCGAGCGGCTGGTTTGGTCAGGTCATCCAGCGCTCGAACGATGGCGGCAAGACGTGGGAGGCGGTCGGGAACAAGTTCGTCTACGACGGCGTCCCCGGGACGCATCAGTGGTACGACGGCACTCCCCACCCGTGGGAATTCAAGCGGGTCTGGCATCTGGAGCCGTCGCTCTCCGACCCCGACACCGTCTACGCCGGCGTCGAAGACGCGGCGATATTCCGGACCACCGACGGAGGCCAGTCGTGGCACGAGCTTTCGGGTCTTCGCGAGCACGGTTCGGGCTCGAAGTGGACGCCCGGCGCCGGCGGGTTGTGCCTGCACACGATCCTGATCGATCCCAAGAACCACGCCCGGATGTTCATCGCGATTTCCGCGGCGGGCGCCTTTCGCAGCGATGACGGCGCCAAGACCTGGACGGCGATTAACCGCGGTTTGCGCTCACAGCACATCCCCGACCCCGATGCCGAGGTGGGGCATTGCGTCCATCGTCTTGCCATGCACCCGTCACGCCCCGACGTGCTGTTCATGCAGAAGCACTGGGACGTGATGCGCACGACCAACGCCGGCGGCTCGTGGACCGAGGTGAGCGGCAACCTCCCGACCGACTTCGGATTCGTCATCGACGTTCACGCGCACGAGCCCGACACCATCTACGTCGTGCCCATTAAGAGCGACTCGGAACACTACCCGCCGGATGGAAAGCTGCGCGTGTACCGCAGCCGCACTGGCGGCAACGAGTGGGAACCGCTGACCAATGGTCTGCCGCAGCACGACTGCTATGTGAACGTGCTGCGCGACGCGATGGGCGTGGACTCGCTCGACACGTGCGGCATCTATTTCGGCACGACGGGCGGCCAGGTGTACGTGTCGCCCGATGCGGGCAATACGTGGAAGCCGATCGTGAGAGACCTGCCCGCGGTCGTATCGGTCGAAGTGCAAACGCTGTGACCCGATGATAAGAGTCGTGTTGCCGGCGCATTTGAGAACGCTGGCGGGAATCGGCAGCGGCGACGTGCTGCTCGAGGTGCAGGGCGAAGCGACGCTCCGTTCGGTCCTCGATGCGCTCGAGGCTCGCTACCCGACGCTGCGCGGCACCATCCGCGACCACGTGACGCTGAAACGCCGCGCCTTCATCCGCTTCTTCGCGTGCGAAGAGGATCTGTCGCACGACTCACCCGATGCGCCCCTGCCTCCTGCGGTCTCGAGAGGGGCGGAACCTGTGTACGTGGTTGGCGCCATCGCCGGCGGATGATCGTCCATCTTCTCGACGGCACCTACGAGCTCTTCCGGCACTTCTACGGCTTCAAGCGCAGCACCCATCCCGACAAGCCCTTCGGGGCCGTCGCCGGAGTGCTCGGGACGGTCGTGCAGATGCTCGAAGGCGGCGTCACGCACATCGGCGTGGCCACCGATCACGTCATCGAGTCGTTCCGCAACGATCTGTGGACCGGCTACAAGACCGGCGAAGGCATCGACCCCGCGCTGTGGTCGCAGTTTCAGCCGCTCGAAGAGGCGCTCGTCGCGATGGGCGTCGTCACGTGGCCGATGACCGACGTCGAGGCAGACGATGCGCTGGCCTCGGCGGCGTATCTGGCAGCCGCCGATCCGCGCGTCGAGAAGGTCTGCATCTGGACGCCCGACAAGGATCTCGCGCAGTCGGTTGTGGGCGATCGCGTCGTGCAGATGGATCGCCGGAGCGGAGAAATGCGCGACGCCAGGCTCGTGCGCGCCAAGTTCGGCGTCGATCCGGCGTTCATCACCGACTATCTCGCCCTGGTGGGCGACGCGTCCGACGGCTATCCCGGTATCGCCGGCATCGGACCAAAGACCGCGGCGCGACTGATCAATCAGCACGGCCACCTCGAGGAGTTTCCCGCTGAAATTCTGCGCGACAACCGGGAGCGCGCGCTGCTCTTCAAGACGCTGGCGACGCTGCGCACCGACGAGCGTCTCTTCGACAACGTCGACCAGTTGCAATGGACCGGCGCGCGCGAGGATTTTGCGCCGCTGGCCGCCAGGATCGACGCACCGAGGCTGGCGGAACGGGTTGCTATACTCAGGAAGTCATGAAGCTGAAATTCTGCATCGCTGTGATCGTCGGGTTGGTCGCCACAACGGTCTTCGCTCAGACGGCCGCGACGACGGGGGCGGGCGCCTCGCTGCACGCGGTGTTCGATCGCGAGTGGGAGTGGGAACTGGGTCAGGATCCGCTGTGGGCGTCCTATCTCGGCGACCGCCGCTGGAACGACCGGTGGCCCGACGTCAGCTCGCAGGCGCTNGCCGCGCGCCAGGCGCATCGTCAGGCGGTGCTCAAAGAGCTCNTCGCGATTCCGCGCGATCAGCTCTCGACTGCCGACCGGCTCAACTACGANCTGTTCAGGCACCAGTACCAGACGACAGTCGAGGGCTTTCAGTACCGCCAGCACCTCATCCGCACGTCGACGCTGGACGGCGTGCAGAATACCGAGTTCGTCATCGACTCTCTTCGCTTTCAGACCGTCAAGGACTTCGAAGACTGGCTGGCGAGGCTCGACGCCTTCCCCGCCTACATGGATCAGAACATCGCGCTGATGCGGGAAGGCATGAAGGGAAACGTCCTCCTGCCGAAGATTGTCGTCAATCGCGTGCGCGAGCAGGTCGTGCAGCTGACGAAACAGACCGGGGACGACAGCGGTTATTACCGGCCGTTTCGCAGCATGCCCTCGGGGATCGGCGCCGGCGATCGCGAGCGCCTGACGAAAGCCGCCGTCGATCGTATCCGCACGCGCGTACAGCCCGCCTTCGCGCGGCTGCTCGAGTTTCTCGATCGCGAGTACCTGCCGGCGTGCTACGACGGCATCGGGTGGTGGCGGACGAGCAGCGGGCTTGCGGGCTATCGCTACTTCGCGCGCTACCACACGACCACGGAGCTGGCGCCGCAGGATATTCACGCGCTCGGCCTGAAAGAGGTCGCGCGCATCCGTGCGGAAATGGAAACGATCAAGGCGCAGCTCGGGTTCACCGGCACGCTCGAACAGTTCTTCACCTACCTGAGGACCGACCCGAAGTTCTTCTACAAGACCAGCCCCGAGCTGCTCGAGGGCTATCGCTCGGTGGCCAAGCGGATCGATCCGGAGCTGATCAAGATCAGCCGAAAGCTGCCGCGCGTGCCGTACGGCGTCGTGCCGATTCCCGACGCGATCGCACCGATGTCGCCCGCGGCGTATGCGAACGGCGGCGCGCCGGACGGCTCGC
>Ga0065707_10082657_pt1 | contig 12976 bp, 6 predicted proteins | sample SwiRhicommuniRL3_FD_59094 | JGI IMG/M metagenome (GOLD analysis project Ga0065707, IMG submission 59094) | Switchgrass rhizosphere bacterial communities from Rose Lake, Michigan, USA - RL3 v2 (version 2) | ecosystem: Host-associated > Plants > Roots > Rhizosphere > Soil | place: East Lansing, MI... | reverse complement strand
CCGCGCCTGCGCCGCCGGCGCCAGCCGCATCACGGCGCCGACCACGAATGCGCCCGCTACGGTGTGCGCAGGCGGGTTATGCGTGGCGGGCATGGCGCCCCATTCTGGCAAATGCGCTCAGGCGCCCGAGCGATTCGGCCATCGCCGCCGGCGGCCGCCAGCCCTAGACTGCCAAACTGACGCGACGCCCACGACAGCCGTGAGGCGCGCCGGAGACACCGATGACCGACCTGTCCGCCGAGTTCAAAGCCCTGGCCGAGTACCGCCCCACGCACAAGGTGCGCTTCGTCACGGCCGCCAGCCTGTTCGACGGCCACGATGCGGCGATCAACATCATGCGGCGCATCCTGCAAGGCATGGGCACCGAGGTGATCCACCTCGGCCACAACCGCTCGGTCGACGAGATCGTCACCGCCGCGCTGCAGGAGGACGTGCAGGGCATCGCGGTATCGAGCTACCAGGGCGGCCATGTCGAGTACTTCCGCTACATGATCGACCTGCTGCGCCAGCGCGGCGGAGCACACATCCAGGTGTTCGGCGGCGGCGGCGGAGTCATCGTGCCGGCCGAGATCCGCGAGCTGCAGGACTACGGCGTCGCTCGCATCTACAGCCCCGAAGATGGCCAACGCATGGGGCTGGCCGGCATGATCGGCGAGATGGTGATGCGCTGCGACACCGATCTGTCGTTGCACGCGCCCACCGACCTGGCCGCGCTGCAGGGGCACAGCGAGGCCGCATGGCGCGCCTTGGCCCAGTTGATCACCGCGCTGGAGAGCGGCTCGACCGATGCCGCACTGCTGAAGGCGCTGCGTGCGCAGGCCAAGGCGACGAAGGCTCCGGTGCTCGGCATGACCGGCACCGGTGGCGCGGGCAAATCGTCGTTGACCGATGAGCTGATCCGCCGTTTGCGGCTCGATCAGAGCGACCGCCTGCGCGTGGCCGTGATCAGCATCGACCCGTCGCGCCGCAAGAGCGGCGGCGCGTTGCTCGGCGACCGGATCCGCATGAACGCGATCGGGCCGTGGGGCGACGGCGCCCGGGTCTACATGAGAAGCCTGGCCACGCGCGACACCGGCAGCGAGATCAGCGCGGCACTGCCCGACGTGATTGCCGCCTGCAAGTGCGCCGGCTTCGACCTGGTGATCGTCGAGACCTCGGGCATCGGCCAGGGCGACGCCGCCATCGTGCCGCTGGTCGATGTGCCGGCATACGTGATGACGCCCGAATACGGCGCCGCCAGCCAGCTCGAGAAGATCGACATGCTCGACTTCGCCGAGTTCGTGGCGATCAACAAATTCGACCGCAAGGGCGCAGCCGATGCGCTGCGCGACGTCGCCAAGCAGGTGCAGCGCAATCGCCAGGCGTTCAAGCAGCCGCCCGGCGAGATGCCCGTGTTCGGCACGATGGCCAGTCGCTTCAACGACGACGGCGTGACGGCGCTGTACCAGGCGCTCAAACCACGGCTCGCCGCGTTGGGTTTGGCGCTGCAAGAAGGGCGGCTACCCGCTGTGGCCACGCGACATAGCACCCACCAGCATCCGGTGGTGCCGGCAGCGCGCACACGGTACCTGGCTGAGATCGCCGACACGGTGCGCGGCTACAAGCGCCGCGCCCGTGAGCAGGCGGCGTTGGCGCGCGAGATCCAGCAGCTGCGCGCCAGCCAGCGCATGCTGCTGCAGGAAAACGCCGAGAAGCACCGCGCCCGCGAGGCGCTCGAGGCGTTGGCGGTCACCCGCGAAGCACGCCTGATGCCCGAGGCCAAGAAGTTGCTCGGAATGTGGCCCGAGATGCGCAAGGCCTACGCCGGCGACGAATACGTGGTGAAGATCCGCGACAAGGAGATCCGGACCCAGCTGGTGACTACCACGCTGTCGGGCAGCAAGATCCGCAAGGTGAGCCTGCCCGCGTACGAAGACCACGGCGAATTGCTGAAGTGGCTGATGCTCGACAACGTGCCCGGCAGCTTTCCATACACCGCGGGCGTGTTCGCGTTCAAGCGTGAGAACGAAGATCCGACTCGCATGTTCGCGGGTGAGGGCGACGCGTTTCGCACAAACCGGCGCTTCAAACTGGTCAGCGAAGGGCTGCCGGCCAAGCGGCTGTCCACCGCGTTCGACTCGGTCACGCTGTACGGCGCCGACCCCGACCCGCGACCCGATATCTACGGCAAAGTCGGCAACTCCGGCGTCAGCATCGCCACGCTGGACGATCTGAAGGTGCTGTATTCGGGGTTCGACCTGTGCGCGCCGAGTACATCGGTCAGCATGACGATCAACGGCCCGGCGCCGACGATCCTGGCGATGTTCATGAACGCCGCGATCGACCAGCAGCTCGACAAATTCAAGGCCGACAACCAGCGCGAGCCCACCGACACCGAGGAAGAAAAGATCCGCGAATGGGCACTGGCCAACGTACGCGGCACCGTGCAGGCCGACATCCTGAAAGAAGACCAAGGCCAGAACACCTGCATCTTCTCCACCGAGTTCAGCCTCAAGGTGATGGGCGACATCGCCCAGTACTTCGTGCACCACGACGTGCGCAACTTCTACTCGGTGTCGATCAGCGGCTATCACATTGCCGAGGCCGGCGCCAACCCGATCAGCCAGCTCGCGTTCACGCTCAGCAACGGCTTCACCTTCGTGGAAGCCTATCTGGCGCGCGGCATGCACATCGATGACTTCGCGCCCAATCTGAGTTTCTTCTTTTCCAACGGCATGGATCCCGAGTACACCGTGCTCGGCCGTGTGGCGCGCCGCGTCTGGGCGGTGGCGATGAAGGGAAAGTACGGCGCCAACGAACGCAGCCAGAAGCTCAAGTACCACATCCAGACTTCGGGACGCAGCCTGCACGCGCAGGAGATCGCGTTCAACGACATCCGCACCACGCTGCAGGCGCTGATCGCGATTTACGACAACTGCAACTCGCTGCACACCAACGCCTACGACGAGGCGATCACCACGCCCACCGAGGAGAGCGTGCGTCGTGCGATGGCGATCCAATTGATCATCAACCGCGAATGGGGGCTGGCCAAGAATGAGAATCCCAACCAGGGCGCCTTCGTCATTGACGAGCTGACCGAACTGGTCGAAGAGGCGGTGATGGCCGAGTTCGAGCGCATCACGGAGCGCGGCGGTGTGCTCGGCGCGATGGAAACCGGCTACCAGCGCAGCAAGATCCAGGAAGAGAGCATGCACTACGAGATGCTCAAGCACACCGGCGAGCACCCGATCGTCGGCGTCAACACCTTCCGCAATCCGCACGGCGACCCGGTGCCCGCGCACATCGAGCTGGCGCGCTCGACCGACGACGAGAAGCAGTCGCAGCTCACGCGGCTGCACGATTTCCAAGCCCGCCACGCGGCGGAGGCGCCGGGCATGCTCAAGCGGCTGCAGGAGGCGGTGATCGACGACCGCAACGTGTTCGAGGTCCTGATGGCGGCGGTGCGTTGCTGCTCACTTGGCCAAATCACGTCGGCGCTGTTCGAAGTGGGCGGCCAATACCGCCGCAGCATGTAGCCACGGCGAGCGGAGCCACAAAAAATCGCCGTCAAGTCCCTAGCATCGAGGCATCCGCCCTGTAGCGCGCAGGCCGCGCGAACTCGATAATCGCGCCATGTCGCGCCTGGGGGCAACGTCGGCTTCGTCGAAGGGGCTGCGTTTGGCCCGCAAGGCGTGGCAGATGCTGCATCAGGACTCCGCGCGCTCGATCGAGCTGGCCCGCGAGGCACTGCAGGCGGCGCAGTCGCACGGTGACGCGCTGGGGCTGGCGTGGGCTCGGCTCGCCATTGGGTACCACCTGCTTTATTTTGGTACGCCGGCAGAAGCCGCGCCCGAACTCACCGCCGCACAGCAGCAGTTCGAGTCACTGGGCGACCGTGCCGGCTACATCCTGGCCGGCACCGGGTTGGCGCGCTGCCTGTGGCGCGAGGGGCGCTTCGCCGCGTCGCTTGACCAGGTACTGCCGCTGCGCGAAGAGGGCTTGCAGGTGCTGCAGCACGAGCAGCGTGGCGTGCTGCTCAACACCATCGCGGGCTGCTACTCTGCCCAGGGCCACTCGGAGCAAGCGTTCGCCTACATGTACCAGGCGCTGCGCGACTCGGGCCCGACGCACGGGCGCGGCTTCGACGCCGTACTGTATTGCAACCTCGCGCACGAACTGCAGCAGATCGGCGATTACCACGAGGCGCTGCGCTACCTCGATCAAGGCATCACGCGCTGCAGCGAGTTGAGCAACCCCCGGTTGCTCTCGGTGCTGCTGGTCAACCGCATCATTTGCCTGACCGAGCTCGACCGCGCACAAGAAGCGATGCTCGATGTGCTGCAGGTGCGCAGCCTGCCAACAGGCCCGACGGGCCGCGGCACGATGGCCACGGCATTCGAAACATTGGCGATCGCCGCGCTGCGCGCCGGTGAGCAGCAGGCCGGCCGCGAACTCGTCGAACTGGCCCGGGCGGCGCCACGCGCCGACATCCCCGATGAACAGGTGGAACTCGCGATCGCGTCGGCGTTGATGGAGGGGCAGCAGGGCCATTGGGCTGAGGCGTTGCAGGCACTCGACCAGGTGCTGTCGTTGGTCGGAGCCGACGATGCCGACGCCGCCGAAGGCTTGAGCCTGCGGGTGCGCTGCATGTACTTTCAGCTGCGCTCCGAGATTCACGAGCAGCTTGGCGACACCGCGCAATCGCTCGCCCACATGCGCATTTGGCAGCAGCTGCACGTGGCACGTGCGCACCTGGCCTCGCGCGCGCGCTACCAGGCTGCCGCATTGCAGACCGAGCTGGTGCGGCTGCAGCACAAGCTCGACGAACAGTCGTCACAACGGCGCACCACCGAACGCGCGCGCGCCGAGCTGGAGACGGCCAACGCGCAGCTGTCGCGCAAGATCGCCGAGGTGCAGGCGCTGCAATCGGCGCTGCAGGAACAGGCGGTGCGCGACGCGTTGACCGGCCTGTTCAACCGCCGCTACCTCAACGAGACGCTGCCCACCGCGCTGGCGTTGGCGCAACGCGAACACCAGGCCCTCGCGGTGGCGATCATCGACCTCGACCACTTCAAGGCCGTCAATGACCGCTATGGCCACGGTGCCGGCGATACGCTGCTGGCCGCGTTCGGCCGCCTGTTGGCGTCGCACTGCCGCAAGAGCGATGTCGCCTGCCGCTACGGCGGCGAGGAGTTCTGCCTGTTGATGTCGCGCACGGACGCCGCAACCGCGCAGCGCAAGGTGTCGCACCTGCTGACACTGTGGCAGCAGCAGCGCTTCGAGATCGAGGGTGACTCGCTGTCAGGCTTGAGCTTCTCGGCGGGCATTTCGGATTCGATCCGAGCACCGCTGTCGCCGCAAATGCTGCTGCAGGCCGCCGACCAGCAACTGCTCGTCGCCAAGCAGCGCGGCCGCAGCCGTGTGCTGGCGCTCGGTCTGACCGAGACCCCGCACTGAACGCAGCACAGGAAGCCAGGCCGGGAGGCGGCTCAGCTGATCTTGTAGGTCATCAGGTGGATGCTGGTCTCGGTGGCGCCGATGCCCTTGATCAGGCGCAGCCGCTCGAGCACCTGACCGAGTTCGGTGAGATTCGATGACCGGATCTCGGCCAGCAGGTCCCAGCGCCCGTTGGTGTCGTGCACCGATGCGACACCCGGCTCACCCAGCAGCGCCGCGATCACCTTGCGCATCTGGTTGCCCTCGACGGCGATGCTGGTCCACGCCTTGATTTCGTTGGGCTCGGTGTCGGGTTTCAGGCGCACCGTGTAGCCGGTGATCACGCCCTCGTTCTCGAGGCGGGTGACGCGGTTCTTGATGGTGCCGCGCGACACACCCAGCTTGTGAGCGAGCGTGGCCACCGTGCTGCGGGCGTTGGTGCGCAACAGGCCGATCAGTCGCAGATCCAGGTCGTCCATCCAACAAAGTGTCAGTTTGGCATGCCACTTTGTCAAGAAACAGATCGCTTTGCTCCATTCTTGCTACTTTTCGCTGCCACGAAGGCCCGGAACAATGCGTCTGAAGCTCGCCGCTTTGGCCCCTCATGACGCTGTTGCTGACCCCCCGCGACGTCGCGCACATCGTGCGTGCGCAGGGCGTTGCCGGTTCGTTGCAGCGGTTGAGCCGCGCGATCGAAGCCGATTTCCGGCGCTGGGGTGATTTCGACAAGAGCGCGCGCACGGCCAGCCACTCGCGCGAAGGCGTGATCGAGCTGATGCCGATCAGCGATGGCACGACGTACACCTTCAAATACGTCAACGGCCACCCGGGCAACACGCAATTGGGCCTGCCCACGGTGATGGCCTTCGGCGGACTGGCCGACGTGGCCACTGGCCAACCCGAGGTGTTGAGCGAACTCACATTGACCACCGCGTTGCGCACCGCGGCGACTTCGGCGCTGGCGGCGCGTTGGTTGGCAAGGCCAGGCAGCCGCACGATGGCGCTGATCGGCAATGGCGCGCAATCGGAGTTCCAGGCCCTCGCCTTCCACCACCTGCTCGGCATCGACGAGATCCGTTTGTTCGACATCGACATCGCGGCGACTGCAAAGTTGCGGCGCAACTTGCGCAGCGTGCGCGGACTGAAGTTGCTGGCGTGCGCGAGCACGGCCCATGCGGTGCGCGGCGCCGACATCGTCACCACGGTCACTGCCGACAAGGCACGCGCCGCGATCCTGACCGCGGGCATGGTCGAGCCCGGCATGCACATCAATGCGGTGGGCGGCGACTGCCCGGGCAAGACCGAGCTGCACCGCGATGTGCTGCGCATGGCCCGCGTCGTCGTCGAATACGAACCGCAGACGCGAATCGAGGGCGACATCCAGCAATTGCCCGCGGACTTTGCGGTCACCGAGTTGTGGCAAGTGTTGCAGGGCAACTCCCCGGGCCGCGATGATGCGCGTCAGGTCACCGTCTTCGATTCGGTGGGCTTCGCGCTCGAGGACTTCTCGGCGCTGCGTTGGCTGCGCGACAGTGCGCGCGAGCTGGGCATCGGTGCGGCGGCACAGCTGGTGCCGGCACTGGACGACCCGAAGGATCTGTTCGCGCTGCTGAGTGCGCCGCTGCCGCATCGGACACCCGGCAGCGAAGCGCCGGCCGACGCGTTGCAATCGGTCTGAGCCGCTGGCCCGGTTACGTCTCACGCGCTGCGCTCGCGCCAGCGGACAGCGCATTGCAACCTTCGACAGCTGCCGCGCAATCGCGTGGGTCCTCGTGTCACACCCGAGACACCAGCGTGCTCGCGGAGTGAGCCAATGCCCGGGTTTGCGCGGGGGTGGAGAAAGCACTGTCTTGTTGGCAGCGCTATGCAGACCTAGAGTGCCGCTCTCTCACGCACAAAATACACGGAGACAACATGTCGTTTGCGTTCGCCTTCAGGCGGTTCGCGCTGGCCGCCGCATTTGCCAGCGTTGCAGTCGGTGCCAGCGCCGGCGTGTCGGTGCGCTTCAGCAGCACCGATCCCTCGGCCACACCTTTCCCGAGTGATCGCTTCACGGTGCGCGAGTGGAGCAATAACACGTTCCGCCGTGTCAGCCTGCCCACGCCGGCCGATTGCACGACCACGCCGGCCAAAGTCGCCGAGTGCGCCGATGTCGTCGTGATCAATGAGCTCGATGGATTCTCGACGCAGCCCCGCATCACGATCCCGTTCAGCGGAGCAATCGATCCGACGAGTGTCACCAGCGACAACATCTACTTGATCAATCTGGGCGACACACTGAGCCTGCGCGGCTTCGGCCAGCGCGTGGGCATCAACCAGGTGGTGTGGGACCCGGCCACCAACACGCTGGCGCTGCAGCCCGACGATTTACTCCAGCAGCATTCGCGCTACGTGCTGATCGTCACCAACGGTGTGCGCGACGCCAATGGTGACCGCATCGACGACGGTCACTTCGTCGAGAACAACGCGCGCAGCGGCCATGAATACGATCGCGATCTGCGCGACGGCATGCGCGGTGGCGGTTTCCACCGCAACCGCATCGTGGCGGCCAGCCTGTTCACGACGCAGAGCATCACCGCCGATCTGCAGAAGATCGCGCACCAAATCAAATCTTCACGGCCAGCGCCGGTGGATTTCATGATCGGCAACAGCGCAGGCGTCGCCGCGCGGGCCGTCTTTGCGCCCACCGCATTGCAAGCCATCCAATTCGTTCGCAATACCGGCACGGGCGCGGGGACTGAGCCCCCGTTCCGCACCAGTTTCCTGCCCACGCCGGCGCTGTCGCTGGTGCCGGGTTCGGTCGGTCAGCTCGCCTACGGTCGATACACGTCGCCCGACTACGAGACTGCCGGCAAGTTCATCCCGACCACTGACACGCTGACGGGCAACCCGGCGCCGCAGGGCAGCAACAGCCTCGTGTTCCAGGTGTTCTTACCCGCGGGCTCCAAGCCCGCCGGTGGATGGCCGGTGGCGATCTTCGGGCACGGCTTCACCGACAGCATGTACGGCGCGCCGTGGACGCAGGCGTCGATCTACGCATCGCAGGGCATTGCCACGATCTCCATCAACGTGGTGGGCCATGGCGGCGGCGCTCTCGGCACGCTCAACGTGTTCCCCACGGCCGGTGCGCCGGTCGTCGTGCCCGCCGGTGGCCGCGGCGTCGACCAGGATGGCAACGGCAACATCGACTCCACCGAGGGTGTGAGCGCCGCCGGGGCACGCAACATCATCAGCAGCCGCGACGGCCTGCGCCAGACGGTGGTCGACCTGATGCAACTGGTGCGTCAGATCGAATTGGGCATCGACGTCGACGGCGACGGCAGCATCGACCTCGACGCCAACCGCATCTACTACGCCGGCCAGTCGTTCGGCGGCATCTACGGCACCATCGTGATGGGCGTCGAGCACAACATCAAGGCCGGCGTGGTCAATGTGCCGGGCGGCTCGATCACCGAGATCGCACGCCTGAGCCCGTCGTTCCGTCCGTTGACTGCACTCGCACTGCAGCCGCGCGGCTTGCTGAACCTGCCTCTGGCGCCGCCCCCTGCGTTTCCACTTCAGTTCAACGAGAACATCCCGTTCCGGGATCTGCCGCCGCTGGTGAACACGGTGCCCGGCGCGATGGCGATCCAGCAGGCCCTCGACCGCTTCCAGTGGGTGCAGCAGGCCGGCAACCCGGTGAGCTACGCGCAGCACATCCGCAAGCAACCGCTGCCAGGCAATGGCCCGAAGCCGGTGATCGTGCAGTTCGCCAAGGGTGACCAGACAGTGCCTAACCCCACAGCCAGCGCACTCATTCGGGCCGGCGATCTGGAGGATCGAGCCACCTTCTTCCGCAACGACCTCGCTTTCGCCAACAACGCAGGGGTGGGCAAGAATCCGCACACCTTCCTGACCAACATCGGCAATGCAGCGGCTGCACCGTATGCGATCGGCGCGCAGACGCAGATCGCCACGTTCTTCGTCAGCAAGGGAGTCACGACGATCGATCCGGACGGCGCTGGCCCGTTCTTCGAGGTCCCGGTGGTGTTGCCGTTACCTGAGACGCTCAACTTCATCCCGTAACCGGTGGGTGGTGCCGCTGTTACGACAGCGGCACCGTTACCAATTTCCCCCCAGCGTCGGGGGCATCGGCCAGCGCGGACCCGCTCAGATAATGCGGCGCACACATCAAGGCCCGCATGCCCGCAACCGCCCTCGCACGCACCGTTGATCGCCGCCTCGCCGGGCGAATGCTCGCTGCAATCGCGTTTGCTGCATTCGCCATCGGTGCCCCGGCGCAGACGAACAAGCCGGCAAAGGCCAAGGCCGCTGTGGCCGCTACAGCGCCGTCTGCTGCTGCATCGTCGGCAGCCGTGCCGTTCGTCAACGGCCATCGCATCGCACCGACTCCGCCATGGGCGATGGCGATCGACGCGCCGATCAAAGCAGCCACCACGGCGCAAGGCCCCGGATACCGCGTGCTGTTGTCCGACGTGCAGACGCGGCTCGACGCGCCCGGTGAACAACAGCAGTACGTGCGCTCGCGGCTGGTGGCCACTGAGAGCGCGGCGCTCGCGGAAGTCTCCAAGGCCGAGCTGCACTTCAATCCGGCCTACCAGACACTCACGCTGCACGAGGCCGCGATCTGGCGCGACGGCGTGCGGCAAGACCGCTTGAGCGGCGCGCGCATCGAATTGTTGCGCCGCGAAGAACGGCTCGAACAAAGCACGCTCACCGGCACGCAGACGCTGTTGGTGGTGCTCAACGATGTGCGCATCGGCGACGCGGTGGACGTCGCCTACACGCTGCACGGCGCCAACCCGATCTTCAAAGGCCGCTTTGCCGACAACTATCAGCTGACTTTCGGCTCGACCGCCGATGTCGTGCACGTGCGTGTCGACCATCCGACCAATCGCCCGTTGCGCGTGAAAGGCATCCGCAACGACGTGACGCCGGAGATCTCGCGTGACGGCGAGCGCGAGAGCCTGCGAATCGTGCGCCGCGATGTGCCGATGGTGCGCAGCGAAGATCAAGTGCCGCCCTGGTACAAGGTGTGGCCGTCGGTGCACATCAGCGAATACGGCGATTGGAACGAGGTCGCGCACTGGGCAGAAGACCTGTTCGCCGACGGCGCCGACCTCGGCCCCGAACTGAACGCTCGCATCGACGCCTGGCGCGCCAAGGCGCTGCCGGGCGATCGGCTCGCCGCCGAAGTGCTGGAAGCCGTGCAAGACGAAGTGCGCTACTTCAGCGCCAGCCTCGGCGAGAGCTCGCACCGGCCCAAGCCTGCTGCGCGCACGTACGCCGAGCGGCTGGGCGACTGCAAAGACAAGGTGGCACTGCTCAATGCCGTGCTGCAGCGCTTGGGCTTCGACGCGCGCCCCGCGCTGGTCTCATTGCAACGCAACCGTGGCATCGCCGACTATCTGCCTGGCCACGATCAGTTCGACCACGTGATCACCCGGCTGCAGCTCGATGACAAGGTGTACTGGCTCGACCCGACGCTGCAAAAACAGGGACGCCGTCTCGATACGCGCGGCCACCCGAACTACGGCATGGTGCTGGTGGTCGCACCGCAGACGCAGGCACTCGCGCGCGTCGAAGTGCCCGCCAGTGCGCCCGAAGGCATGGAGTTCGACCAGACCTGGGATCTGTCGGACCTCACGCGCGCTGCGCAGCTGACGTCGATCGTGCGCGTGCGCGGCATGGCCGCCGAATCATGGCGCAACGCCGTGGCCGCCGGCGGCAGCGATCGCATGGCCGAAAACATGGCCGGTGCGTGGGCCCGCGTGATGCCGGGGCTCAAAGCCACGGCCGCGCCGCAGGTGCGCGACGATCGCGAGACCAACACCTTCGAATTCGAGTTGCACTACGAGCTGCCCGCCCTTGGCACCTATGAGCGCGGCACGCTCACGGTCGAGGCGCCCGCGCTCGAGGTCCTCGATGCGATGGTGGGTCCGCGCGAAGCGCGGCGCGACATGCCGTGGCTGTACGACCCACCGCGCCAGATGCGCCAGCGCGTGCGCGTGATCGCACCGCGGCGCTTTCAGTCGCGCCCGCCGGCTCCGCAAGAGGTAAGCGACAAGCACTTCAGCCTCAGCTCGCGCATGGAGGTGAGCGGCAACACCTTCACGCTGCTGCTCGGCTACACCCGCAAGCTCGATGAGGTGTTGCCCGGCGACCTGGCGAGCTACCGCGAACGCATTCAAGCGGCGCGCCGCCTGAGCGGCACCACGCTGCGCTTGCCGCTGCTCGATGCCGACCGGCTGCAGGGTGTCTTCGCCGACATCGAGCGCCGCATGCAACGTCAATACGGGTCGACCAGCGATGCGTTGCGCGAGATGGTCGTGCGTCAGGAGCTGGAAGTTGCGCTGGCCACCGAAGTGCTGAAGGTCGCGGGCGACGCCTCGCCATTGGCCGGTCCGGTGTTGGCCAAGCGCGCCCTCGCCAACAACATGCTCAACCGCTTCGACGCCACGCTCGCCGACGTCGACCGCGCGCTGCCGCTGAATGCACAGGCCAGCGAGCTGCTCTTCGCGCGCGGGCTGGCGCTGCTGTCGCTGGGCCGCGCCGACGAGGCCGCGGCGGCGATGCGCAGTGCCAAGGAACCGGTCGGCCGCACCTTTGTCACCAAGGGCCTGGGCAATGCGCAGTACTACCAGGGCCGCTATGCCGAGGCCGAAGCGTCGTTCCGCGAGGCCGCGCACGAATCCAGTGGCGAAGACCGTGACTTCGCGTTGATCTGGCTCTTCCTGTCGGCGCAACGCAACGGTGGCAAGGGCCGCGACGCGATCGCACCCTTCGTCGATCAGACCGACGGCGAGCGCTGGCCTGGCGCGGTGGTGCACTACTTGGCAGGCCGGGTCTCGCAAGACGAGTTGCTGCGTTCGGCACGCAAAGACAAGCAGATGGAGCGGCTCAATTTGTCGGAGGCCTGGTTCTACGTCGGACAGCAATTGTTGTTGACGGGTGATTCCGAAGGTGCACGCCGCATGTTCCAGCGCACGATCGATATCGGCGCGCTGCCGTATCGCGAGCATGCGTTTGCGCAGATTGAGCTGAAGCGGGCTTCGGGGAGATAGTGTGATCGCGAGGGGTGAGCCTCGCCTGTGGTGCTGGCTCGCTCTCACCGCGCCCGCCCCCGTCCGGCTTGCATGACTGAGCGCTTCGCGTGCAATCGCGAGGGGCGAGCCTTACCCGCTGGCTGGCTCAGCCCGCTGGCTGGCCCACTCTCGCCGCACCCACGGTCCGGCCTGCATGCCGGACCGCTTCGCGAGGCGTTCGCCAGCCCGCAGGGGCTGGCTCACGTCCACGCTCAGCCCCACACTTCGCGGGCTACTTCGACGACGCGCTCGAGTTTGCGCCACTGGTCATCGATCGACAGCGCGTTGCCGTGATGGGTGCTCGAGAAGCCGCACTGCGGTGAAAGGCACAGGTTGTCCAGAGGCACGAACTTCGCTGCTTCATCGATGCGGCGCTTCAGATCGTCCTTGCTCTCGAGCGCGCCCACCTTCGTGGTGACGAGGCCCAGCACCACCTTCTTGCCGGGCGGCAGCACGCGCAACGGCTCGAAACCGCC
>Ga0065707_10001668_pt1 | contig 12986 bp, 5 predicted proteins | sample SwiRhicommuniRL3_FD_59094 | JGI IMG/M metagenome (GOLD analysis project Ga0065707, IMG submission 59094) | Switchgrass rhizosphere bacterial communities from Rose Lake, Michigan, USA - RL3 v2 (version 2) | ecosystem: Host-associated > Plants > Roots > Rhizosphere > Soil | place: East Lansing, MI... | reverse complement strand
GCGAAGGCTGCGGCCGCCGAGGATGCCCGCAAGGTGAGCGGCGTAAAACGCGTCGTGAACGACTTGCAGGTGTTGACGAGAGCGAAAGAGGCAACGGTGAATGTGCGCGACGAGGATGTTGAGAGCGAAGTGAGGAAGGCCTTTGAGAAAGGTGATTTCAAGGAAATCCGTGTAGAGGTGAAGAAGGGCGTCGTGCGGCTAACGGGGAGGGTTTCCACCGGGGCGCGGCGCCTGGAGGCAGCAGTGCTAGCGCGCTCGATCCGGGGCGTGCGCGCGGTCAAGGACGAACTGCGCGGCGACGACACGGACAAGCGCTAAGGCAACGGTCGCCTCGGTGAACGAAAGGAGCACGGCAGTGAGTGGAAAAACCGACCAGATCAAAGGGCGGATCAAAGAGGCAGCGGGTGTGCTAATGGATAATGAGCGCCTCAAGCGAAAGGGAAAGCTCGATCAGGTGGTGGGGAAGGTGAAGGAGACAGCGGAGAAGGCGGTGGATAAAATGAAGGACGCTCTGACAAGCGACAGACGCCGCGGCCGGGCCAAGTAGTAATTTCGCGTTCTGCTGCAACTCCGTTCGGCCGAAAGCTCTGGCGTTAGGAGGTGAATAACATGAACCTGACAAAGAACCTGGGGATGCTCTTGCTCGGCATCTGGCTCATCGTGACGGGCTTATTGCAGGTGGTTACCATTCAAATTCCAGCCATCGGTACTATACTGGCGCTGCTTGCTATCGTTGCCGGCGCTTTGATCCTGATGGGTCGATAGGCTGTTCGATTTCCCTCATTGCCTTCTTAACCACGGCGCGGGACATAATGGCACGTTGCCGTTAATCCTCGCGCTACGATAATTCCCTCCCCTTTTTTTCTGTCGTGAAAAAGAAATCAAAGAATAGGAGAACCTTTCATCAAGAAAATCTGTATAATATACATGTTATGGCCGTTGCCGTTGACTCCTGACGGGACCTTGAAAAAGACGTTCCAATCGCGAAGCGCATGCAAAGGGCGCCAATGCGATGACTGCAAAGAAAAAACAGGCCGCACGGCCAGCTCAAAAAAAACGCCGGAAATCTTCTCGGGCCAACAATTCTAATCCTCCTATTGGGAACAAACAAAAAGTCCCTCTCATTGTTGGAATCGGCGCGTCCGCGGGCGGATTGAGAGCGTTAGAGCTACTCTTCTCCCAGATGCCTCCTGACAGCGGCGCGGCTTTTGTCTTAATTCTTCATCTGGACCCGAGCCATGTCAGTATGCTCCCCGAGCTTTTGAGAAAATATACGGAGATGGCCATTCTTCAGGCTAAGGATGGGGCGAAGGTTGAGGCCAACACGATCTATATCATTCCGCCAAACAAGAAAATGGCCATAACCCATGGAGCACTCGTTGTCACCGAGCCGACCGAGCCGCGCGGTTTGCGGCTGCCCATCGATGGATTTTTCCGCTCCCTGGCTGAAGATCAAGAAAGCAACGCGATCGGCATTATCCTTTCTGGAACCGGCGCAGACGGGACAATCGGATTGAAAGCAATCAAGGACAGAGGCGGGCTGGTCATCACCCAGGACCTGGTATCAGCCCAATTCGACGGCATGCCAAGAAGCGCGATCAACACCGGTCTGGTAAACTATGTGCTGCCCCCTGAAAAGATTCCAGCGCAGCTCCTAAACTATGCGCAAGGTTCCCGCCCCCAGCGCAGCGGCACGACGACGGCCGTATTAGAGCTGTCCCCTGACACCCTGGAAAAGATATTTCACCTTCTTCGGTCTCAGACCGGGCATGACTTTTCCTCATATAAGAAGAGCACTATTGGCCGGCGCGTCCATCGGCGGATGAGCCACCACCAAATTAAAAATCCCTCGGACTACCTTGCCCTCTTGGAGCAAGACGCTAAGGAAGTGGCAGAACTTTTCAATGACCTGCTGATTGGCGTAACCAACTTTTTTCGCGACCCGGAGGCTTTCAAGGTCGTGAGTCGAGTGCTCAGAGAGATGCTGGAGAAGAAGCCGAAAGGTTCCCCCGTGCGGGTCTGGGTGCCGGGCTGCGCGAGCGGCGAGGAGGTTTATTCGATCGGGATGATCCTGCGGGAAAACATGGACGCGTTAAGGAAACACTTTAGCGTGCAGATTTTCGGCACCGATATCGATGCCGACGCTATCGAGACGGCTCGCGCCGGAATCTATCCGACCAATATCGCCAACGATGTCGCGCCGGCGCGGCTCGCGCGATATTTCCTAGAAGAAAGCGACAGCTATCGCATCAAAAAAGAAATTCGCGAAATGGCGATTTTTTCCATCCAGGATCTTGTCAAGGACCCGCCGTTTACCAAGCTCGACCTGGTGAGTTGCAGAAATGTGTTGATCTACCTGAATACCGCATTGCAGCAAAGACTCTTGCGTCTTTTCCATTACGCGTTACGGCCGGATGGAATGCTGTTTCTTGGCGGCTCCGAAAGTATCGGCGGCAACGTCGATCTCTTCGCTGAGCGAAACAGGAGATGGAAGATCTTCAAGCGCAAGGACGCGATGCCTGCGGCTGGAGCAGGTTTCTCGTTCCCCTTGGATTCCTCCCACAAGGAGAGCAGTGTAGATTCGCGGGCGCAAAGCATTGTGAGCCCCGACGCTCCTATATCCGGAATCGCGGAAAAGTTGCTGCTCGACCGCTACGCGCCGCCTTGCGTGCTCGTCAACCAATCCGGGAACATTCTCTATACCCACGGTTCAACGAGCGGGTATCTCGCGCTGCCTCAAGGCCAGGCGAGCTTGAACATCCTGGCCATGGCGCGCGGTCGTCTGCGGAACATACTCGCAACTGTCATTCGTAAAGCGAGCGCCCAGAAACAACCGGCCTTCTCGCTTCAAGGCGTGCAAATCACAAGCAACGGTAAACAGCACCGGCTGAACGTCACAGCCACACGCTATCACGCGCGCCATGGAGCCGGGGAACTGCTGCTGATCGCCTTCGAAGACGCTGGCCCTCGCAAAGTAAAGGCGCGACAAGGAGGGCGGCCGGCGCCGCGCAATGCCGAACACGTGGCGCGATTGGAACAGGAGTTATGGAATACCCGGGAGCAACTGCAAACGGTCATCGCGGAGAAGCAAACGCCTGACGAAGAGCTGCGGTCTTATAACGAAGAATTGCAGTCCGCCAATGAAGAGCTTCAGAGTATGAATGAAGAGCTGGAGACGTCCAAAGAAGAGCTCCAGTCGCTCAATGAAGAGCTCGCGACCGTCAATGCTGAACTGCAGGGAAAAAGCGAAGAACTGTCTTCCACCAATGATGATCTCAGAAATCTGCTCGACAGCACAAGTATTGCAACGCTCTTCCTGGACACCCAGCTGTGCGTCAAGCGTTTCACACCGGAAGCGACCAAAGTCATCAACTTGGACCAGGTCGACATCGGCAGGCCCGTGAGCCACTTCAAAACCAAATTGGAGGACGAAAATCTCGCCCAAGAGGCACAAGAAGTCTTGGACACTCTGATCCCGAAGCAAAGTGAGATCAGGAGCACCGACGGTCAGTGGTACCTAAAGCGCACAACGCCGTACCGCGCGGCCAACAATTTCATCGGCGGCGTGGTGGTCACTTTCATCGACATCAGCGAGCGCAAGCGGGCGGAGGCGGAAGCCGACAAGGCCCGGGAGTTTGCCGAGAACGTTGTTGAAACCGTGCGAGAGCCCCTGGTCGTGCTCGACGGCAATTTGAACGTGGTTTCAGCCAACCAGTCCTTTTACCGGGGATTCAAATTGACCGCTCGACTGACCGAACGGCGTTCCTTGTTCGAGCTGAATAAGCGGCAGTGGGATATTCCCGAGCTGCGCCGGCTGCTCGAGAAGGTTCTTACCGAGAATCACGGGTTCGATAATTTCACGGTCGAATCTGACCTTTCCGGTCACGGGCACGCCATCCTGTTGCTGAACGCGCGCCGGATTCATCGAGCAGACATTGGCGCCGACCTTATCCTGCTGGCATTCGAAGATGTCACGGACCGTCACAAGAGAGAAGAACTGCGTGCCCTCGCGGCACGGCTCCATGCGGTGCGAGAGGACGAGAGGACCCGGCTTGCCCGGGAAATACATGATGAGCTGAGCGGCACCCTGACCGCGCTCAAGGTCGATCTATCTCTGCTGCCCGACCGGGCCGCCAAGAATCGCAAATTGTTTTTGGAGAAATTACGCTCCATGTCCGGGCTGATCGACCGTACTCTGACCCAAGTTCACACCATCGTTTCGGAACTGCGGCCGGTGGTTCTGGATAAACTCGGCCTGGTTGCAGCCATGGAGTGGCAGGCCCGGGAATTTCAAGAGCACTCGGGGATCGCCTGTGAGACTCATTTGCCGGCCGTAGAGATCCCCTTGGACCATGATCGAGCGACAGCGGTTTTCCGGATTTTCCAGGAGGCCCTGACCAATGTCGCGCGCCATGCCGACGCAAGCAAAGTGGTGGTGGATCTGAAACGTGATGCGGAAAGGTTGATCCTCGCGGTGCGCGACGATGGAAGAGGCATCGCCGAGAGTAAAATTTTCGAACGCGGTTCGTTGGGGTTACTCGGCATGCGAGAACGAGCGATGGTTTTTGGCGGTACAATAGAAATCAGTGCGTTGCCGGAGCGAGGCACTTGCGTGACGGTGCAGCTTCCGGCCATATAGCTGCAAAGGCCCGTTGCAATGAGAATTCTCATCGCCGACGATCATCCAATTTTTCGCGCTGGGTTGAAAGAGATACTCGGCAAGGAGAAGGAGGCCAAGTTGATCGGAGAGGCTAGCAACGGCAATGAAGCTCTGGCGCTGGTCCGCAAGCAGCGATGGGATGTGGTGGTGCTAGACATCACGATGCCTGGAAAGGATGGCCTGGAAGTTTTGCAGGAACTGCGACGCGAACGACCCGAGCTTCCCGTTCTCGTTTTGAGCGCTCATCCTGAAGATCAGCTGGCGTTGCGATTACTGAAAGCCGGAGCCGCAGGATACCTGACCAAGGACAAGGCTCCCGAGGTTTTGTTCACCGCGGTCATGAAAGTGCTGCGAGGTGAAAAATACATCAGCGAGTCACTGGCGGAGAAAGTTGCTTTGGATGTGGTATCCGGCGCAACCCGGTCCGTACACGAGGCGCTTTCTCAGCGAGAGTATCAGGTGCTGTGCATGATCGCCGCGGGCAAAACGATCAAGGAGATTGCCAAGGAGCTTTTTCTAAGCGTGAGAACCGTCAGCACCTACCGTGCACGCGTGCTCGAGAAGCTGAAAATGAAAACCAATGCGGAACTTATCCGCTACGCTTTGCAGAACAATCTTGTCAACTAGCCGCTTCCGCCCGGTTCTTGAACCCTTTAATTTCCCGTTACTCTCTCCCCGTAACCAGCGTCTTGTAGTCCTGGAACGGACACAATAATCGTTGTTTTGGCCACAACCTGCCCACGGCTCGACGTGTTAAAATTTATCGGCGATTGAGGGCATTTGTGGCGGTTTGAAGAAATCGTATTATGGCGATCCTAACGAATCTGGCGCAAAGTGACGCGCCTCGGGTTCAACCGGCTTCTCGAGTCGATTTGTTCAAGGAACAACTGCGTGAGTCATTGAGGCGCGAGACGCGAAATTCTCAGGCCGTCACGATTGCGAAACACGCCAACGTCTACGCCTGTGGCGATCAAGATGACACGGTCTACTTCATTGAGCGCGGGCAAATCAAACTGCTCATACTCTCAGCTGAGGGTAAAGAGTGCCTGATTGGCATCCATAGTGCGGGAGATATTTTCGGTGAGATCTGCCTATCCGGATCGGGCTCACGTCCGGAAACAGCCACCGCGATGGAAGAAACGATTTTAGAGAGAATATCGCGCTGCCAGTTTCTTGATCTTTTNANCCGCGACTCGCTGCTGGGAGGTTTTGCATGCTACCTCGCCGCNCGTATCGCCGACCAGCAGCAGGTGATCGCCAATCTGGTAACGGTGGACAGCGAGCAACGGTTGGGCAAGACGCTTTTGCAGCTAGGTCGCACTCTGGGCAAGAAATGCCCGTACGGGACTCGCATCGAAACCAAGATATCGCATGATGAGTTGTCCGAGATGGTGGGCACGACTCGGCCAAGGGTTAGTTTGTTTATGGAGCGATTCCGCAACCTCGGGTTGCTTGACAAAAACAGCGCACACTGTCTCGTAATTAAGGAAAAGAAGCTCGCCGATTATCTCGCTCAGATCGCAAGGAGAAACTGAAACTGTCCCCGTTGCGCTCCGATGACGAATTGCGCAAACACGCGCACCCTCCTGACAATGGCGCGCACGCGAAGCTTTTGGCGCAACAAAAACGGTTCTAACGGCCGCAAGTCTTTCCACCCCCGCCACACAAACGTTTGTCCGATCAAAAATCCGGTGCGCGCGCCGGAGGTTGTCTCCTCGACCGCGGCTGCTTGATCTTCGAAGGTTGTCAACCTTGTGAGATCCCTCCTCAGATGTTGGATTACCCGATTCTGAGTGTTCCTGCCGGCAGGGAAACTTGATAGCTTGATTAAGTCCGCTCCGCGCCAGGCTGACCGTAAGGTAGGTCGATTGAAATTTCCATTCTATCAAAAGCTGCTAAGCAATAACCATTCAGGAGCCCTTGCCATTGCGGCTCTCGCAGAGCCAATTCGGGCTGAACTCTTCAGTGCCGAGCGTCTTGAGCAGCATGCGGAAAGCCTGGCCGCCGCCCAGAGCGTCACGACCACGCCGCGTAAAGGTCGTCCGCTGTTGCCGCGTGTGCTGGACAACGGGCGGGTGCTGCTCGAATCGTATCGTGCCATCGCTCAGGCGATCCGCGAGGAGCGCGCCATCACACCTGCGGCCGAGTGGCTGGTCGACAATTACCACATCGTGGATGAACAGCTGCGTGAAATTCGCGACGACCTGCCATCCGGCTTTTACCGAGAGTTGCCGAAACTGGCCGACGGTCATCTCCAGGGCTATCCGCGAGTCTATGGGCTGGCCTGGGCGTTTGTCGCCCATACGGACAGCCGGTTTGATCCGGAGACGCTCCGCCGCTTCGTGCGCGCCTACCAGCGCGTGCAGCCGCTGACCATCGGCGAGCTCTGGGCAGTTGCGATCACCCTGCGGGTGGTGCTTGTGGAGAATCTCCGGCGCCTGGCAGAGGGCATCGTGCATGGCCGGGCGGCGCGGCAGGAGGCCGATACGGCGGCCGACCGCCTGCTCGGACTTGGCGGCCGTGCAATCGAGCCCGCGGCGAGGATCCTCGAACGATTTGAGGGCGCCCCGTTGGCGCCGGCTTTTGCGGTACAGCTCATCCAGCGGCTGCGCGATCAGGACCCGGTGATCACGCCGGCGCTTCACTGGATCGAGAAACAGCTGGCGGCTCAAGGCACGACGGTCGATGAGACGGTCCGGCTCGAGCACCAGCAACTCGCGGCGATGAATGTGACTGTGCGCAACGCGATCACCAGCATGCGCCTGATCTCCGCCTTCGACTGGGCGGAATTCTTCGAGAGCGTCAGTCTCGTCGACGCCATGCTCTGGGCCGACAATGGTTTTGCCGCGGTGGACTTCGCGACGCGTGATCGCTACCGCCATGCCATCGAAGAACTCGCGCGGCGCTCAGAGCACGATGAGCTTGAAGTTGCCCGCCGGGCAGTTTCTAGGGCGAAACGTTTCCGGAGCGACGCGCAAGAGGAGACTGACCCAACCGCGGACCGGCGCGCGGACCCCGGCTATTATCTCATCTCGAAAGGGCGCGCGGCCTTGGAGCAAGAAGTGGGCTTTCGCGTTCCAATCAGGAGCCGGCTTATGCGCGCGTATGTCGCTCACGCGACGTCGCGTTACCTGGGAACCATCGCGCTTGTCAGCGGTTTTTTCCTTACATTGTTTCTGTTCCATTCCGGTGTGGCGGAAGTTGGCGTAGTGGACCTGATTTTACTCGGGCTTCTCGCTCTTGTCCCGGCCTCGGATCTGGCGATCGCTTTAGTCAATCGTGAGGTCGCGGAGCTGCTCGGGCCACGGGCGCTGCCCAGGCTGGCGCTCCGTGCCGGCGTGCCGGCGGATCTGCGGACGTTGGTGGTCGTGCCGACTCTGCTGACAAGCCACGCCCAGATTGGCGCGCAGATCGAGCAGCTCGAAGTGCACTACCTGGCGAATCCGGATGGCGATCTTCGTTTCGCGCTCCTTTCCGACTGGACAGACGCGCCCGAGGAATCCATGCCGGGAGACGACGAACTGTTGGCTGCAACGTCGGACGGCATCGCGCGGCTGAACCAGCGCCATGGATTTGCCCCCGACGGAGGCGAGCGGTTTTTTCTTTTCCACCGCCGGCGCCGCTGGAACGAGAACGAGCGAAAGTGGATCGGATGGGAACGCAAACGCGGCAAGCTCCATGAACTGAATCGCCTGCTGCGCGGCGCCGCCGACACCACCTTCGTGCCGACGGGTGGCCGGGCATTTCTCGTTCCTTCGGGCGTTCGCTACGTCATCACACTGGATGCCGACACGCGGCTGCCCGGAGGCGCTGTGGCGCGGTTGGTCGGCACGTTGGCGCATCCCCTCAATCGGCCGCGATTTGACCCCCATGCAGGTCGAGTCGTTGAGGGCTACGGATTGCTTCAGCCGCGCGTCACGCCGACGCTACCGACCGATCGCGAGGGCTCTCTGTTTCAGCGTATCTTCGCGGGACCAGGGGGCATTGACCCCTACGCCTCCGCCGTCTCGGACGTTTATCAGGATCTTTTCGGTGAGGGTTCTTACATCGGCAAAGGGATCTACGACGTCGATGCATTCGAAGCTGCCCTCGCTGGGCGGGTGCCCGAGAATGTCTTGCTCAGTCACGATCTCTTTGAAGGCATTTTCGCGCGCGCAGGGCTGGTCACCGACATCGAGTTTTTCGATGAGTTTCCGCCGCACTATGCGACCGCCGCGGCCCGCCAGCACCGTTGGGCCCGGGGTGACTGGCAATTGCTGCCGTGGATTATTGGCCGCGTGGGAGATGCGAGCGGTGATCGACTTCACTCAGCGATTCCTCTGATAAGCCGTTGGAAGATGCTCGATAACCTGCGGCGCACGCTGTCGGCCCCCGCGGCATTTTTGATCTTGCTTGCCGGGTGGACGCTGCCGTTTGCTTTGCCTGCGATCTGGACATCCTTTGTGCTCGCAACCATCGCCATCCCGCCACTTTTGCCGCTTGTGTCGAGCTTGATCCCGCATCGCCGTGGAATCTCAAAACGCAGCCACTTGCGTGCGGCCGGCACCGACTTGATGCTTGCCGTGTCGCACGTGACACTTACCGTCGCTTTGCTTGCGCACCAGGCATGGTTGATGACCGATGCGATCGTGCGGACGCTCTGCCGGGTGTATCTGACGCACCGAAAGTTGCTCGAATGGATGACGGCTGCGCAGGCGGAAGCTACTTTCTCCGTTACTCTCGGCAGCGTCTATCGTCGGATGGGCGGGGCCGTGGTACTTGCCGCGCTGACCGCTGTGCTCGTCCCGTTCGGGCCGCCTGGAGCATGGTTATTTGCGCTGCCGTTCGCGCTTCTTTGGGCGCTGTCACCGGTGGTGGCACACTGGATCAGCCTGCCGCCGCGCACGGCTGGGGTTCAGCCTCTCTCCCCAGAGGACGCTCGCACACTGCGCTTGACCGCGCGCCGAACCTGGCGGTTTTTCGAGACCTTTGTCGGTCCCGAAGACCACTCTCTTCCCCCTGATAATTTCCAAGAAGAGCCGGCGCCCGTCGTGGCCCACCGCACGTCGCCCACCAACCTCGGGCTGTATCTTCTCTCCGCCATCGCTGCGCACGATTTTGGCTGGCTCGGCACCGTCGCTGCAATCGAGCGGCTCGAAGCGACGCTCGGCACGATGAACAGCCTCGAGCGTTTCCGTGGTCACTTTTATAACTGGTATGATACGCGTGATCTGCGACCGCTCGATCCCAAGTACATATCCTCGGTCGATAGTGGCAACCTTGCCGGTCACCTGGTCGCGCTCGGACAGGCGTGCCAGGACATCATCGACCGCCCGCTGCTCGGCCCACAGGTATTTTCCGGAATCGCCGATGCCATCCTGCTGCTGCGCCAATCGGCGCGCGCCATTGTTGACGACCGGCGCAGCCAAACGGTAACCCGCAAACATCTGGACGAAGCACTCGATGGCCTGACCGACGCTCTCGGTCCGGTCCCGGTGACTCCCGCGGATTGGGTCGAGCGCCTGACTGAGCTCGCGGCGCGCGCGCATACGATGACGGACATTGCGCGCACGCTCACCGCGGAACGGGGTGAGCGCGCCGACGGAGAGCTGGTCGCGTGGGCGGAAGCGGTGCGCGCGGCCATCGAGAGTTTCGCGCGCGATCTTGATCTGGCGTTTCCGTGGGCGCGGCTGGTCTTTGGCTATGATCGAGCAAATCGCGGGACGACCGCTGAACAAGAGTTGGAATTGGGTTCGACGGCAATGGCGCGCTTATTCCTCTCGTTCCCGACGCTGCGCGACACGCCGGAGCACTGCGAGAGCGCCCTGCACGAACTCACCACTCTGCGCGCGCGCTTGGCAGCCGAGGGCGGCGCGCGGAAAAATGCCCTTACACGAATCGATGCGATGATCGAGAGTCTCACCCGTTCTGCCGCAGCATCTGAAGCGCTGGCCCGCCGCCTTTCAACTCTCATAAAGCACACGAAGACGATATTCGACGCGATGGAGTTTGGCTTTCTCTTCGATCCGGCGCGGAAGCTCTTTTCGATCGGGTATCGCGTTACCGACAGCAGCCTCGACCCGAGCTGTTACGATCTGCTCGCCTCCGAGGCGCGGCTCACAAGCTTCATTGCCATTGCCAAGGGGGACGTGCCGTCGATTCATTGGTTTCACCTGGGTCGTGCTTTGACCCCTGTTGATCGGGGATCGGCGCTGGTCTCCTGGTCCGGATCCATGTTCGAGTACCTCATGCCTGCCCTGGTGATGCGCTCGCCCTCGAGTAGTTTGTTGGGCCAGACCTACCAGCTCATCGTCCGCCGTCAGAGAAAATATGGAACCGAACGGGGAGTGCCATGGGGAGTCTCAGAATCGGCCTACAACGCGCGCGATCTGGAGTTCACCTACCAGTATTCGAATTTTGGCGTGCCGGGATTGGGCCTCAAACGGGGGCTGAGCGAAGACGTGGTTGTCACCCCGTACGCGACCGCCTTAGCGGCGATGATTGATCCGGCGGCGGCGGCGCAGAACTTCCTGCGCCTTACCGAGGCGGGCGCGAACGGCCGCTATGGATTTTACGAGGCGCTCGACTACACGGCCACGCGAGTCCCTGAAGACCAACGCACGGCGGTCGTGCGCGCCTACATGGCGCATCATCAGGGGATGGCACTTGTGGCGCTCGCGAATGTCGCCTTTGACGGCGTCATGCGTGAGCGCTTTCACGCCGAGCCGCGCATGCAAGCCGCCGAGCTGCTGTTACAGGAACGCACGCCGCGGGATGTCCTGGTCACCCGGCCCAGGGTAGAGGAGGTGCGAGCGGTCGCCAACGTCCGCGATCTGGTTCCACCGCTGCTGCGTCGCTTCAGCTCCCCGCACGACACGACTCCCGGCACCCATCTCCTATCGAATGGGCGATACGCGGTGATGGTGACGACGGCGGGCTCCGGATATAGCCGTTGGCGTGACGTAGCCGTCACACGTTGGCGGGAGGACCGCACCCGTGACGCCTTCGGTACGTATTTTTTTCTTCGTGACGCGCACAGCGGCCAGGTCTGGTCGGCCGCCTACCAACCGAGCGGGATTGAACCCGACAGCTATGAAGTGATTTTTTCCGAAGATCACATCGAGGTGCGGCGCCGCGACGGTGCACTGGCGAGCGCTCTCGAAATCGTTGTCTCACCGGAGCACGACGCCGAGGTGCGCCGGATGTCGATCACGAACCTGGGGACCCGAACCCGCGAAATCGAACTGACCTCGTACGCCGAAATCGTACTGGCGCCGCCCTTGGCCGATATGGCCCACCCGGCGTTTTCCAATCTGTTCGTACAGACGGAATTTGCCGCCGAACTGGGCGCGCTGCTGGCCACGCGCCGGCCACGCTCCCACGGCGAGTCTCAAGTATGGGCAGCGCACGTGATCGTCGCCGAAGGGGAGACGGTCGGCGAACTGCAATATGAGACCGATCGCGCGCGGTTCCTCGGCCGCGGCCGCGGCATCCGAACGCCGATGTCGGTCATCGATGGCCGTCCGCTCTCCAATACGGTCGGCGCAGTACTCGATCCCATCGTCAGCCTCCGACGGCGCGTGCGACTTGCGCCGGGTACGACCGCGCGGGTCACTTTCTCGACGTTGATCGCGTCATCGCGCGACGAGGCGCTCGCCCTGGCGGATGAATACAACAATCCGGCAACGTTTGAGCGCGCGGCCACCTTGGCGTGGACGCAGGCCCAGGTCCAGCTACACCATTTGGGCATTGATCCCGATGAGGCCTACCTATTCCAGGAACTCGCCAGCCAGGTGCTGTACTCGGACCCTACACTGCGGCCATCGTCTGCGGCGCTCGCGCGAAATACTCGAGGACCCTCGGCGCTTTGGCGGCACGGAATTTCCGGCGATTTGCCGATTGTTCTGGTCCGCATTGATGATCCCGAGGATCAGGGGATTGTCCGGCAATTGCTGCGCGCGCACGAATACTGGCGCATGAAGCAGCTCGCCGTCGACCTTGTAATTATCAACGAACAGGCTCCGTCCTACGGTCAAGATCTGCACCTCGCTCTGGAGGCCCAGGTCCGCACCAGCCAGTCACGCCTGCGAGACGAGGGGCATGAACCGTATGGCCACGTATTCATTCTGCGAGCCGACCTCATTACGCTTGAGGATCAAACCCTGCTCCGCACCGTCGCGCGCGCTGTTCTCTTGAGCCACCGCGGTACCCTGACGGAGCAGGTGGTTCGTCTCCAGCGATCCGAGGGCGCTGCGGTTCTACCACCCCAGCGTCAACCTGCGACGACAAAATCAGATGTCTTGCCGCCGCGACCCGACCTCGAGTTCTTCAACGGCCTCGGCGGCTT
>Ga0065707_10082656_pt1 | contig 13002 bp, 10 predicted proteins | sample SwiRhicommuniRL3_FD_59094 | JGI IMG/M metagenome (GOLD analysis project Ga0065707, IMG submission 59094) | Switchgrass rhizosphere bacterial communities from Rose Lake, Michigan, USA - RL3 v2 (version 2) | ecosystem: Host-associated > Plants > Roots > Rhizosphere > Soil | place: East Lansing... | reverse complement strand
GTCGAGCCTCGACGGCGAGCCGTTCGATCCGGTCACCGTGATCGAGAAGCTGGAAACCATCGGCGCCAGGTTCGGCATCGGCCGCGGCATTCACCTGGGGGATACCATTATCGGCACCAAGGGTCGCGTGGCGTTCGAAGCGCCGGCCGCCGAAGTGCTGTTGACTGCTCATCGCGAACTGGAAAAACTGGTGATGACCGGCCGGCAGCAGCGCATCAAGGAAATGGTGGCCGGTCCCTACGGCGACCTGGTGCACGAAGGCCAGCATCTGGATCCGGTCTGCCGCGACATCGAAGCGTTGATGGTCGCTTCGCAGGCGCGGGTCAGCGGCGAAGTCAAAGTGCTCTATCGACCGGGCACCGCCTTCGTCGAAGGCGTGACCTCGCCCTACTCCATCATGGCTGCGTCGAAAGGTGTCTACGGCGAATCCGCCGGCGAATGGACTCCCGAGGACGCGCGTGGATTCTCGAAAATGGTCGGCCTGCCCGGCATGTTCTGGGCGCGGGCCGGCAAGGGCAACGAGTGGTAACGGTACGCCCGCACTGCGGTGGGCCGACGAGCGTAGCGACCAGGTAACAGTCTCTATTCACCTTGGCGCTCGCCGCCCAACCAACCGTTTGCAAGACCAGTCATCCAGCAGTCATCCAGCAGGATAGCGCCATGAAAACCGTCTACGTCGACAAGATCGCATCCATCACCCAGGCCCTGGAATTGAGCCATGACATGCGCATCGCCACTACCGATATTCCCGCCGAGGAAGGCGTGGTGCTGGTGGTGGAAATCCTCACCAGCAAGTCGACCTACAACACGCTGGAGCTGACCAGCGGCCGCATGGCGAAAGTCGCCAAGGGCGACATCATCGTCGGCGCGCTCGGCCATCGGCAGGCGCTGTTCGGTTACTCGGGGCACCTGCCCGAATCGGTGCAGGAAGGCGACATCATCCAGGTGCTGAACATCGGCGGCGTGCTGGGCATCGTGGATTCGGCGAATCCCGAGAAGGGCCGTCCCTTCGATGCGAAAGTGCTCGGCGTGGTGCTGCAGTTTCCTTATCTCGGCGAGCGCATCGGCGTTCCCGCTCGCGTCGGCTACAAGCGGCTCGACTACAACAACGTCGTCAACACCCGCAATGTCCCGGTGGTTGCACTCGCCGGCACCTGCATGGAAGCCGGCAAGACTGCGGCGGCCTGCGCGATCGTGGCACGCATGCGTCATCGAGGACTCAACGTTCACGCCTTCAAGGCAACGGGCGTTTCCCTGCGTCGCGATATTCTCGCGATGGAAGATGCCGGCGCCCGCAGGAGCATGATCTTCACGGACCTGGGCGTCGTCACGACCACGGCCAAGACCGGTCCTGCCATCACACGTGCGCTGCTCACGGAAATGTCGCAGGGTGAGCCCGACGTCATCGTGTTCGAGCTCGGCGATGGTTTGCTCGGTGCTTACGGCGTGGAAGCGATCCTGTCGTCTGCGGACATCCGCGCATCGCTGACTTCCGTAGTGCTGAGTGCGAACGATCCCGTCGCGGCCTGGGGCGGCGTGAAATTGCTGCGTGAGAAATTCGGCATCGAGCCGTCGGTGGTCACCGGTCCGGCGACCGACAACGACGTGGGCGTCAACATCATCCGCGATCAATTCGGCGTGCCGGCCTTCAACGCCATCACCAGCGGCGCGAAGCTGGGCGACTGCGTGATCGACTCTCTCAAGTTGAATCCGGCCCTGTTGTCGAAGGCGGTAGCGGAATGACTACCAGGACCATCCCAGCCGTAGTGCTCGGCGGCACCGGCTATGTTGCCGGCGAACTGCTGCGCCTGATCGCGGCGCATCCCAACGTGGAACTCAAAGGCATCCTGTCCGACAGCCAGCCCGGCGAATCGGTGGCCAAGTCGTTTCCACATCTCGCACCGGTGTATCCGAGCTTGAAATTCTCGAGCCTGGACGAGATCAAGGAGATCGTCGCAGCGCTGCCCGAATCGGCGATCCTGTCGGCTGCGCCGCATGGTGTCGCCGCGGCGCTGATCGATGGCTTGCTGAAAGCTGCGGAAGCGAAAGGCGCCAAGCCGCGCGTGATCGATATCTCCGCCGATTATCGTTACTCGACGCCGGCCGCTTATGAAGCCGTCTACAAGCATGCGCATGGCGCTCCGCAGCGCATTGCCCAGTTCACCTGCGCCGTTCCCGAACACTTGAAGGAACTGACTACGACGCACGTCGCGCACCCTGGCTGCTTTGCAACTGCCGTGCTGCTCGCGAGCGTTCCCATCCTGAAGCTGAAACTGGTCGAACCGCAACTGTTCGTCGCCGGCGTCACCGGCAGCACGGGGTCGGGACGCACTCCCAGCGCCGGCACTCACCATCCGCAGCGACACAGCGATTTCTACGCATACAATCCGCTCTCGCATCGGCACACGCCGGAAATCACGGCGTTGGCGCAGACGGCGTCGCAGGTGCAGGCAACCTTCAATTTCGTACCGCATTCGGGACCCTTCGCACGCGGCATCCATGTCACCGTGCAGGGCATCGCCAAGCAGCCGATCAAGACGCCCGAGCTGCTCGCAGCCCTGAGCGACTTTTATCGCAACCAGCCGTTCGTGCGCGTCGCGCCCGAATTGCCCCATCTGAAAGATGTAGCCGGCAGCAACTACGCATTCATCAGCGGAGCTGCCAACGGCAGCACAGTCGCCGTGATGTGCGTGGTCGACAATCTGGTAAAAGGCGCCGCGGGCGGGGGGATGCAATGGCTGAATCGTGTCTTCGGTTTCCCCGAAACGCTCGGCCTGAGCGCGCCGGCTGCCGGCTGGACTTAGCTTCGCAACGCAACTGACCGGCCGCCCGACCCAACGATTCCGAATCCAATCCTGCAGCCTCAACCAGAGCAACTCATGAGCAATGTAGTATCCAAAAAGGCAGACCAGGCCGCAGCGGTGCGGGATCATCTTGCTCCCGTGTTCGCCCAATTCCCGCTGGAAGTGGCGAGCGCGCAAGGTGTGTACCTGCATACGCCGGATGGCCGCAAAGTGCTGGATCTCTACGGCGGCCACGCCGTAGCCGCCCTTGGATACAACCATCCGCGCTGGGTGGAAGCGTTGACGAAGCAGGCGCGCAACCTGTGTTTCCAGAGCAATGCCGTGCCGCTCGATGTGCGCCAGCGTGCTGCGACCAAGCTCGCCAACTTCTGTGGCCTCGGACTCGACACGGTCTTTTTCGTGAATTCCGGCGCCGAAGCCAACGAGAATGCGTTGAAGCTCGCCTTCAAGATGACCGGCGGCGCCGAAGTCATCGCTGTAGAAGGCAGCTTCCATGGCCGTACCGCCGCCGCGGGCGCGGTGACCTGGGGCGCCGAAGCCAAGTGGTATGGCTTTCCGCAAAAGCCGTTCGACGTCAAATTCATCAAGCCTTCCGACATCGGCAAGCTCGGCACGCTGATCGGCGATAACACCGCCGCGGTGATTGTCGAGCCGGTGCAAGGCGTGGCCGGCGCGGTCGCTTTGCCCAAGGATTTCCTGGCCGCGCTGCGTTTCCGTTGCAGTGAAAACGGCTCGGTGCTGATTTTCGATGAAGTGCAGTGTGGTGTCGGCCGCACGGGATATCCGTTCGCAGCGAACATGCACGGCATCACCCCCGACATCATCACGACGGCCAAGGCATTGGGCGCCGGATTCCCGGTGTCGGCGGTGATGGTGTCGGACATGATCGCGCCGTACATGAAGCTGGACTCGCTGGGCACGACGTTCGGCGGCGGTCCGATGGCCTGCGCCATCGTCGAAGCGGTGCTCGACACCATCGAATCGGAAAAGCTGCTCGATAACGTGCGCGCGCGGTCGGCTGAAATTCGCGAGAAGTGTATCGTCGGGCCGGTAACCGGCACGCAAGGCGCCGGGTTACTACTTGGCCTGCGCACGACGCGACCTGCAAAGGACATTCAGGCCGAATTGCTGAAGCTGGATATCCTGACGGGCACCAGCGGCGATCCGCACGTGGTACGAATTCTCGCGCCGTTCGTGCTGGCCAGTGAGCATGTCGACCAGCTGGCGGCGGCGCTGGCCAAGCTACCTAGATAGAAACCCATCATGAACCGTTTTCTAGATCTGGCCGATTTCCCCCGCGAGCAGCTGAAAGACCTGCTCGGACTGGCCGCACGCCTGCAGCAGACGCCGCAACCTCAGGCGCTGGCGGGCAAGGTGCTCGGCTTGCTGTTCCTGAATCCCTCGTTGCGGACGCTGGCGTCGTTCCAGAGCGCCATCATGCGATTGGGCGGCACCGCCGTGGTCATCACACCGGGCCAGGGCACTTGGCAGATGGAAACGCGCCTGGGCGCCGTCATGAATGGCGCTGCCGCCGAACATGTCCGCGAAGCAGTGCCGGTACTGGCTTCGTACTGCGATGCCATCGGCATCCGCATGTTCGCCGAGCATCGCAGCCTCGAAGCCGACCTCGCCGAGACCGGCTTCAACATGATGGCCAAGCTGTGCGACAAGCCGCTCGTCAACATGGAATCGGCCATCAGCCATCCCTGCCAGGCCCTTGCCGACTGGCACACGCTCGATGAATTGCGCGTTCCCGAACGGGGCAAGTTCGTCCTGTCGTGGGCCAATCATCCGCGTGCGCTGCCGCTCGCCGTCCCTGCATCGACCGTTCATATGGCTGCAATGCGCGGCATGGATGTTGTGGTATTGAGGCCTGAGGGGTTTGCCTTGCCGGAACAGATCATGAACAAGGCGCGGGAAGCGGCGAAAGTCTCCGGCGGCGCAGTACGCGAAACGAGCGATCGTCGCGAAGCGCTCGCCGGTGCCCATGTGGTGTACGCGAAGGAATGGGGTTCGCCCCTGCACTATGGCGATGCCGAAGCGGAGACCAAGCTGCGCGCGAGCCTGGGACCTGAGTGGTGCTTGCAGGACACGTGGTTCAAGACGACCGACCCCAGTTGCCATTTCATGCATTGCCTGCCGGTACGCCGCAACGTCGCGGTCGCCGATGAAGTACTCGATGGCTCACGCAGCGTCGTGATTCGTGAAGCCTACAACCGGATGGTCGTGCAGATGGCGGTGTTGTACCGATTGCTGCGGGGCTGATGTATGGCCATGGGTCGCCGTAGCCCTGGCAAGTTGTCTATTTCACTAGAGGTCTCCTCCGTGATTCCACGCACTGATCCTTCCGTCGCCGTCCGTGCCCTGCGCAGTGCGGCTCCGTACATCCGGATGTACAAGGGCAAGGTATTCGTCATCAAGGCGAGCGGTGGCGTGTTCGCGGACCTCGACTCGACGCGTGGCCTGATGGAACAGGTCGCCATCCTGCACCAGGTGGGCATTCGCGTCGTACTGGTTCATGGCGGCGGGCCGCAGCTCACGCAGATCCAGGAAAAGCTCGGCATCACGCCACGCGTCGTCGCTGGACGCCGTGTCACGGATGAAAAGTCCGTCGAGGTGACCAGCATGGTCCTCAATGGACTGGTCAACACGCAGATTCTCGGCATTTGCCGCGAGCTGTCCATCGCTGCAGTCGGCGTGAGTGGCGTCGACGCTGGCCTGGTGCGTGCTCACAAGCGTCCGCCGGTGACTGTCGAAGGCCAGCTGGTCGATTACGGCTTCGTGGGCGACATCGACCTGATCGATGCCAAGGTGCTGCAGCAGTTGCTCGACGACGGCCTGATGCCGGTAGTGAGCCCGGTCTCGGCGGATGACTCGGGACAATTGCTGAACATCAATGCAGACACGGTGGCCGCTGCCATCGGCGCCGAACTCAAGGCCGAGAAGTTGATGCTTTGTACCGGCGCACCGGGCATTCTCGAAAGCCTCGAGGATCCGCGCTCGATCATTTCCTATACCGACCTCGCCGGTCTCAAGCGGCTCAAGGACCAGGGCAGCCTCAAGGACGGCATGCTGCCGAAGGCGAAGGCCATCGAGGAAGCGATCCGTGGCGGCGTGCATCGCGTGCACGTGATCTCGTACAGGTCGCCAGATAGTATTCTCGCGGAAGTCTTCACCAACGAAGGCACCGGCACGCTGGTAGTGGAGAACATCAACGCGCTGTCGGCGGCAGAGCAGCAGGCAGGAGAATGACACGACTGTGGGACAAGGGAGCGCCGCTCGATGAGCGGGTGCTGCGTTACACCGCCGGCGACGACCACGCGCTCGACAATCGCCTGGTTGCGTACGACGCGATCGCATCGATCGCACATGCGCAGATGCTGCAATCGCAGGGCCTGCTGACGCAAAGCGACCTGGAGCAGATTCGCACCGGCCTGCAGGACATCGCCGCGTCGCACGCACGGGGCGAATGGACAGTCACGCTCGAACATGAAGACGGGCAAACCGCGCTGGAAAATCTGCTGACCGAGAAAATCGGCGAAGCAGGCAAACGCGTGCACCTGGGCCGTTCCCGCAACGACCAGGTGCTGACGGCGTTGCGTCTGTATTTACGCGATGCCATCGACGAACTGGCCGCCAACGTCATCACGGTGGCGGAGTCCCTCGATGCACTCGGCACGCGGGAAGCAGGCACCGAGTTGCCTGGCTACACCCACATGCAACAAGCGATGCCCAGCTCGGTTGCGTTGTGGGCTGGCGGTTTCGCGGCTGAATTGCGTGACGATGCCGAAGCCTTGCGGCAAGTTCGCCGTCGCGTGGACAAGAATCCGCTCGGCTCCGCCGCAGGCTATGGTTCGCCCAACCTGCCCATCGATCGCGAAGCAACGCGCGCTCGCCTCAATTTCGCAGTGACGCACGATCCGGTAACGGCGGTGCAGCTCTCGCGTGGCAAAGCGGAAGCGCAGCTGTTGTTCGAACTGTCGCTGGTCATGCAGGATGTCGGGCGCCTGGCCTCCGACCTGATGCTGTTCTACACGCAGGAGTTCGCGTTCGTCGAGTTGCCTGCCGCATTCACCACCGGCTCGTCGATCATGCCGCAGAAGCGCAATCCCGACGTGTTCGAGCTGATCCGCGGCCGCACGGCGACCGCACAGGCTTGCCTGAGCGAGGTGATGGGCATCACCGCGAAGCTGCCGTCCGGTTATCAACGCGATCTGCAGCTCATCAAGGTGCCGTTGTTCCGCGGTATCGACCTGTGTGCCGACACGCTCGCGATTCTTCCTTCGGCGCTCGCCGGTATCCGCTTCCGCAAGGATCGGATCCGCCTCGATCCGTCGATCCATGCGGCCGCCGAAGCCAACGAACTGGTGGTGAAGGAAGGCATCTCGTTTCGCGAAGCGTATCGCCGCATCGGCGCCAGGCTGCAGGGGAAATAAGCCGTGGCCCTCTGGTTCAAGCCCTATACCATAGAGGAAGTCCGCTGCTCGCAGCCGTGCATGCAGAACTACATCGGCATCGAATTCACGGAGATCGGGCCAGACTTTCTGCGTGCGCGGATGCCTGTCGACGATCGCACGCGGCAGCCTTACGGCATTCTTCACGGCGGCGCGTCGGTCGCACTCGCCGAAACGCTTGGCAGCGTCGCGGCGTCACTGGTCATCGATCACAACACGCACAGGTGCGTCGGACAGGAAATCAACGCCAACCATGTGCGGGCAGTCAGCAGCGGCTATGTGATCGGCACCGCGCGTCCGGCGCATGTCGGCCGCCGCAGTCACGTCTGGGAAATCCGTATCACGGATGAACAGGCGCGGCTGGTGTGCATCTCCCGAATTACAATGTATATCCTGGCGATGTCTCTCCAGGACGCAGCGCCAGCGAAGTAACTCCCCGCTATACTGCGGGCATGCTGTCAGCCCGCCACCTGAAATCCGCTCTCGCCGTCGGTGTTATCGCGACGCTGCTGTTCGGCGGCTGCGGACTCAGAGGTCCGCTGTATCGTTCGGATGGGAGCGCTCAGCCGGGCGACCAGCCCAACAGTTCGCCGGTGAAGCGCAAGAAAAATCCGTTCTCGCGCATCCCGGCGCCACAAGCCCAAAAGCAAGAGCAGAAGCAGAGGCAGGACAGCGCCACGCCACCTCCTCAGCCAAGCGATCCATCGACTGGGGCGCCGGCCGATGCGCCTCCCGCGGTCGATCCGGATCGCTCCGCTACTCCGACACCGATACCCACGCCGTGAGCACGAACGCGCGTCGCAAGCTGATCCTGGTAGACGGATCCGGCTACCTGTATCGGGCCTTCCACGCCCTCCCGCCGCTGACCACAGCGAAAGGCGAGCCGACGGGCGCAGTTCTCGGCGTGCTCAACATGCTGCAGAAACTGTGCAAGGAAGAAGCGCCGGACCTGATGGCCGTAGTATTCGATGCGCCGGGCCGTACCTTTCGCGACGACCTGTTCGATGCCTACAAAGCGCAACGCACGCCGATGCCGGATGACCTGCGGGCACAGCTGCAACCGCTGCTCGATTGCGTCGAGGCGATGGGACTGCCCTTGCTGCGAATCCCCGGCGTCGAAGCGGACGACGTCATCGGTACGCTGGCGCAGCAGGCAACAGCCGCGGGTATCGACACATTGATCTCGACCGGCGACAAGGACATGGCGCAGATCGTCAACGAGCACATCACGCTCGTGAACACCATGAGCGGGTCGCGCCTGGACCGTGCCGGCGTCAAAGCCAAGTTCGAAGTGTTCCCCGAACAGATCGTCGACTACCTGGCGCTGGTCGGCGATACATCGGACAACATTCCCGGCATCCCCAAGGTCGGTCCGAAGACGGCGGCGAAGTGGCTCAACGATTACGGCACGCTGGACAACCTGGTCGCCAACGCTGCAGCCATCACCGGCAAAGTAGGCGAGAACCTGCGAGCGAATCTGGACGCGCTGGAATTATCCCGGCGGCTCGCCACGCTCGACTGCAAGGTCGCTCTCGACCTGAAGCCGGAAGACCTGGTGCGACGCGATGCCGATAAAACAAGGCTGCGTGAGCTTTACACGCGCATGGAATTGCGTGCGTTGCTGAGGGGACTCGATGGCGGCACGACTGCGGATGCAGTGGGCAGCCCAGCGGCGGCGGGAACTCTCGTAACGTCGATAGACGCGGTGCAGGAACGGCTGCCGCGCAACTACGAAACCGTTCTCACACGCGAGTCGCTGCAGGCCTGGATCGAAAAACTGCAAGCGGCCGACTCGATGGCATTCAGTCTCGAAACGACTTCGCCCGACTACATGCAGGCGCAGGTCGTCGGCATCGCACTCGCGGTCGAAGCGAATGCCGGCGCCTATATTCCGCTGGTTCATGATTACGCTGGAGCACCTGCACAGCTCGAGCTGACGGCGGTATTGAAACTGCTGCAGCCGGTTCTCGAAAGCGAGCGGCCTGCGAAGGTCGGACACGATCTGAAGTACGCAGCCCACGTGTTGAAGCCGCACGGCATCGACATGCGCGGCATGCGCTTCGATTCGATGCTGGAGTCGTATGTCTGGAACAGCACGGCGACGCGCCACGAGCTGGATGCGGTAGCTAGAAAGTATCTCGGCATCGACCCCATCCGCCTGGAAGATGTCATTGGCAAGGGCGCGAAGCAGATCGGTTTCAGCCAGGCTCCCGTCGATAACGCCACCAACTACTCGGCCGAGTGTGCCGATATCGCCCTGCAACTGCATCGGTTCTTCTGGCCGAAAATCGCGGCGACCGGCTCCCTGCAGCGGGTCTATGACGAGATCGAACAGCCGCTCGAATCGGTGCTGGTGCGCATGGAACAGGCAGGCGTGCTGATCGATGGCGCGTTGCTGAAGCAACAGGGCAATCAGCTCGCGACCCGCATGCGCGAACTGGAAACCGAAACGCACAGAGCCGCCGGCGGGCCGTTCTCGCTGGAATCGCCCAAGCAATTGCAGGAAGTGCTGTTCACGAAGTTGAAGCTGCCCGTGGTCCGCAAGACGCCCACCGGGCAGCCCTCGACTGCTGAAGACGTGCTCGAAGAACTGGCAGCGACCTACGACCTGCCGCGTCTCATCATCGAGTATCGCGGCTTGTCTAAATTGAAATCGACCTACACCGACAAGCTGCCGTTGCAGATCAATCGCGCGACGGGCCGGGTGCATACTTCTTATCAGCAGGCCGTCGCAGCGACCGGGCGCCTGTCTTCCGCCGATCCGAACCTGCAGAACATTCCGATCCGTTCGCCCGAAGGGCGGCGCATTCGCCAGGCGTTCATCGGCCCGAAGGGATGGCGGATCGTAGCGGCGGACTATTCACAGATCGAACTGCGCATCATGGCGCACCTGTCCGGCGATGCCGGCCTGCTGAATGCGTTCGCCGAAGATCGGGACATTCACCAAGCAACCGCTGCCGAAGTGTTCGGCATGACCATCGACACCGTCACCGCCGACCTGCGCCGCACCGCCAAGATGATCAACTTCGGCCTGATCTACGGCATGTCGGCCTTCGGTCTCGCGACGCGCCTGGGAATCGAACGCGGACAAGCGGCGAAATACGTCGAGCTGTATTTCGATCGCTATCCCGGCGTGCGCCGCTACATGGATGAAACCCGGCAGCTCGCACGCGAGCGCGGCTACGTAGAAACTGTTATTGGCCGGCGGCTCTATCTCCAGGACATTCAGTCGCGCAACGCCGGCCTGCGGCAAGGCGCCGAACGCGCAGCGATCAATGCGCCCATGCAGGGGACAGCCGCGGACATCATCAAGCGCGCCATGATCGATGTTGATCGCTGGCTCACCGAGTCGAAGCTGCAGGCGCGGCTGATCATGCAGGTGCATGACGAGTTGGTCTTCGAAGCTCATCCGGACGCCACGGATGCGTTGATCGAAGGTGTACGCAAGCGCATGAGCCAGGCCGCCGAACTGCGCGTGCCGCTCAAAGTCGACGTGGGCGTCGGCGACAACTGGGACGAAGCCCATTAAGAACGTTTGAACATTCCCCCAGCGGCGCAGCGCCCGGTGCTTTGTGAATCCGATCGCGGCAACCTTCAGAAAGCGTTAAGCGTTCGAGCCGCAGCCTGCATTTCCTCGCCCCGACTGGGCTTTTCCGGAGTACCCATGCGAAACAAACTGATGCTGACTCTTGCTACGTTCGGGGCGATCGCCGTAAGCGCGCCCGCCTCGGCAGCCGACAATGGGTTCTATCTCGGTGGCAGCATCGGGCGGTCCAACGTCAAGATCGACAAGGACCTGGCGCGCATCGATGAGGACGACACCGCTTACAAGATCATCGCCGGATTCCGACCGCTCGACTTCCTCGGCGTCGAAGCGAGCTACGTCAACTTCGGCAAGCCGGAGAAAGGCGCGCAGAAGGCCGACAGCGATGGCGTCTCGGCATTCGTCGTGGGCTTCTTTCCGGTCGGTCCGGTCGATGTTTACGCCAAGGGCGGCCTGATCAATGCCGACACCTCGGTGGTTACGGCGGGAAGCAAAGTGTTCAACGAGAAGGGTACCGAGTTCGCATACGGCGTCGGCGCGCAATTCCGGCTCCTCAGCCTGAGCGTCCGGGCGGAGTACGAGCGCTTCAACGTCTCCAAAGTCGACGACCTGAACATGGTGTCGATCGGCGTGACTTACACCTTCCTGTGAGCCACCTCTTCGGGGACATGCTCCTTACGCTGCGCTTCAGGAGCCAGTCCCCGAGGCGAGCTGTTGTATCGGTCCAACAATTCGCCTCTCGCGGCTAGATCCCGCGCCATTTCCGGGCCTCCGCGGTCGCACGTAAACAACTGAAATGTGACGGCTTCTTCACCGAGAACCGCACGAAAAAAAGCGGAACTTTCAGAGCGCCAGCGCGTCATAATTCCCGAGCGTCGGCCAGGACGCTCCCGTTTGCTGACCTCCCTGAGCGAACGGCAGCCCGGTCCATCCCCATGCCGGGTAATACTGACCCCGATGATCTAACCGTCATCGGGGTTCTTTTTTTGGGTTACGGATCCAGCGTTTCCGGCTGCCGCGCCAGGATGCGCAGGGTATGGCCGCGTGCCTCATCGACACCCGTCTTCTCCACCGCCGAGAACAATTGCGCCGTGGCGAAGCCAGCGGTGCGGCTGCGAACATCCCTGAGCGTCAGGGTCTGTTCGCCGCGATTGAGCTTGTCGGCCTTGGTGATGAGCAGGTGCACCGGCAGCGAGTGCTCCCTGACCCACTCCAGCATGATCCAGTCGTAGTCGGTCAACGGCCGGCGCGCATCCATCACCACCACCAGCCCCGCCAGCGAAGTTCGCGTTTCGACGTAGCGCGTCAGCAGTTCCTTCCAATGGTTGCGCATTTCCTCGGGCACACGGGCGTAGCCATAGCCCGGCAGGTCCGCCAACCGGCCCTTGTCCCCCAACGCGAAAAAATTGATGAGCTGCGTGCGGCCGGGCGTCTTGCTGGTGCGAGCTAGATTCTTGCGGCCGGTGATCGCATTGAGCGCACTCGACTTGCCTGCATTGGAGCGGCCGGCGAAGGCGATCTCGGAACCGGAGTCTTCGGGAAAGTGGGCCGGCTGCCATGCACTGAGAAGGAACCGGGATTCGGGGAACTGCGCCATGTCGGTCCTTCAGAAGTGTTGGTCGGGAATGCGAAGATCGAGGCTGCGACGGGAGGTGCAACGCGTTGACCTCGTGTACAATTCGGCGCCTTTGCGCGCCGATCTTGCCGGCGCGCCAAGACGCCTGCCGTGCAAAAGGCGCCTACGCAGTCGAGTCGGATCAATGTCGGAGTCGAATCAATGAAGTTTCAGTCGATCGCCCTGTCGTTCACGCTATGCGGAGTATTGCTGAGTTCGCTAGCCGCTGCCGCGGAAAGCGCAGAAGCCCCGGCGTCGGGATCTGCCGAAGCGGGCCAGACCAAGTCGACACCCTGTGTCGCCTGCCATGGCGTCGGCGGTAACAGCGTGAACCCAGTGTGGCCGGTGCTCGCGGGCCAGCACCAGCAATATATCGTCAAGCAGCTCAAGGCCTTCAAGAACGACGAGCGCACCGATCCGCTCATGACGCCGATGGCCAAAACGCTGTCCGATGCGGACATGGAAGATCTCGGTGCCTACTTCTCGGCGCAGACCGCCTCGGGCACCCTCGAAACGGAACCTTCCAAGGTGAGTGAAGGTCAGCGACTGTATCGCAGCGGCGAGCCGGTCAACGGTGTGGCGGCC
>Ga0065707_10082655_pt1 | contig 13007 bp, 14 predicted proteins | sample SwiRhicommuniRL3_FD_59094 | JGI IMG/M metagenome (GOLD analysis project Ga0065707, IMG submission 59094) | Switchgrass rhizosphere bacterial communities from Rose Lake, Michigan, USA - RL3 v2 (version 2) | ecosystem: Host-associated > Plants > Roots > Rhizosphere > Soil | place: East Lansing... | reverse complement strand
CAGCCTCCATGGCAACACCTCAGTCTGTTCTTACCGAGACTCCCTTACCCGCCGACTCAGGAACACCATCAGCTGAAGGAACGCCGGTTGGAACAGAACAGGTTCCGGCTACGAGTGGAGCGACGACCGTTGCCAAGGCTGGATTCGGAACGGTCAGCGGTTCGGTTGAAAATAACACCGGCACAGATTTCCCGCCCGACACGAAGGTCACCTTGCGCGGCTATGATCATGGCGCCGACCCAAGCAAGGGTCCGCAGGAAGTATTGTCTCAGGAAGGCACAATAAACGCGGATGGTTCATTTGCGTTTGAGAATATCGAGATGCCTCTCAACCGCATTTTCATTGCTGAAATCAATTATGATGGCACAAATTTGCAGTCCAGCTATGCCATTGTGAAAACAGGCGACACCAGTGTAAGCGTACCGCCGATTAAGCTGTATAAGAAAACCACAGATACTTCCAAGTTAGTGGTTGATGAGACTCGTATCTTTTTCGAGTATGGGACGGACAATACAATTCAAGTCTTCAATGTGTATTCATTCCACAACCCAAGTGACGAGACCATCGTTGTCACGTTGAATGAAAATGGTGAAGTTCCATTCATCAAAGCACCCGAGGGTTCGTCAAACGTAGGGTATGAACAGATGCAGGATAGCGAAAAGTTCATGCAGACCCAAAACGGATTCGCCATTCCGCCCAGCGAAAATGCTTACGGATTGATCGCGTTTGCCTCGGTTCCCCAGACAAAGAAATTTGAATTCTCCCAGGAATTTGTTTTACCTGTAGCAACGATGACTGTCTTCGTACCGGAAGGGGTAACAGCCAAAAATGATAAATTAAGTGAGCTCGGTCTACAGACGATACAGAGTTCCAACTTTCAGATCTATGAACTGAATGGTGTAAATGCGGGGGAAAAGGTCACGCTGACCATCGCGGGCACTCCAAAAGAATCAACAGCGACAGCCTCAACCTCAACAACGGAAGCGGTCAGTTCCAATAAGAATCTTTTGATCGGTGCAGGAGCGTTAGGCATAGCATTGATCCTTGCCGGCGGATGGATGTATTTCCGTGATCGCAACCGAGTGGAAGAGACCAATGCTGGAGAAGATGCAGCGGATGAATTTGAATCCTCTGAGGACGTGATGGATGCGATCATCGCGCTGGATGACTTGCACCGCGCCAGGAAAATTTCCGATGAGGCCTATCAAAAGCGCCGTGCGGAACTGAAAGATATTTTGAAGGAGATCATGTAAGGGCGACCCACCCGGTTAGCTAGTCGTTGAGACTCATGAAACCCTAACGGGTCGCCCCTACGAGAACGAATCATGATCATAGTCAAAAAGCTTGTCAAACGTTTCGGATTAAAACCTGTCCTGCGCGGCGTGGACTTTGAAGTTCAGCCTGGTGAATTCGTCGCGTTACTGGGTCCGAACGGCGCGGGAAAAACAACCTTTTTGAGAATCCTTGCTTCACTGTCAAGACCCACATTAGGTCAAGTGAACATTGCAGGCTATCAACTTCCCAATCAGGCTGCACAAGTACGCGCCCGCCTGGGGGTTGTCTCGCATTTGCCCCTGCTTTACGGTGATTTGACGGCTGAAGAAAATCTGCGTTTCTACGGGCGCATGTACGGACTCGCAGATTTGGAACCGCGCATCACCGAAGTCCTGGAAATGGTGGGGCTTGAAGCGAGGCGGCGCGACCTGGTAAGAACGTTTTCGCGCGGCATGCAGCAGCGTCTCGCGATTGGACGCGCCGTACTTCACGACCCGGATGTAGTTCTCTTCGATGAGCCTTATACGGGGCTTGACCAGGATGCCTCATCCATGCTGGATGAGGTATTGAAAACTGTCGCTGCCAAGGGGCGGACGGTTGTGATGACTTCTCACGACCTCGCCCGGGCAGAAGATTTGGCAACCCGGTTTGATATCTTGTCACGGGGTGTCATTTCGGCATCCGCTTCACTCAAAGAACTCAAGAAGACAAATCTTTTGTCATTTTACAAGCAGGCATTGGCGGGTTGATATGGTCAATAAAACCACCGAAATGAAGTCAATGACCATTGAACGCACGCGTGCTTCTGGCAGCTTTGTCAAAGCTGTCGCTGCTGTTGTCTGGAAAGATCTGAGAGCCGAATTCCGCTCGCGTGAACTTTTCTCTGCGATGCTGGTCTTCTCATTATTGATCATCCTGATCTTCAACTTTGCGCTGGAATTGGATATCAAAGCACGCCAGTCTGTGACGGCGGGTGTGTTGTGGGCGACGTTCGCGTTTGCCGGAACTCTCGGTCTCAACCGCTCGATGGCAATCGAGAAAGACCGCGGCTGCCTGGATGGTCTCTTGCTCGCGCCGGTCGACCGCTCTGCGATTTATTTTGGGAAAGTGATCAGCAATCTGGCATTCATGCTGATTGTAGAGATCATCGTCCTGCCCATCTATAGTGTCCTTTATACCGTGAATTTGTTCCAGCCCGGATTATTGCTGGTAGTTTTGCTGGGCTCGATTGGTTATGTGTCCGTCGGTACGTTGCTTGCCGCCATGTCTGTGCAAACCCGGACGCGCGATATCCTCCTTCCCATTTTGTTATTCCCGGTGGTGATTCCGGTTTTATTGGCAGCTGTCAAAGCCAGCAGCGGATTTCTCACCGGCGCAGAATTTGCCGATATCCTTTTGCCAATTAATCTTCTGATCGCGTATGACATTATTTTTATTGCAGTCGCATTTATGGTGTTTGATGCTGTCGTTGAAGAATAAAGTGCCCGGAGCACACAAACTTTACTTTGTAGGAGTTTCTATGGAATCAAAGCCTTTAGCACTCAAAATTCTGGATACCGTTTCCATTCTCTTGCTCGGCATCGCAACCTATCTAGCACTTGTCTATGCGCCGACTGAGCTTGTGATGGGCGACGTCCAGCGCGTGTTTTACTTCCACATTGGTACTGCGTGGACGGCACTCCTTGGCTTTATCCTTGCAGCTGTATTCAGCGTGATCTACCTGGTCACAAAAGATTTGAAATGGGATCGACTTCAGGTCGCGGCCATTGAAGTGAGCCTGATCTTTTTCCTGATCACGATTGTTCTCGGTTCCATTTGGGCGCGCCCCGCCTGGAACACCTGGTGGACATGGGACCCGCGTCTCACCACAGCCGCCATTACCGAACTGATCTATATTGCCTACTTCATGCTCCGTCAGGGCATTGATGATCCCGAAAAGCGTGCTCGCTTCGGCGCGGTCTACGCATTGGTTGGCGGTCTCAGCGCGCCCATCACGTTCTTTGCCATTCGCTTGTTCCGCACGATCCATCCCGTTGTTATTAGCGGTTCCAATGCTGCCGCCCAAGGCAGTTTCCATATGACGCCTCGTATGCTCACAGCCTTCTTTTTCGCGCTGTTCGCCTTTACTGTCATCTTCATTGACCTTTTCTGGAACCGCATTCGTCTCGGCGATTTGCAGGAGAAGGTCGAGCAGCTCAAACTGAAAGTTACCATATAAAGGGAGACTGATATGTTTTTCCAGGAAGCTACCCCCGATACTTCAGGTTACATGATCGCCGGATACGTGATCGCCTTCATTTTGATGGCACTATATGTTGTCAGCATTTACGTTCGCAACCGCAATCTTCATCAGGACATGAGCATGCTGGAGGAAATGGATAAGTCTGCACAACTGGCCGAAGAGGCTCGGATGCCGAAGAAAAGTCCTGTAAAATCTAGCAACAATAACAGATCTGCAAAACCTGTAACCAAAAGGTCCAGGCAAAAATAGCCGAAATAAAAGAGAGTCCGCTATAATGGAAGCGGACTTCTTTTTTTATGGGATTCAACAGGGAGACACGTATCGGGTGGGGCAGCCTGCTGATAACGCTGAGCTTGCTTCTGGCTCTAGCGGGAGGTTTATTTGCGTCTCCGTTACGTGCCTCCGCTGCGCCGCAATACGATCCGACGGGACCCGATCGTTTCTCCGTCACAGTAGTAGATTACACCAAATATACCTGGTGGCTGATCCATTGGGGAGAAAATGACGTCGAATGCGAGGTCACAACCGACCATGAGGGACTGCCAACGCCAGGGGATATTTACGTAGATTGCGGTGAGGATCTCTATAATAAATGGCTCAAGAATAAACCCTGTAACGAAACCGATGTGGCTTTGTGTAAAGGGTTATATTTTTATCTGGCAAAATCAGAGCCCGCCCAAAAAGAAGTCTCTACCAAGCTGCCTCCGCCGATTGTACAAGTCACGTTGGAAAATTGTGACCCGGTCTACACCTCATCCACAAGTATTTGTGAAACGGAACCTATTATCGTTTTAACCGGCATCGAGCCGCTGCCCGATTATCAAATCACGGGCATCGAGGGATTATACGAAGGGCAGCCTTTCGTTTGCGATGCGATCTGCCGCCTGCAGATTCCCATAACGGATGAAGATGGTTACACAATTCAATTCTGGGCAAATTCGAGTTACGGGGATACCAGCGAAATGTTTAGTGCCTTAGTGCGCGTGGCTGTGACGGATGCGGGCGACCCCGATCGCTCGTTCTGGTACGTGGATGTGTTGAGCAGTCAATGGATAGGCGTGCCTGTCGCAAGTTGTGTGGAAGCCTGGGGAACGTTGCCACCAGTGGGTGGACCACCTGACTGGATTAGTACTCCTCCGCAGAGTGAAGCATTGGGTACGGATATCCCCTACAATTATCTAGCCGAGCAATTGATTCGTGCCGGCGCAGTGGATGCGAGCGCATGCTCGGATGGCGGTTTGTTACCTGAGGGAGGTGCATCGAACTGTGGGATGGAAGCCGCGCGCGGAGCTGTCACAGCCTGGCAGAATCAATTCGATAGTGTTATCTTGAATGTTGCAAAAGATACAGGCGTCCCTGCGCATTTATTAAAGAATCTGTTTGCCATTGAAAGTCAGTTCTGGCCTGGCAGAAGCCTCAAGAATGACATTGGGTTGGGGCAGTTGACTGAAAGGGGTGCAGATACAACCTTGTTGTGGAATCCTCCATTCTTCTATCAGTTCTGTCCACTGGTAATGGATTCAACAGAATGCAGTAAGGGATATTTGCATCTGACGGATGAGCAACAGGAATATTTGCGGTTGGCTTTGATTCAGTCGGTGGATGGTACGTGTGAGACTTGCCCATTCCAAATTAACTTGGACCGCGCCAATTACAGCATCGGTGTTTTTGCTCACACGATGTTGGCAAACTGTGAACAAGCGGGGCAACTTGTGGAAAACGTGACTGGCGGCACGGCAGGTAGTGCCGCCTCCTATGAGGATCTTTGGAAATTTACGCTGGTAAACTACAACGCGGGCCCAGGCTGTTTAGGAAACGCTCTGGATGCTACTACGGGTGAAGACACTGAAGAAGAAAAGGCACTCACCTGGCAGAATGTCTCTTCGCATCTTGAACCGGCTTGCCAGGGGGCGATCATTTATGTGAATGATATAAGTAGATGAAGCTGTAAGGATTGTTGATTCATAATGAGCGGAGGCATGCCTGTCCTCCGCTTTTATCCGCGGGACTGCTGCGCTGGTTTTCTGTGCTAAACTATTAACATGATGTCAATGCCAGCGCATGTTGCGATTGCGAAGCATCCTGAAAGGAAGCAATCCCCTGTTAAACGAAAAAGTCTAATTGAAAGATTTTCACCACTTAATAGGAGATTGCTCACCGCGCTGGCCCCAAAGGGGCGGTGCCAGTGTCGTCGCGGGGAAACGCTCCTCGCAATGACCTCTTGATTTTTGGAGGACCTGTGCTCAGTTCAATAGAAAAAATCCTCTTTGCACTTGCTGTTGTTGCCTCTCTCTATTTTACTTATCGCGGTGTGATGCGAATCATCGGTCATATCTCGAGCGGACAAGGCAAACCGGACTGGAGTCTTCTTTCAAAGCGTTTGGGGGAAATCATTACAAAAGCTGTTCTCTTTCAGCCTGTCTTTCGCTTGCGTCCGTGGGTTAGTCTCTTGCATGCATTTATTGGCTGGGGACTCTTGGTCTATTTGCTTATCAACCTGACGGACGTTATTTATGCATACACCGGATTTAAGCTTCTCCATCACCTTGGCAGATTTGGTGATTTGTACCGGCTTCTCGCTGATTTTTTCGGCATAGCCATTATGATAGGAATGGCCTCACTTGCATTTCGGCGCTATGTTCTTCGCCCTCCACAATTATCCACACGCCAGACAACACTACTAGACCCAAAAGCGCGCTTCGGCATTATGCGTGATTCAGCCATCGTCACAACTACTTTCTTTACCCATAACTTGATGAGAATGCTGGGGGAATCATTTTACCTGGCGCAGCGGGGAGAGGTCGATGGTTGGCAACCGTTTATTTCTGCGGCAGCACGTTTATGGTCTGGGACGGACACGAACACGCTCGTCGTCGCCGAACACGCTGCATTTTGGTTGTCCATTGGCGCCGTCGTGGCATTCCTTCCTTACTTCCCCTATTCAAAGCATATCCATCTTTTCTTTGCTCCACTTAACTTTGCATTGAAGCCGGAGCGTAGTTCCATCGGCGAATTGAATTTCATCAATCTCGACGATCAGTCCATTGAACAGTTCGGCGGGGCGACCATGAAAGACCTCGGCTGGGAACAGATCATGGATGCGTATGCCTGTATTATGTGTTTCCGTTGCCAGGAACTTTGCCCTGCTTATGCCACAGGGAAAGTACTCTCCCCTGCCGCGTTGGAAATCAATAAGCGTTATCACTTGAACTATGGCGGCGGGACGGATGTACCCATGCTGAATTTGATCTCGGAAGAAGCAGTGTGGGCATGCACTGCCTGCGGGCAATGCGTGGATATTTGTCCCGTTGGCAATGAGCCGATGCGCGATATTCTGGACATCCGCCGCAATCTTACGATGATGGAAAGCAATTTCCCGAAGCAATTAGAAAATGCTTTCAAAGGTATGGAACGCAACGCCAACCCCTGGAACATTTCGCAGGCTGACAGAATGAAATGGGCACAGGGATTGAAGGTTCCCACCATCGAACAGAATCCAGAGCCTGATATTCTATGGTGGGTGGGATGCGCCCCAGCGACAGACTCGCGCGCCCAGAAAACTGCCCAGGCTTTCGCGAAAATTCTGAACACGGCAGGAGTGAATTACGCAGTTCTCGGACAAAACGAAGGATGTACCGGTGACTCGGCACGCCGTGCAGGACGTGAAGACATTTTCTTTGGTCTGGCTTCTGCAAATGTTGAGATATTAAATGAAGTGAAACCAAAAAGAATAGTGACAACTTGTCCGCATTGCTTACACACCATCAAAAATGAATATCCTGCCTTTGGCGGAAATTATACGGTCATCCATCATACACAATTCATCAACGAATTGGTTGGTGCTGGAAAGATCAGTTTGGAGGTCAACAGTGATCAGTATATGGTGACGTTCCATGATCCATGTTATTTGGGGCGGCATAATAAGATTTTCGAAGCGCCGCGCGATGCATTGAACTCCGCTGGCGTGACTGTGATTGAAATGCCGCGTAATGCGTCTAAATCCTTTTGCTGCGGTGCAGGTGGAGCTCAGATGTGGAAAGAGGAAGAGAACGGCACGATGCGCGTCAATGAAGCGCGCTTCAAAGAAGCAAAAGAAACGGGTGCAAATACACTGGCTGTTGGCTGTCCATTCTGCATGACCATGTTGAGTGATGCCTCACGAGCGCAAGGCGGTTCCGTGCAGGTGAAAGATGTGGCAGAACTGGTTGCGGAGCGAATGAAGTAGTCAAAAAGCAGTTGCCATGCTTACCCAAGAACCTGAGACCATTTATTGCGTCATTGATAATCGTGTCCTGGCCCTCGGCATTGACGAGCGATATCGTCATTATATGACCGAGCTTGAGGCTGTATTCTTATTGCCATTTGTTGAAGTCATCGCGGCAAAATTGGGTGTGAAAGAAAAGGAAGTTCCGGTGGAGGGGTATTACAGCGAAGACCCAAAACTGACTAGCTATTTCAAATTAATGCGCGCATTACAAGACGTAAGCGAGTCGTCCCTGCCGTTGGTTGAAGGAATGACAGAATTCCAGAGAGTTTTGGAAGTTGTAAGTTCTCCAATATTCGGAAAACCCGAAAGAAACCAGACTCTTCTGCCCCAGGGTCGTGACCCACTTTCGCGGGCACTAATAGAAACACCAATACACCAATGGACCCCAAATACCTTAACAAATACAGCTTATGAAATCGCCATGGAGTCGGGTGATATCTCGTTGATTGGATTGGCGGCCCGGCTCAAAGATTCAATTCTAATTACCGCCTTGAGGGAAACGGTCATTCTCTACGCGCAAAAAGAGATCGGCAGTCTTGGTCCCAAACTCGAATTCATTTGGAGAGTGGAGAATGAGTTTGCTGAAATTGCCAATCAGTTTATTGAAGAATTTAATAATCTACTGCCGAAAGATAGCTATCTGAGCCACGGCATCGATAAAGCAGAACCGCAAAATGCATGGCGTTTTTACAGTGCATATGCTGATAACAAAATTCTTGGGCGGTGCGCCAATCTTGGATCGGATCGTTCGCTACCGACGCAGTATTATCATTGGGCAATTTCAAGGCATAATGACCAACCGATTTTGGATGATTTCTGGAGTAACGAAATCTGGCCGACTGAAAGATATAAATCAGAACAACAAAAATTAGGTTGGAAACTCCTGAGGAACGAGCTGGCAAAGCGATAGAGTATTCAGTGAACATCAAAACCGTAGGAATACAATGATCGATCTCACCTCGAATTTTGGGCGCGTAGTAAAACAATACCTCGAAAGCGAATATGTCATTTGGCTCACCACTGTTAATTCAAAGCTGACACCTCAACCGCGACCTGTCTGGTTTATCTGGGAGGATGACTCTTTTTTGATCTTCAGCCAGGCAAAAGCACATAAGGTCGCGCACATCAAAAAGAATCCAAAGGTTGCGCTCCATTTCAATACCGATGAAACGGGCGATAAGCGCGTCGTCGTATTTTCTGGAGAGGCTGCAATTGACACGAATTGTCCGCCTGCCTATAAGGTACCGAAGTATTTCGAAAAATATAAACAGGGCATTGCTGATCTGGATATGACTCCTGAAGGGTTTAGTGACGAGTATTCGGTCGCCATCAGAATTCGTCCCGCCGAAATACGCGGATGGGAGTAAAATTGCCTCCCGCCAAAGGAGGATCGCATGATAGAGACCATTCGCACGCTTCACCCGGATAAGAAACAAGGTGTGAAGATCAGCAAGGAAAAATATGAAATTATTCGCAAGGCAATCTTTTGTGTAATGCAGACCCAAAAAGAAATAACGTTTATGAATCTCTCACGTGCCGTCGAAAAGGAAGTGAACGGAAATTTTGAAGGCTCGGTCACATGGTACGTGACCACGGTCAAACTGGACCTGGAAGCGCGCGGCCAGATCAAACGTGTCCCTAACTCGCGCCCGCAGCTTGTAAAGCTTGCCTAGACTTTTATCGCAGTAAAGTAGAAAGAGATCAGGTTTCAAAGACTGGTCTCTTTTTTTGTTGTGACGCTAAGCAGAATAATATAAGGAGACTCATCAACCAGGGCGCTTATAATACTCGCAACGGTTCAATTTATGCAGTTGTAATCAGGAGCAGAAAATGCAAATCGTCCTCGTTCACGTAAATGTCAAACCTGAATTCATCGAAGCTTTCAAGCAGATATCCATCGAGAATGCCAGCAATAGTGTGAAGGAAGTGGGGATTGCACGCTTTGAGGTGATCCAACAAACAGATGACCCAACGAAGTTTATCCTGGTCGAAATCTATAAAACGGCGGATGCTCCTGGTGCGCATAAAGAAACAGCTCACTACAAGCGCTGGCGCGATAAGGTCATGCCAATGATGGCTGAACCAAGGAAGGGAATTAAATATAGCTATATATTTCCTGAAGATGTGGATGGGTAGGAGTCAACGACCTAGCGCAGCACGCTGTGGGCCAGTCGTTGGAATTTCAATCCCTGCATACAAAGTCTGGAGACTTTGACTCCGCCTAAAAAAGGTATGAACAGTATGTTCTCATTCGAATTTGCCACAGCCAATCGAATCATTTTTGGAGCTGGGAAATTAAACGAGTTAGGCAAGTATATCGAGGAAAATGCAAAGCGTTTGCTCTTGGTATGTTGGCACTCGTCGGACGCGATCCCCCGCGTACGGAAAATCCTTGCCCCGCTGGACATCTCCTTCAGCGAATTTCAAGTGCACGGTGAGCCAACAGTAGAGGGAATACGTGAAGGGCTGAAATCAGCACACGACTGCGACATGATAATTGGTCTGGGTGGAGGAAGCGTATTGGATGCTGGCAAAGCGATCGCTGCATTAGTCACCAATTCTGGAGATGTCTTTGATTATTTAGAGGTGATTGGCAAGGGACAACCTTTCGTCAATGCGCCGCTGCCTTATGTGGCCATTCCAACCACGGCAGGCACAGGTTCCGAAGTAACTCGTAACGCAGTGATTGAGGCGCCTGAGCAAAACGTGAAAGTAAGTCTGCGAAGTCCGTTGATGTTGCCCCGTCTCGCCTTGGTTGACCCGGAATTAACGTACAACCTGCCGACTGAGATCACGGCAAGCTCAGGGTTGGATGCGCTCACGCAATTAATCGAGCCTTTTGTATCACTCAGGGGGAATCCGATGACCGATGCCATCTGCCGCGAAGGGATGCACCATGCCGCGCGGTCGCTGAGAGGCGCGTATGAGAACGGTGCAGATAAAGAGGCGCGCCAGGGGATGTCATTAGCAGCTCTGTTTGGCGGGTTAGCTTTGGCAAACGCCGCGCTGGGAGCAGTGCATGGATTCGCAAGTCCGCTAGGCGGAATATTGCACGCGCCGCATGGAGCACTTTGTGCGCGCTTGCTGCCTTTCGTTATGGAGGCAAATATAAAAGCGTTGGAAGCGCGTCAACCTGAACATCCAGCGATTGGACGGTATGCTGAGGTCGCTCGAATCCTGACCGGCGAAAAAGATGCAACAGCTCAAGAGGGCGTAAAGTGGACAAGTAAACTGGTCAGGGCGTTGAATATCCCCCGGCTTTCCACGTACGGAATGAGGGAGGGAGATTTTCCAGAAGCAGTCGAAAAGACGATGAAGGCGAATAGCTTCAGGGGAAATCCCATTGCCTTAACCGAAAATGATTTGGTGTGGGTCCTGGAGCAAGCTCTGTAATGACAGAAAGATAATGGTTGATTGGGACTTGCCGTGATGAACCGCCAGCAGTGCAATTGCTGGCGTAACCGTCACGGCAAACCCTAGAGATTCAAGATAATATCCATATCTTCCGCGTGAAAAGCCATTATGTCCTTGGATTCGGCACAGCATTCGCCGTCCTCAACGCCGAACGGATCATCAGAAATTCCGTGATGTTCTCTGTGGTAATCAAACCAACTAACTGCCCACCATGTACTACAGGAAGTGCCTTTGCACCCGTTTCCTGCAAACGCATAAGCGCTGTTTCGACCATCTCATATGAGTCAACAGTAGGCAGGTTGCGGCGCATCACATCAACCACTGGGACACTTTGCCCGCGTTGGGCAAGAGCATTGATAAAGGGATCACGTTCCAGGATTCCGACCACACTTCCATTCGCGTCAAGGACGGGGAAATCATGCTGTGAGCCGGCCAGAATTAAACCGACAACCTGCGATAAAGTATCCCCTGCCGAAAGAGTTTTGAAATCCGTGAGCATGGCACGGGTAACGGGAATGCCACTAAGAGAGTTTTTCATCTGCACCATGCTGGCTTCCTGTGAGGCACCAATCCACACAAAGAAAGCAATGAAAAGCAGGAAGGGGTTGTTGAACAGACCGATAAAGCCAAAAAGGAACGCAAGTCCCTGGCCGACATTCGCCGCGATCTGGGTAGCGCGCACATATTCCAGGCGCATGGCAAGCAAGGCACGGAGCACGCGCCCTCCATCCATAGGGAAGGCTGGGATCAGGTTGAACAACACGAGTGAGATGTTCACCGTCATCAGGCGCGCCAGAAAAGAGCCTGAAGTAATGGTCAGGTCGGTAATTGGAGTTGGGCCGCCACTTAGATAAAGAATCGTAAAGAGGAATACTGCGATGGCTAAATTTACCGCAGGTCCCATCAGAGCGACCCATAGTTCCTCGATGGGTTTATCTGGCAGGCGTTCGAGGCGCGCGACCCCGCCGATTGGATAAAGAGTAATATCACGAGTCTTGATCCCATATCTGCGCGCCGTGAGAGCATGCCCGTATTCATGCAGTACAACACACAGAAAGAGCGCAAGGATGAAGAGGATACCCTCGATCACCTTTGCTAACGTCCCATGCTGTAGCCAGTAACTATAGCCGACCCAACCTATCAGAAGCAAAAAGGTTGCGTGGACAAAAACATCAATGCCAGCAAAAGTCCCTAATTTCCATTGCCATCTCATAAATCAACTCCTTTGGATATTGAAATATTGTACATAGCATTTGTTAGAAAAGTATTTTAACTATTCCGTTGGGCCAAACAAGTTCAGCAATAAAAACTGCCCGTCTTTCGACGGGCAGTTCCATTGACTTTCAAAAGTTCTTATTTGATAACGCCAAGCTTCTTCCCCGCTTCGCCGATCACATCCATGGCGCGTTCGATCTCGCTCGGATCATGCGCGGCAGTGACCGTGGCACGCAGGCGGGCAAGTCCTTCGGGAACAGCAGGTGAAACGACAGGCAATACGAACACATCATGATGCTGAGCTTCGCGCGTCATCGCAAAGGCCATGTCATCCTCGCCGCACAACACGGGGACAATGGCAGTCTCGGTCAGCATCGTATCAAACCCCATACCTTTCAACCCCCCAATGAATTGCCTGGTGTTTTGATTCAATCGTTCGATGCGCCAGGGTTCATCGAGAATGACTTTGAAGGCCTCATTCGCGGCGGCGGCTTGCGCGGGCGGCAAGGCCGCTGAGAACATGTACGCCCGGCTCCAATTCCGCAAGTAGGTGACAATCTCCGTTTTCGCGGCAACGTAGCCCCCAACCGAGGG
>Ga0065707_10082654_pt1 | contig 13009 bp, 15 predicted proteins | sample SwiRhicommuniRL3_FD_59094 | JGI IMG/M metagenome (GOLD analysis project Ga0065707, IMG submission 59094) | Switchgrass rhizosphere bacterial communities from Rose Lake, Michigan, USA - RL3 v2 (version 2) | ecosystem: Host-associated > Plants > Roots > Rhizosphere > Soil | place: East Lansing... | reverse complement strand
CGGCCCCGATCCCGATATGGTGGCGCGGCGAACCCATGACCGCGTCAACCCCGCCGAACTGGTTGAACAGGCCGGGGAATTCGAGCCGGTCCGGGTCAAATGGTTCAACCGGCTGAAGGGTTATGGCTTCGTTGTCCGCGAAAACGCCGAGGACCGCGATATCTTTGTTCACATGGAGCTTGTGCGCCGTGCGGGGTTGATCGATCTGGAGCCGGATTCGCCGCTGTTCGCGCGTATCGCCGAAGGGCGGAAAGGCCCTCTGGTCGTGGCGCTGTCGTCCAACCCAGAGTGAAGCCCATGTGGCCGCGTGGCGGCTTGATTCTGTTCCTCTCCGCTATTGCCGGAAGCTGTCAATCGGCTGATACGGTTCATGCCCGCCAGTCGGTGGCGGTATCGACGATCCCGCTCACCATCCACAGCGGCAAGATCGCCCATGTCTTCACGGTCGAAGTCGCGCGCACGCCGGAGGAGCAGGCGCGGGGCCTCATGTATCGCAGCACGCTCGCGCCGGATGCGGGCATGCTGTTCCTGTTCGATCCGCCGGAACGCGCATCCTTCTGGATGAAGAACACACTTATCCCGCTCGACATGCTGTTCATCCGCGCGGACGGCACCATCGCCCGGATCGCGGCGAATACGACGCCGCTTTCGCTCGAACCGGTCGATGCCGGGGAGGATGTGGCGGCAGTGCTTGAAATCCCCGGCGGTCGGTCGGCTGTGGTCGGCATAAAGGAGGGTGATCGCACAAGCTGGGCTGGCGGACCCGGCTGATCCGCGCAACCCCCAACGGAACCGCTTTCGTTCGGCGGCGAGCGCCGCTAAGGAACGCGCGAAACCGTTGCCGTCGATATTCCATGGAGATGATGTTTGGCGCTGACCCCGCAGAATGACGAAGCGTTTCTCCGCGAGGTTGATGAGGAACTGCGCCGCGATCAGCTCGGGCAATTCTGGCGGCGCTGGGGCAGGGTGCTGCTCGTGCTGGTGGTTATCGCACTGGCCGCATTCGGCGGTTATCTCTGGTGGAAGGCGGATCGCGAGAAGACGGCGGGTCTTGCGGGCGAGCAGCTTGTCAGCGCATTCGATGATCTGAGTCAGGCCCGTCCAAAGGATGCCGATGCCAAGCTGAAAGCGCTCGCTGAGGGCAAGAACGCCGCCTACAGCGCGCTCGCACGGCTGACACAGGCGGCGCGCAAGCTGGAGAACGGGGACGAGAAAGGCGCCGTCGCGGGCTATGCGGCGATTGCCGCTGACGCCGCCGTCGCGCAACCGCTGCGCGACGCCGCGCTGATCCGCGGCACGGTCGCCGCGTTCGACACATTGCCGCCGCAGGCCGTGATCGATCGGCTGAGGCCGCTGGCGTTGCCCGGCGGTCCATGGTTCGGTACCGCGGGCGAGATGACCGCGATCGCCTACCTCAAGATGAACCAGCCACAGAAGGCGACGGCGATCCTGGATCAGATCGCGAAGGACAAGCGGGTTCCGGAGACGCTGCGCGCCCGCGCGGTGCGGATTTCGGGGGCGTTGGACATGGGTGCGGCGATCCAGCCGGCTGCGGCGGCTCAGAAGGAAAAGAGCGAATGAAGCGTATTACCATAGCCGCGATGCTGCTGCTCAGCCTTGGTGGCTGCAGCCTGTTCGGGCGCGGTGGCGGCGACAAGGGCCCAAAGACGCCGCTGTTGGGCGAGCGCGTACCGATCCTCACCTATGAAGGCGGCGCCGAGATCGATCCGGCGATGGCGGACATGCCGGTGGTGGTGCCACCCGCCGAGGTCAATACCGCATGGGCGCAGCCCGGCGGCAACGAGCGCAAGGCGATGGGCCATCTCGCGCTCGGCACCGCGCTCGGGCGCGCCTGGTCGGTGTCGGTCGCCGGCGGATCGAAGAAGGAGCGGCTCGCGGCAGCGCCGGTGGTGGCGAACGATACGGTGTTTGTCATCGATACGGCGGCGGTGGTGCATGCCTTTGCGGCCTCCAATGGCTCAGAACGCTGGCGCACGAACCTCGGGGTCAAAGGGGACGGCGACAGTTCCGTCTTCGGGGGCGGGGCGAGCTTCGACAACGGCAAGATCTACGCCACCACCGGCGTCGGCGATGTTGCGGCGCTCGATGCCACCACCGGCAATGTGCTGTGGAAGGTCCGCCCGGCCGGCCCCATTCGCGGCGCGCCGACCGTGGCCAATGGCCAGCTCTACGTGATCACCCAGGATAACCAGATCTTCGCGCTCAATGCCGAGGACGGGAAGACGATTTGGAACCAGGCCGGGTCGCTGGAAAATTCCGGCATCTTCGGCGTTGCCGCGCCTTCGGTCGCGCAAGGGACCGTGATCGCCGGCTTCTCATCCGGCGAGCTCACCGCCTATCGGTACGAAAATGGCCGCGCCGTATGGCAGGACGCGCTGTCGCGTACCACCATGTCAACAGCGGTCGCTTCGCTCTCCGATATCGATGCCGATCCGGTGATCGCCGACGGCAAGGTCTATGCGATCGGGCAGGGCGGGCGCATGGTCGCGATGGATATCGTCACCGGCCAGCGTCTGTGGGAGCTCAACATCGGCGGCATCGCGACGCCATGGATCGCGGGCGACTGGCTGTTCGTCGTCACTGATCAGGCGCAGCTGCTGTGCATCGCCCGCGCGAGCGGCAAGGTGCGCTGGATGACTCAGCTTCCGCTGTGGCGGAAGCCCAAGAAGAAGGACAAGTTCATCTCCTGGATCGGTCCGGTGCTCGCCGGCGACCGCCTGATCCTCGCCAACACGCGGGGTAGCCTGCTCAATGTCGGTGTCGCCGACGGCAAGATCGGCAATGGCACCAATATCGGCAATGATGTCTATCTGCCGCCGGTGGTGGCCAACAACACGCTCTATATCCTTGACGCCAAGGGACATTTGAGCGCGTGGCGCTGATGTATGGCACTGCCCGTCGTCGCAATCATCGGCCGGCCCAATGTCGGCAAGTCCACGCTGTTCAACCGGCTGGTCGGCAAGAAGCTCGCGCTTGTTGACGATCGGCCGGGCGTAACCCGCGATCGGCGGGAAGGCGACGCCAGCCTGCTCAATGTCCCCTTCCGGCTGGTCGATACCGCCGGTTTCGAGGAAGACGATCCGCAGAGCCTGCCGGGGCGGATGCGCGCGCAGACCGAGGCGGCGGTGCGCATGGCGGATGTCGCGCTGTTCATGGTCGATGCCCGCGCCGGCATCATGCCGCTCGACCAGGAGATCGCACGCTGGCTGCGTGCGGGCAATGTTCCTGTCGTGCTGGTGGCCAACAAGGCCGAAGGACGCGCCGCGGAGAGCGGGTTGCTCGAAGCGTTCGGCCTTGGCTTCGGCGATCCGATCCAGTTCAGCGCCGAGCATGGCGAAGGACTGGCCGAGCTGTTCGAGGCGCTGCTTCCCCATATCGATCGCCCGGAGGATGAAGATGGCGACGAAGCCGAGGATGATCCCGAAGGGCCGTTGAAGCTCGCCATCGTCGGCCGCCCCAATGCCGGCAAATCGACGCTGATCAACCGCCTGCTCGGCGAGGACCGGCTCATCACCGGCCCCGAGGCGGGGATCACCCGCGATTCAATCGCGATCGACTGGCAGTGGCAAGCCAGGGACGGTACCGCTCGGCCGGTGCGGCTGATCGATACCGCCGGGCTTCGCAAGAAGGCCAAGGTGCAGGACAAGCTGGAGAAGCTGTCGGTCGCTGACGCGCTGCACGCGATCGATTTTGCCGAAGTCGTCGTCATCCTGCTCGATGCTACCAAGGGACTTGAGGCGCAGGATCTGCGCATCGCCGACCAGGTGCTGCGCGAGGGCCGCGCGCTGGTCGTCGCGCTCAACAAATGGGACGTCGCGGAAAATCCGCCGTCGCTGTTCCAGGGCGTGCGCGCCGCGCTCGACGATGGCCTGGCGCAGGTCAGGGGGGTGCCGCTGATCACCGTTTCCGCGATGACCGGGCGAGGGCTCGACCAGCTTGTCGAGGCGGCCTTCGCCATCCGCGACGCCTGGTCGAAGCGGGTCACCACCGGCCAGCTCAATCGCTGGTTCGAGGCGGCGGTCGAGCGCAACCCGCCCCCGGCGCCCGGCGGCAAGCGGATCAAGCTCCGCTACCTGACCCAGGCCAAGACGCGACCGCCCGGCTTTGTCCTGTTCGGCACGCGCGTGGACCAGCTTCCCGAAAGCTATCGGCGCTATCTGGTCAACGGCATCCGCAGCGAGCTCGGCTTCGAGGGCGTCCCGATCCGCCTCACGGTGCGCGCGCCCAAAAACCCGTTCGACTGATGGCGCGCCACCTGCTCGATGCGCGGGGCCTGCGCTGCCCCTGGCCGGCGCTGCGTCTGGCGCGGCTGATGCGCCATGCCGCGCCCGGCGACGAGGTGGAGATGATCGCCGATGATCCCAAGGCACGGGAGGAGGTGAGCGCGCTGGCACGCGAACGTGGGTGGTCGTTCGGCCGGCGGGAGGAAGATGGTCACTCCATCTTCACCATCATTCTCTGATCCCGTCTCAATATCCTGTTTACATTCCTGATCTAAACCAGGGCTGTTGGAGTTCGAGTTCGGTGGAGGCACGCCATGACGTTTGGGACTGGCGAATTGGTGAACTGGTCGGATTTCTCGCAGGCGCGTGCGCAGCTTGGCGGGGAATTCGTGCGTATTCTCGGCTATTTCCGGGAAGACGGCGAGAAATCGATCGTGGCGATCGAGGACGCGATGCGCAATCGCGATGCTGCCGCGCTCGTCCGCCCCGCGCATACCCTGAAGGGCGAATCGCTCCAGTTCGGCGGCGAGCAGCTGGGGCTCCTTTCCGAGCATATCGAGCACACCGCTCGCCGCTGCGTCGAAACCCGCGAGTCGCCCGACGAGCTTCTTGAGCATGTCGTCCGGCTGCGTCCGCTGTTCAACGAGACGGTGGCGCTGTTCGATCGCGAGACTGCGGTTGCGGCGCCGGTGCGGCGGCCAGTGGTGTTCGGCCGCAAGGCGGGTTAAGGAATTCCATTCGCGCTGAGCCTGTCGAAGCGCCGTTCCTTACTATTCAAAATCCAGAAAAAGCAGGGCTTCGACAAGCCCAGCCCGAACGGGCTTTTCTTTGATCAGCTTGCCTCGTCCGGTTCCGACTGGAGCTGGATGTAATTCTGCAATCCCATGTTCTTGATCATGTCGAATTGCCGTTCCAGCGTATCGACATGCTCTTCCTCATTGGCGAGGATTTCTTCCAGCAGTTCGCGGCTGATATAATCCCGCACGCTTTCGCAATGGGCGATCGCCTCGCGCAGCAGCGGGATCGCTTCCTCTTCCAGCGCGAGATCGGCCTTCAGCACCTCCTCGACAGTCTCGCCGATCTTGAGCCGGCCGAGCAGCTGGAAATTGGGCAGGCCGTCGAGGAACAGGATGCGCTCCGCGAGCTTGTCGGCATGCTTCATCTCATCGATGGACTCGCCATATTCGAACTTGGCGAGCTTCTTGATGCCCCAATGGTCGAGCATCCGGTAATGCAGGAAATACTGGTTGATCGCGGTCAGCTCGTTCTTGAGCGCGACGTTCAGATATTCGATGACTTTCGCGTCGCCCTTCATGACGGCCTCCAACCCTGGTTATAGCGATTGGTATGGGCGCGGACGGGCGCGGAAATCAAGGGGTGGGGATCAGGCGGCGGCCTGTTCGGCCGAAATGATCTCGCGTGCGAATGAGAAGCACTGACCGCAGTTCGGACGACGCCCGAGGCTCTCATAAGCCGAGCGCGGGCACTTGGCGCCACGCCGGGCTGCTTCCCGCACCTCGGTCTCACGAATGGCATTGCAAACGCAAACGATCATCGACGCCTCTCCATGATTCGAGAGATATCTCAAGTGCGATTGGTTCGCAATAGCAGAGTACGGTTAATGATCGGTGCGAGTGATTGTCAGGTGCGGGTTGGGAGGCATTGCCACGATCGAAAGAATTTTTTCGAATTCAGGATTTGGCGGCCAATTAGGCTGAATGCGACAGGCTCAGGCGATCAGCCAGCGCAGCGAGCCGTTTGTCACGTGTCCAGAGCTTGCCATTTTCAAGTAACATCGCCGATGCGAGTAAATGGCTATCGACATAGCCGATACCTGTTCTGAGCAGGCGGTGACGCGCGATGAACCCCGGCATTTGTCGGCTTTCCGCAACCGGCGCCGCCGGAATAAGGGCGAGCCGTTCCAGTACGGCATCGCGATTGGCGAGCGATCCGAGGGCGATCTCCCCGATGGTGTATGGATGGATCACGATACGTCGCCGTTGCATCAAGTGGCTGAGCACCGCATCAGCGATGCGAAGATGATCAATCCAGATATTGGCATCGACAATGATCAAATCGGGGGCTCATCGCCTTCATTCGGCGCCCAGGCATCAGGGTCGGATCCGCCGAGTGCGATCAACTGCTCGATCGCAAGCCGCTGCCGCATCTCGACGAGCGCCTTGCGGACGAGGGCGTTCGTCTCCTGAATGCCGAGTCCCTCGCGCAAATCGGACAAAAGGTCATCGTCGAGAGTGATCGTCGTACGCATGTATCAAATATAGCATCATCTGGTGCTGATATCGATGCAACGGCGCGAAAGGTTAGTCAAAAGTTAGGGGGTAGCGCGTTCGGCAAGGATGCAATTTCGACGCCGAACTAACGGGAGCTGCCGTATGGTCAAAGAGCCGGGACGGGAGCGAGCCCGTATGCACCATCCGCCGAAGTGGCGGAAAGGCGAAAAGCCGACAGGCAACAGCTGCCTATCGGCCAGGACGAAATTCAACAGCTTCAAAGAACCTGTCACTGCGGCGAGGAATGCTGGCACAGGCAACGGTCTGTAGGAAAGTTGTTTCTTCGTGTGTCTTTACATCCGTTCGGTTCGAGCAGCATCGAGCTTGTCGAGATGCGACTGTCGAGAACCTTTCTCGACTTCGGTTCTCGACAGGCTCGAACCTTCGCTCGAAACGAACGGTTTATTGAACGTTGGTTGCTTCAGACGAGCGCGGCGTCCGCGCCCATCAGCTTCGGGAAAAAGCCCTCATGCGCGGTACGGAGATCGGTGAGGGAAACTCCTAACACTGCATCGCCATTTGTCATGCCGATACGCTTCAGCCTTCCACCTTGTTCATCAAACGAGTCGTTCCCGGCCCCAAGATGGCACTCGAAGGCTGCCGTGTCAGCGACAGTGACGATGTAGCGGCCCTGATCCTCACCAAACCACCAGCCTTCCGGCGTGATGTCGTGCGCTGCAGAGACATCGGCGCCGACATTTCCAGCGAGCGCCATTTCAGTAAGCGCGATTGCCAGACCACCGTCCGACACATCATGCACAGCCGTCACGAGACCGAGTTCAATCCATTCACGGATATAGTGACTATTGAAGCGTTCGGTATAGAGATTAACTTTTGGCGGTAAGCCATCTTCGCTGTGACAGATTTCACGAAGCCACAGAGATTGACCAAGGTGGCCTCCGGAAGAACCGACGACGTAGATCGCGTCCCCCTCATTCTTAAACCCAATCGTCGCGCTCTTGCCCCAATCCTGGAGCAATCCCACCCCGCCGATCGCCGGCGTCGGCAGGATCGCGCTCCCCCCTCCTGTCGCCTTGCTCTCGTTGTAGAGGCTGACATTGCCACTCACGATCGGGAAGTCGAGCGCGCGGCAGGCCTCCGCCATGCCTTCGAGGCAGCCGACGAATTGCGCCATGATCTCGGGGCGCTGCGGGTTGCCGAAGTTGAGGCAGTTGGTCACCGCGAGCGGCGTCGCGCCGACCGCGCTCAGGTTGCGATAGGCTTCGGCGATCGCCTGCTTGCCGCCCTCGACCGGATCGGCATAGCAATAGCGCGGGGTACAATCGGTGGTGATCGCGAGGGCTTTGTTGGTGCCGTGGACGCGCACCACCGCCGCGTCGCCGCCGGGGCGCTGCACGGTGTCGGCGCCGACCATGTGGTCGTACTGCTCCCAGATCCAGCGGCGGCTGGCGATGTCGGGTGAGGCCATCAGCTTGAGCAGGTCGGCGGCGATGTCGGTGGACTCGGGGATGTCCTCCAGCGGCTTGATCCCGGCCCAGACCTTGTATTCGTCCTGGCTGATATGCGGCCGGTCATATTTCGGCGCTTCGTCGGCAAGGGGCCCAAGCGGAATGTCGCAGACCGTCTCGCCCTTGTGGACCAGCACCATGCGGCCGGTGTCGGTCACCTCGCCGATCACCGCGAAATCCAGCTCCCATTTGCGGAAGATCGCCTCGGCGAAGGCCTCCTTGCCGGGCTGGAGCACCATCAGCATGCGCTCCTGCGACTCCGAAAGCATCATCTCATAGGCGGTCATGCCGGTTTCGCGCTGGGGCACCTTGTCCATGTCGAGCCGGATGCCGACGCCGCCTTTGCTCGCCATCTCGACCGAGGAGGAGGTGAGGCCAGCCGCGCCCATGTCCTGGATCGCGACGATTGCATCGGAGGCCATCAATTCGAGGCAGGCTTCGATCAGCAGCTTCTCGGTGAAGGGATCGCCGACCTGCACGGTCGGGCGCTTCTCCTCGCTGTCCTCGCCGAAATCGGCTGAGGCCATGGTCGCGCCGTGGATGCCGTCGCGGCCGGTCTTGGAGCCGACATAGACGATCGGGTTACCGACGCCCGAGGCGGCCGAATAGAAGATCTTGTCGGTGTCGGCGACGCCCACCGTCATCGCGTTGACGAGGATGTTGCCGTCATAGGCCTTGTGGAAATTGACCTCGCCGCCGACGGTCGGCACGCCGACGCAATTACCATAGCCACCGATGCCGTGGACCACGCCGGAGATGAGGTGCTTCATCTTCGGATGATCGGGCCGGCCGAAACGCAGCGCGTTCATGTTCGCGACTGGGCGCGCGCCCATCGTGAAGACGTCGCGGAGGATGCCGCCGACGCCCGTCGCCGCGCCCTGATAGGGCTCGATGTAGCTCGGGTGGTTGTGGCTCTCCATCTTGAAGATGGCGGCCTGACCGTCGCCGATGTCGATCACACCGGCATTCTCGCCCGGTCCCTGGATCACGCAGGCGCCGGTGGTCGGCAGCTTGGCAAGATGGATACGCGACGATTTGTAGCTGCAATGCTCGGACCACATCACCGAGAAGATGCCGAGTTCGGTGAGATTGGGCGCACGGCCGAGAGCATGCAGGACGCGCTCATATTCCTCGGGGGAGAGCCCGTGTTCGGCGACGATTTCGGGGGTGATCTGAGATTCGGACATGCCGCCTCCTAACCGCGACAAGCGCTGCGGCCAAGCGGGTTCAAGGTCTCGAAAGGTCGCAGCTTATTCCCGTCATGCTGAACTTGTTTCAGCATCCACCAAGCCACCAGCGCTGCGCTCGCGAGATCGTGGATGCTGAAACAAGTTCAGCATGACGATATGAGTTTTGGCACCACGATTCATAGGGTGCAGCATTCAATGAAAAGGCCGGCGGGATCGCTCCCACCGGCCTCGCTACGGGTTGGACCGCGCTCAGGCCTTGCAGGTGGTGCTGCCCTTGCCGGGCGCGGTAAGCTCGATATTGTCGGTGTTGCCGCTTACCGAATAGCCCTCGGCGGTGTAAGGCTTGCCCGGCTCCGCGGCGGTCAGCTTGGTGCCCTCTGTCGCGTCCTTCGAAGTCTTGTAGGTCGCGGTGTTGTTGCTGAAGAAGTCAATATAGACCAGGCTGTTGTCCTTGCAGCGATAGGTGCGGCTGCCGGTCATCATCGGCGGCAGTTCGACCTTCGGCGCGGCGGCGACGGTGGCCGCATCCGGATCGACGTCAGTTGACGTGACGTTTTCCGGCTGGGTGTTGCATGCTGAAAGCAGGGCAAGCAAAGCAAGCGGTGCGGCGGTCAGGGCTGATTTACGAATGCTCATGGCGCGCGCCAATGGCCAATCGAGGCTTGCCCGTCAAGCTCTACTCTTGTGACATTCGGGTCACAAACAAGAAAAAAATTAATATGCACACGCTTTGATCTCAATTGAGGGCGATTGATCGAAACTTAGGCAGCGACCCGCGTTCATGACCCCGAAGATAAGCTTCCTTGCTCCTCATGCGGCTGCTCGGCTAAGCGGAAATTCATGACTGTTACGCCCCATGCGCTCGAATTGATCGGCAATACGCCGCTGGTGCGCCTCGCTGGCCCCAGCGAGGCTACCGGATGCGAGATCCTCGCCAAATGCGAGTTCATGAATCCGGGCGGATCGGTGAAGGACCGCGCGGCGCTGGCGATCATCGAGGACGCCGAGGCGCAGGGCCAGATCGGGCCGGGCGGCGTGATCGTGGAAGGCACCGCCGGCAATACCGGCATCGGTCTCGCTCTGGTCGGCAATGCCAAGGGTTATCGCACGATCATCGTGATGACCGACACCCAGAGCCGCGAGAAGCAGGATACGCTCAAGGCGCTGGGCGCCGAACTCGTGCTGGTGGCGCCGACCGCCTATTCGAACCCGGCCCATTATGTGCATACCTCGCGCCGAATCGCCGAGGAGACGCCGAACGCGCTCTGGGCCAACCAGTTCGACAACACCGCCAACCGCATGGCGCATATCCGCACTACCGCCGCCGAGATCTGGGAGCAGGCCGGCGGCAAGGTCGATGGCTTCACCTGCGCGGTCGGCACCGGCGGTACGCTGGCCGGCGTTGGCCTCGGCCTCAAGGAACGCAAGCCGGACGTCGTGATCGGCCTCACCGATCCCTATGGCGCGTCGCTCTACAATTATTTCGCGCATGGCGAACTGAAGGCCGAGGGTAATTCGGTCGCCGAAGGTATCGGCCAAAGCCGTATCACCGCCAATCTGGAAGGTGCCCCGGTCGATACGCAATTCCGGATTTCCGACCAAGCGGGGCTCGACCAGCTTTTCGGCCTGCTGGAGCATGAGGGGCTTTGCGTCGGGCTGTCGTCCGGCATCAATATCGCCGGCGCGATGGCGCTCGCTCGCGAGCTTGGGCCGGGCAAAACGATTGTCACTATCCTGTGCGATTCGGGAATGCGGTATCTGTCCTCGCTGTTCAACCCGCTCTGGCTGGAATCGAAGGGCCTGCCGGTGCCGGATTATCTGCGGCGCGACTAAGGACTTCTCCGAATATCGACAAATATTACCGGTTCGGCTAAATCGTTAACGATGACGAGCAGCAGCGGAACTGCCTGATGCAGAGAGTCCGGATCGGTCTGACGGGTCTGGCGTGCGTGTTCCTGCTCGTTCTGCTGGGCGCGATCTTCGTCAAATTCGTCCGGGATGGCGAGGCTGCGCGCCAGTCTGAAACGATGATCGCATCGGGATCGGCGCCGTCCTCCGTTGCCGGAGACACGACAGAAGCGCCGAAGGAGCCTTTGGCGGAGCTAGGCATCACCCCCGGCAACGCGCCCGAGGCCGGCGCGAATACGGCGAAACAGCCGACCCAATAGGTCCAGCATGGCGGGATATTATTCCCGACTTATCCACAGGATCATTCCCTTAAGTAGGCAATGGCCTACCCACGCATTTCCGCCAAATTCCAGCATCATTCATCCTCGCTTGGGCGTGTGATGGCAGCCTAAGGCATCATTTTTCCACAAAAAGGCATTTAAAACCCATCTTAGGGCATGATTAGGCATTGCTGAGGCATAAGCGCACTGATATTCCAATGCGCGGCGCAATGCGGCCGGAGGATGTCTGTCGGGGAGTCGGAAACGAGGGACAGGCGGGTGACGGGTGCCGAGCGCTCCAAAGGGGCGAACAGTGGAATTACTCGAATTCTTCACTGGCAAATGGCTGAACACCGTCGATGCGAAGGGTCGCGTTTCGGTGCCTGCCCCGATTCGCAAGATCATCACCGCCCGCACGCCCGACGCCAAGACGCTCATGCTCGCCCGGCACGAGCGCGATCAGTGCATGCGGGGGTTCGAGAAGAGCTATCTCGCGCTCGCCTATCGCGACATGCGGGCCAAGCAGGAAGCGGACACCAACGCCGGTCGTCCCACCGACGCGCGGTTTGCTCATGCCGGCACGCTGTTCGGCAGCACCGAGGAGATCGCGATCGACGGCAGCGGGCGAATCATCCTGCCCCCCGGCCTGCGCCGCCGCGCCGCGATCACTGACGCCGCTCTGTTCATCGGCACCGGTGAGACCTTCGAGATCTGGAGTCCCGAGATCGCCCTCCACTCCACGGATCGCCCCGATATCCGTGAGTTCGCCGAGGAGCTGATCGCCGAGCGGGAAGGGCGGCTATGATCGCCTCGGCCGCCTCCGACCCCCGCCACGTCCCCGTCCTGCTCGATGAGGTGATCGCCTCGCTCGCGATCCGCCCCGGCGAGACGCATGTCGACGGCACCTTCGGCGCCGGCGGCTACAGCCGTGCCATCCTCGAGTCCGGCGCCGGCCGCGTCATCGCCTTCGACCGGGATCCCGATGCGATCGCCGAGGGCGCGGCGCTGGTCGCCGAGAGCGGCGGCCGGCTGACGCTGGTCCATCGCTGTTTTTCGGAGATGGATAAAGCGCTGGCGGAACAGGGGATCGAGGCGGTCGATGGCGTCGTCCTCGATATCGGTGTCTCGTCGATGCAGCTCGATCGTGCCGATCGCGGCTTCTCCTTTCAGGCCGATGGCCCGCTTGACATGCGGATGGCGCAATCCGGCATGACCGCCGCCGCATTCCTCAACGAAGCCGAAGAGGAAGAAATCGCCGACGTGCTGTACACGCTGGGCGAGGAACCGCGCGCGCGCCGCGTCGCCCGCGCCATCATCGCCGCGCGCCCGATCACGCGCACCGGTGAGCTGGCGGCGGTGGTCCGCAAGGCGCTCGGGCATCATCCGGGCGAGAAGAAAGACCCCGCGACCCGTACCTTCCAGGCGATCCGCATCCACCTCAACCGCGAGCTCGACGAATTGAATGAAGGACTGGATGCCGCCGAGCGCGTTCTGTCCGAAGGCGGCCGTCTGTCGGTCGTCACCTTTCATTCGATCGAGGATCGCATTGTGAAGCGCTTTCTGCGCGAACGTGGCGGGGCCATGCCCGCCGGCTCACGCCATCGCCCCGATGCGGGCGCGCAGGCGCCGGTCGCGACCTTCGCTGCG
>Ga0065707_10000950_pt1 | contig 13013 bp, 7 predicted proteins | sample SwiRhicommuniRL3_FD_59094 | JGI IMG/M metagenome (GOLD analysis project Ga0065707, IMG submission 59094) | Switchgrass rhizosphere bacterial communities from Rose Lake, Michigan, USA - RL3 v2 (version 2) | ecosystem: Host-associated > Plants > Roots > Rhizosphere > Soil | place: East Lansing, MI... | reverse complement strand
CACACCTGGGGGCCGGCGCCTCGATAGCGAAGCGACTTGAACGGAATGGCCATTTCGACCGTCCAGCCTCCATCGAAGCGCCCGCTCTTCACCTGCCAGATCGTGTTCCAGTTGGAATTGGGGTTGCCTTCGTCGGTGAACGCCTGATCGCGCAGCGCGCCGAGCGGGGTGGTCTGAAAAAAGAAGCCGTTGCGACGATCGTGGAACGTATCGAGTGCGACCGACAGGTTCTCGTTCTGGATGATGTTGTTATTGTCACGGCGCAGCTCGGTCACCACCCATCGTTCCGGATGATCATCCCAGCACCGCGCAGCAATGTAGAGGTTCTCGTGGTCGAAGAACACCCACGTGTCGGTCTGCTCCGAGGCCGCGTCGCCGTCGCTCGGCTCCTGCATGATGAAACCGCCGGCGGCGGGCACGAGGCGGTAAACCTCTTCGTCGAGCTGCCCGTCGATTTTCAGTGGCGTGTCGATTCGAACGGCGCGGATTGTCGCGCCGCCTTTGTCATCGCGGGTGATGACCGCGGGCGCGACGGGGGACGGCGGACCGTCGACATCAGACGGTTGCCGCCGTGGTCCCTGCGGGCCGGCCACGGCCGGCGCTGGCCACAGTAGCGTGACGCCAAGGATCGCGACGAGAAAAAGGCGCCAAAGGCCCGCCCCACTCACGAGACGTCAGCAACGACTTCAAACTGCTCGACGCTGACAACCTTCGCCTCACCGACGGCGGCTGATGCGCTTCGTAGTTGGTTCGCCGCTTCTGCACTTTCGCGCATCGCGGCCTCACTCTCCCACAGCGTAATCCCAATCATCTTCCCGCTCGCGCGATCCGCAAGCGCGATCATGCCTTTGAACCCCGCCATCTTGCGCGCCGCAGGAATAACTTGTTCATTCACGGCTTTGATCCCGTCAGCGACTTTGGTTGAGGAACCCTGCAGCGTTGTCATGCGCGCGAACATACTGACCTCCTCGCACCCGGTGACCGCGACGTGGAATCTTATACCGGCACGCGACACTGTCGAGGTAGTCTCGAGCAGCGTCCGGTTGTTGTTCGACACGTCATGTACTCGATACGATTGTTCGTGCGTTGTCGTCCACATCGCTGGAGTCGCTGGCCGTCGTGAAAATAGCGCGTGCGCACTAACTACAAAGGGCCTCTCGCGCTGGGTCCCGACGAGCTGCTCAGTATCGAGCTGCTCGAAGAGCACGCCAGACGGCTGGCCGCGCTGTTATCGATTGTGCCCGGCCATGGGGGCAGCGGACGTCTCCACCTGCGCCGCCTGAAAGGACACATGAGTGCGCTGCGGGGGGTCTACACTGCCCTCGCAGAGGATGCACGTCAGGAGTCCGCGTCTCCGGCGGCGGAGTGGCTGCTCGACAACTTCCACATCATCTCCGCGGCGGCGCGCGATATCCATCACGATCTACCGGCCTCCTTCTTCAAACGGCTTCCGCGCGTTGCTGCCGACGAATTCGCCGGCCTTCCGCGCATTTACGCGCTCGGACTCGAACTGATTCGCTCGAGCGCGGGCCGGCTCGATGCGCAGCGCCTGCAACGATTCATCACGGCGTTCCAGTCCGTGACGCCGCTCACGATGGGAGAGCTCTGGGCATGGCCGAGCGCGCTGAAGCTCGCGCTTCTCGATCATTTGCGTGCCCGAGCGGACGTGCTCGCCGAGATCCGCATCCATCGGCTGAAGGCGGATCGACTGGCGGCGGGGATCGAAGCCGGAGCAGTCGGTTTCGACCAGTGGCCAAAGCACGTCCATCATGCGTTCGTCACTCGCCTGCTTCAACGGACCCGTCCCCTTGGCGCGATGGCGTCAGCACTGCACCGCCATCTCGAACTTGCTCTTGCCTCGCTCGGGCAGACGATCGAGGACTCTATTCGGGCGGAAGGACAGCACCAGGCCGCCGAACAAGCGGGCATGGCCAACCTGATTGGCAGCCTGCGCCTCATTTCGACATTCGACTGGAGCGAATTTTTCGAAAGCGTGAGCCTCGTCGAGCAGGTGCTGCAGCGCGATCCGGCTGGCATCTACGGCCAGATGGACTTCCGCAGCCGCGATAGGTATCGCCACGCCGTCGAGGAACTGGCGCCTTCGACGGGTGAAGGACAGCTCCTCATTGCGCTCAAGAGCATCGAGCGAGCGCGTCAGAGTCACGTGCGAGCGCCGGAAGCGCGCGACTCGCACGTCGGGTACCACCTGATTGGCGGAGGCCGCCGACAGTTCAACCGCAGCGTCGCGTGGCGTCCCGATCTGAGACAACGGGTGCGGCGAATATTCTTCGCGTGCGCGACACCAGGGTATCTCGGCGCGATCGTCGCGGGAACGGCGTTGCTCGTTGCACTAGCCGTCATCCACGCCCGCAATTACGGCTGGCGTGACAGCTCGCTGGTTTTGGTCGCGCTCCTGACGATCGTTCCTGCAAGCGAGCTCGTCATCCAAGTGCTGCAGCGGCTGATCAGCTATCTGATTCCACCGCGCCGTCTGCCCCGGCTCGATCTCGCCGGCGTGCCTCCGTCGGCCAGCACGATGGTCATCGTCCCGACGATCCTCGACAGCGTCGAGCGCGTGCGTGATTTGATCGCCCACGTGGAAGTCCAGGCGCTCGGTAACCTCGACCCCCACATCCGCTTCGCCATCCTCAGCGACTCTCCGGATGCGGCGACCGAAACATTGCCCGACGATCAGGAGATTCTGGACGCGGCCAGCGCAGGCATCGCTGAATTGAACGCGAGGCATGCGGGGGGTACCAACGACCGGTTTTTCTTGTTTCACCGCTTCCGCCAGTGGAACGAGCGCGAAGGGCTCTGGATGGGGTGGGAGCGCAAGCGCGGAAAGATCGAGGAATTCAATCGTCTCCTGCGCGGCGCCACCGACACGAGCTTTGCCGTGTCGGTTGGTGACCTGGCGGCGCTTCCGCAAATCAAATACTGCATCACGCTCGACAGCGATACGCGGCTTCCAAGAGGCGTCGCACGCGAGCTGATCGGAATCATCGGTCATCCGCTCAATCGACCGACGTTCGATCCGCGCGTGGGACGGGTAACGGAGGGGTACGGCATTCTGCAGCCGCGCATCAGCGTCACGTTCCTGAGCGCCGCAGGGTCGCTGTTTGCGAGGCTCTATTCGGGGCATACCGGCGTTGATCCGTACACGACGGCGGTCTCCGATACCTATCAGGACTTGTTCGGCGAAGGCATCTTCACGGGCAAAGGGTTGTACGACGTCGATGCGTTCTTGGCGGCGCTCGAGGGTTCGGTCCCGGAGAACGCGCTTCTCTCCCATGACCTGTTCGAGGGGTTGCACGCGCGGGTCGCGCTCGTCTCAGACATCGAGCTCGTTGACGACTATCCGTCGAGCGTGCTCTCGCACGCACGACGACAGCACCGCTGGATCCGAGGCGACTGGCAGATTCTCTTCTGGCTGTTTCCGTTCGTCCCGTCTCGGCACGGAATCAAACGGAACACGCTGCCGATCATCGGCCGCTGGAAGATTCTGGACAACCTTCGCCGCAGCCTCGTCGCACCGACGCTGCTAGCGCTGCTCGTTGCCGGATGGACGCTGCTGCCAGGCCCGAGCTGGTACTGGACCATGATGGTGATGGGCGTCACGGCGTCGCAGCTGCTACCCGTGATCGCGCGGCTCCTCGTCGGCCCGGGACGCGCGCAATCGATCCCCGTGTTCGTCGGCAACCTGCGCCGCGATACGGCGACGGCGCTGGCGCAGATCCTCCTCAGCCTGACGTTTCTCGCGTTCCACGCCTTCGACACCGGGCACGCCATCGCCGTGACGCTCGTGCGCGTGGCGGTGACGAAACGCCGGATGCTCGAATGGGAAACAGCGGCCACGACAGCCGCGAGGGCGGCCGGGCTGGTCGGCCAAAGACTTGGTCGATTCGTAGGTGAGATGGCCGCCAGTCCGATCATCGCGGCTGTTGCCGCCGTCGGGGTCGCGACGCGCAATGCGGATGCACTGCCCGCCGCCACGCCGTTCCTCCTGCTGTGGACGATCGCTCCGGTCGTCGCCTACTGGCTTAGTGTGCCGGTTGGCGCACGCGTTCGTCCGCTCAGCGAACGCGAGCGAACGATGCTGCGCCGAACGGCACGGAGGACATGGCGTTACTTCGACACGTTCGTGACGGAGACGGATGCGGGGCTCGTCCCTGACAATTATCAAGAGAATACCGACCCGCCACGGGTGGCACGCCGGACCTCCCCAACCAACATCGGCATGAGCCTGCTGTCGATGCTGGCCGCGCACGATCTCGGATACATCTCCACCGACATCCTGGTCCGGCGCCTGAACGCCACGCTGACGACGCTGGAAGGCCTCGAGCGATTTCAAGGGCATTTCCTGAACTGGTACGACACAGCCACCCTGGCGCCCCTGCGTCCACGGTACGTGTCGACCGTCGACAGCGGCAATCTTGCCGGCGCGCTCATCGCGCTCGCTCAGGGGCTGCTCCAGCTCGAACGGCAGCCTCAGACGCGCGCGCAACTTCTAGCGGGACTCGCCGACACAGCCGATCTCCTTGCGCAGGCGTCCTCCACGAGCGACGTTCGACTTCCGACTCGAGAGGCTCTCGTCGGGATCAACCGCGCAGCGCGCGCCATAGTGGCGGCTGCGCGTGCTGAAGAAACAGATGAGGCCATCGTCGCGACAATTCAGACACTAGGAACGCAACTCGCCAATGCCGTCGGCGAGCTTCATCAGCTCGACACACCCGACACTCACGACGACGTCGGCTATTGGTGTTCGGCGCTGCTCGAGGCGGTCCGACGATTGACCACCAACGAACCGGTGCCGACCGCGGCGCTGCGGACACTCGCCGTGCGGATCTCCGAGCTTGGCGACGCGATGCGGTTCGACTTCCTGTACGACCGGCGGCGCCGCATTTTTTCGATCGGATATCGGCTGGCTGACGCAGAGGGACCGGGACGACTCGACGCGTCCTTTTACGACTTGCTGGCGTCGGAGGCGCGGCTGGCCAGCTTTGTCGCCATTGCGAAGGGCGACGTTCCGCAGCACCACTGGTTTCACCTTGGACGCCTCGTGACCAACGTGGACGGCCGCGCGACGCTGATGTCCTGGGGCGGCACGATCTTCGAGTATCTGATGCCGCAGCTGCTGATGCGGAACTTTCCAGGAACGTTGCTCGACCAGAGCTGCCGGGCCAGCGTGCGGCGCCAGATCGAGTACGGACGACAGCGCGACGTGCCGTGGGGAATCTCGGAGTCGGCGTATGCATTCACCGACCGCGCTGGCAATTACCAATATCGGGCGTTCGGCGTACCGGGACTCGGCCTCAAACGCGGCCTGGCCACGGATCTTGTCATTGCTCCATACGCCACGGCGCTCGCAAGCCTCGTCACACCGTCAGCGGCCGCCGAGAACTTCGAGCGACTCGCAAGCCTCGGCCTGGTCGGTCGCTACGGCTTCTATGAGTCGCTCGATTACAACCCCCGCAGCCCGGGGACCGACACCCCACCAGATGCGATCCAGCGGCCTGCGGTCGTGCGTGCGTTCTTCGCGCACCACCAGGGGATGTCACTCGTGGCGCTGGCCAATGTCGTCTGTGGCGATGTGTTCGTCTCGCGTTTTCACGCGGATCGGCGAATAGAGGCGACGGAGTTGCTGCTGCAAGAGCGCGTGCCTCGCGAGGCCATCCTCTCGGAGCCGCGACCGGCTGAAAGCGCAACCGCCGCACCGTCGCTGCCCGCATTTGCCTCGAGACGCTTCCGAACACCGACAACGACGAACGTCCACACGCACTTCCTATCGAATGGGCGGTACACCACCGCGGTCACCAACGCGGGCGGCGGATTCAGCATGTGGCGCGACGTCGTGGTCGTCCGCCGGCGAGAGGACCCGACCTCCGACGCCGGCGCTCACTATATTTACCTGCGGGATCCGTGGTCGACGCGCGTGTGGTCTGCCACCTACCAGCCTGTCTGTCGCGAGCCGGACCGTTTCGAGGCCAACTTCGATCTCGACAAGATCACGTTTCATCGCCGCGATACCGATATCGAGACCCGCCTCGAAGTGACCGTATCGTCGGAAGACGACGTCGAAGTGCGGCGCCTGACCATTACGAATCACGGAGCCCAGACCCGCGAAGTCGAGATCACCAGCTATGCGGAGATCGTGCTCTCACGTTTTGAGGACGATCTGGCGCACCCTGCCTTCGGGAAGCTGTTCATTGAGACGGAATTCGATCCGCAGAGCGCCGGCCTGCTGTTCAACCGCAGGCCCCGTTCCTCCGACGAATTGCCCCTCGTCGCCTTTCATGTGCTCGGCGTTGACGGGCCGCGTCTCGGCGGCGCCGTCGAATGGGAGACAGACCGCGCACGATTCGTGGGCCGCGGACGCTCGCTTGCGAATCCAATCGTCCTCGATGGGCGAGCGTTGTCGGGCACCACGGGGGCGGTGCTCGATCCCATCGGGGCGCTTCGGGAGCGTATCCGATTGGCGCCGGGGGCCGTCGTCCGAGTGACGTTTGCGACAGGCGTCACATCCGATCGAACCGCGGCGTTGGCGCTGGCCCGCAAATATCGTGACGGCAGCGCCGCGGCACGGGCGTTCTCGATGGCGTTTACCCACATCCACATCACGCTGCAGCACCTCGGCATCGACGATGAGCATGCCATTCTGTTCGATCGGCTCGCCTCGCGCGTCTTTGGATCCGACACATCGTGTCTCAGTCCCCAGGACATCACACTGAACACATTCGGCCAACAGAACCTCTGGGGTTACGGCATCTCCGGCGACCTGCCGATCGTGTTGCTCCGCATCGAAGATGCGACCGCTCTGCCGCTGGCTCGCCAGCTGCTCGTCGCACAGGAATACTGGCGCGTGAAGGGACTGCGGGCTGACGTCATCATCCTGAACGAGCAGCCCGCGGACTATCTCGACGAGGTGCAGAACGGTCTTTCGCAACTTGCGCAGGAGCCTTCGAGAGCCGGCTGGTTTGGGAAGCCGGGTGGAATGTTTCTGTTACGCAGCGAGGGGATGCCAGATGCCGACCGGCGTCTTCTCTCGGCAGTCGCCCGGGTCGTCCTCCGAGGGGACCTTGGAGATCTCGTCTCGCAACTGGAGCGCCCCGCACCGTGGCTGTACGACGGCCACGATGTGCCGCGATCGGCGGAGCTCCGGGTGCCGGGTCCCGCGTCGATACCCGTGGAAGTCCCGCCGCTTGTCATGGAGAACGGGCTCGGAGGGTTCACGCGTGACGGCCGCGAATATGTCATCGCTCTCGACGGAGAACGCGAAACGCCGTTGCCCTGGTCGAACGTGCTGGCAAGCGCCGCGTTTGGCACGATCGTGAGCAGCTCGGGCGCCGCGTTCACCTGGGCTGGGAACAGCCGTGAAAACAGGTTGACGCCGTTCGCCAACGATCCGTTGTGTGACCCCACAGGCGAAGCCTTCTATTTGCGCGACGAAGATTCGGGTGTGGTCTGGGGAGCCACGCCAGGGCCGCTGCCTCGTCGCGCAGACACGCGATGGATCATTCGTCATAGCGCCGGGGTCACACGTTATCAGCATGCCGTCGCCGGGATAGAGCAGCAGCTGGCGGTATTCGTGGCACCCGACGATCCCGTGAAGCTGGCGGTCCTGACAATCACCAACACCACGCATGTGCGAAAGCGACTCAGCGCGTTTGGCTACGTGGAATGGTGTCTTGGGCCGCCGCGCGCCGGCGAACGTCGTTTCGTGATCACCGAAATGGATAACGAATCCCGGGTGATGCTGGCGCACAACGCCTACAACGCCGAATTCCGCGACAGTGTGGCGTTCTGGACGGCGACGGTTCGACCGCAATCGTACACGGGCGATCGAACTGAGTTCGTGGGCCGCAACCGCACCTTGAGCGCGCCCGCGGCGCTGTTCCGCGAGCAGCTCGACGGAAGAACCGGGGCCGGCCTCGATCCGTGTGGAGCACTGCAGCTGCTCCTGGAGATCGAGCCGGGCGAATCCCGTCGCGTGGCGTTCGCCCTCGGAGAGGGGAACGATCGGGCTCACGCGATCGAGTTGGCGGCGCGCTATTCCTCTTTGCAGGACGCGGAAGCCACGCTCGCGGCCGTCGAGCGGATGTGGGACGACATGCTCGGCATTGTCCAGATCCGTACGCCCGATGATTCGTTCGATTTGATTGTGAACCGCTGGCTGCTCTACCAGACGTTGACCTGCCGGATATGGGCGCGAAGCGGGCCCTATCAGCCAGGAGGCGCTTTTGGCTTTCGGGATCAGATTCAGGATGTGTTGGCGCTGATGTACGCGCGCCCGGATCTCTGTCGGTCGCATCTCGTGTACGCCGCGTCACGCCAGTTCGTGCAGGGAGACGTACAGCACTGGTGGCATCCACCCAGCGGTCGGGGAACCAGAACCCGCTGTTCTGACGATCTGCTCTGGCTCCCGTACGCGGTCGCGAGCTACGTCTCTCAGACCGGCGACGAGTCCGTGCTCGACGAAGTCGTTCCCTTTCTCGAGGCGCCGCTTCTCGAGCCCGGGCAGACGGAAACGTATCTATTGCCGCACGTGTCCGCCGAGACCGCGTCCGTATTCGAGCACTGCACGCGCGCTATCGGCCACGCGATGAAATATGGCGCTCACGGACTTCCGTTGATCGGCTCGGGCGACTGGAACGACGGAATGAATCGAGTCGGGCAGGCGGGGCAGGGCGAAAGCGTATGGCTTGGATGGTTTCTCGTGACGGTGTTGAACGAGTTCGTGCCAATCTGCGAACGCCGAAGCCGAAACGATGTGGCCCAGATGTATCGAGACGAGGCGCGTTGGCTGACCGGCATGGTCGAACTGGCGTGGGACGGCGACTGGTATCGGCGCGCGTATTTCGACGATGGAACGCCTCTCGGGTCTGTCCAGAACGAGGAGTGCAAACTCGATTCACTCACGCAGTCATGGTCCGTGCTGTCGGGCGCGGCGCAGCCGCGACGGGCGGAGCGCGCGATGAACGCCGTGCGAGCGCATCTTGTGCGCCGCGACGCCCAGATCGGCCTCCTGCTGACGCCACCCTTCGATCGAATGGCGCACGATCCCGGCTACATCAAGGGATATATCCCAGGTATTCGAGANAACGGCGGTCAGTACACGCATGCTGCGATCTGGACCGTGATTGCNTTGACACGACTTGGGATGGGTAACGAAGCGATGGAACTGTTCCACATGTTGAATCCGATCAATCACATGCGCACGCCAGATGACGTCGAACGATATCGCGCGGAGCCATATGCGATTGCAGCGGACGTCTACGCCCATCCAGCGCACATCGGGCGCGGTGGTTGGACGTGGTACACGGGATCGGCCGGATGGATGTACCAGGCTGCCATTCAAGGGCTGCTTGGACTCCGCCGGAATGGGGCGACGATCAGCATCGACCCATGCATTCCCACGGTATGGCCGCAGTATTCGCTCGACGTGATGATGGGACGCACGCGGTATCGCTTCACCGTTTTGAATCCCGACCACCAGTGTCAGGGAATCGCGTCGGCAGAACTCGACGGCTCGGAAATCGATGCGCACGCGATTCCGCTTGACGATGACGGCGGCATTCACGAGGTGACGATCATTCTCGGTAGCGCCGCTGTGGCGCTTGAAGCGGCGTCGAGCAGAAACGCGGAGCGTCCTCTCTAGAAGCGCCGCTACCCTTCCGCGATGACTTCGCGCACTTCTGCCGAATTCAAGGTAACTCCGGGCGGCGGTGGCGTATTGCGCACCATCGTGACAGCGTTGTCGGCGTCCTGCTTGGTTCGAAAAACCGCCATCGAGGTGCCTTGGCTCGAGTCGTCGCGGACCGTCCAATAGCCCTTCACAAAACCTGGTGCCTGTTTGACGCGCGGGACCACCTGCTCGTTGAGCGCCTTACGCGCGGCTGCAAACTGACCGGACGCAATACTGACATTCACGACTACGGCGTACATAGGACCTCCACACTTGATTGATGCAACGCCGTAGATTTTGCCAAAGCGTGGACGGCGCAGCTAATGAGGTTGACTTCAACGCCTATCGCTGCGCCGTCGTGGCCTAACGCTGCGCCGTCGTGCCGATCGACTCCCCCGATACGACGATCTCGACGCGCCGATTCTGCTGACGTCCGACCGCCGTGCCATTGGTCGCTACCGGCTGGCTTTCGCCGAAACCCGCTGTGCCAACCACATCGCGATTGACTCCCTGTTGCACCATGCTGGCGCGCACCGATTCGGCGCGACGCTCGGACAACCGCAAGTTGTAGCCGTCTGATCCGACGCTGTCGGTGTGCCCCTCGACCTGAATCTTCAGATCCGAATGGGACCTGAGAATACTGGCGACGTGCGCGATCTTCTCGCGCGCGCCGGGCTTGAGATTGGCGCTGTCGAAATCGAACAACACATCGGACACGTTGACGACGAGGCCGCGCGCTGTTTCGCGCGTTTCGAGAATCGTGTTCAGCTGCACGCGTAGTTGCTCGCGGAGCTGCGCCTTCTCACGCTCGGCTTGCTCCGCGAGGGTCCGTGCTTGCTGCGCCTGCGCTTCGGCAGCGGCACGCGCGGCATCGGCATCCAGACGCGCGCGCTCCCCCTCCGCACGCACGCGATCCGCATCGGCACGCTGGCGTTCGGCCTCGAGCCGACCTTGCTCCGCCGCGGCGCGGGCCGCATCTGCGGCAGCTTTCTCCTGCTCGGCGCGCTGATCGGCAAGCAGGCGCTGCTGATCGGCCAGTTGACGCTGCTGCTCGGCCTGCTGACGCTGCTCCTCCGCCGCCTGGCGCTGCCGGTCGGCCTCCAGGCGCTGCTGTTCAGCCAGAAGACGCTGCTGCTCCGCCTGCAAACGGAGATCTTCCTGTGCCCGCGCCCGGTCGCGCGCCTCGTTTTCGCGCTGGAGCGCTGCCGCGCGCTGTTGCTCCTGGTAGATCTGTTCCTGCCGTTGCAGCGCGATGATCCGAGCGTCCTCCGCGGTCTGTGCGGCCTGCCGCGCGGCCATCATGATCTTGTTTCTGTCCTTGTGGCGCGAGCGAGCTTCTTCCGCATCCGCGAGGAGCATCGCCGCTTTGCGATACGTGTCCGCGGCGTACTGGTCCGCCCTGGCCAGACGAGAGATCTCGACGGCATTGCGAGCCTGCGCCAGGTCGAGGGGCACGCCGGGCTCCGGAGCTGGCCATCTGACCGAACCGGCATCGGTGTTGATCAGATACGCGCCGCGCTTCAGCAGCTCGTACTTCGCCTGCAGCGGCTCGACGCGTCCGCTGGTGTTGTCCCAGAGACCCTTGCGGACAACATTCTCCAAGACAACGACGTCGCTGGGCTGAGTGACAGCGAAGTACGGTTCCGCAGTGACGATGAGCGCAAACGCCTGCAGCTCGGTCGTCACCTTCAAGCGGCCGTCGTCGCCCTTCACCTGTAGCTCGCCAAGATTGGTCGCACGGCCTTCCGGCGTAATCGCCCACATCACGTACGTCAGGTACTCGGGTCCGAACCGTGTCGCCGGTTCGAGCTTGTCGAACTTGGCGTCGATCTGGATGTACCCCTTCTCGCCGCTGATGTTGGCGTGGCCCTCGGCTTTCGGCAGCAGCGACGTTCCTGCGAAGTCGAGCGGCGTGTCGTCATGCCGGGGGCGATAGTTGATGGCCGGCGTCGTATGGCTCACCACCGTCACGCGGTACAGGGTGACGGGGTCCTGCGGCGAAGCCGGGGAATGCTGCGTTGGATTGGGCGCCACCTGAGCAAGTGCCGAAGCTGAGGTCAGGACAAAAGCCAGTAGGGCTAAGGTGGATTGGCGACGCATGGGCTGAACCTCCGGCGTCGGCTCTCGCAATTGTTCCGCCACGCGCACGCTGCTCGCTGTGGTTAAGCGTTTCCAGGGAAAACCCGGCGTCGCGGGCACTTCGAAAAACTGCGGAGGTTCCTGTTGCGCGATCAATGACCATTGAAGGCAAAAAGTTACCCTGCCATCCTGCGTATGGTGTATATCGGGTTGCGAGCGGCTGTGCCGCCGGATTAATAGATGCCGAAAAAGACATTGAATCTGAGCACCGATCGACTCCTGGAACTCGCTCGTGCGGGCGCTGAAGTGACGCTCAAGCGGCTGCGCGCAGAAGTCATTGCTATTGAACGCGCATTCCCCGAGCTGCGATTGCCGGCAGGTCGACGTGCGCTTCGCAGGTCGTTCAAGCAGGTTCAGACCCGCACCCGCACGATGTCGGCGGAGGCGCGGAAAGCGGTCTCGGCGCGGATGAAGCGCTACTGGGCGGAGCGGCGGAAGGCGCAGGCGAAGGTGAAATAGTTCACGGCGCTGTCAGCGGCGTCGGCACCGCGCTCGTCAACGCCGCGATGCACCATAGCAACACTGCAATCCAGAGCGGCGCGCGCCCGAGCGCGCTCAACACCGCGCATGCGGTCGAGAGAAGAACAATTGCGAGCGAGAGAAGCAGGAGCACCATGCGGACGGTTCTCCAATTGACGCTCACGCATTGAAAAAGGAGGTATTCAGCTATCAAAGAGGACAACGAATGACCGGCGCGTTTCTAACAGCGTGGCTACTCAGGTTTTCTGGTGTTGCGCCGGTCTGGTTCGTGGGGTTCGTAATGGTAGCGGCGCTCGGGAAAGAACGGTTCGCGTTCACGACGAAGCGCAGCAACGATTCGCTCGCGCAGATGCCGCGCTTCCGCCACAAGGTCATCGAACTGCCGCAGGATTTCGTCGATCGGCGACCGCTTGAGCGTATCCATGGCGACCGTCGGCAAGTAATGCAATCATTACTCCGGAAATCAGCAAAGATTGGCAGAGGCATGTTCTTGAGGTGCGACGTGAGCGAGCGACCGCGCCTCTTCCGTGGCCATGGTTCGATCTACCGTGAGTGTCACCAGTCACGTCAGCGCAACACCCGTGGGCGTTGATGCGATTGTCACGCTCCGCGATGAGTACCGCCGCGAGATGGCATGTCAGATTGTCCACGACTCCTGGCACCGCCGCGGATTCACGCAGTCATATCTCCTTCAATGGGACGGCGAGATCGT
>Ga0065707_10001355_pt1 | contig 13025 bp, 13 predicted proteins | sample SwiRhicommuniRL3_FD_59094 | JGI IMG/M metagenome (GOLD analysis project Ga0065707, IMG submission 59094) | Switchgrass rhizosphere bacterial communities from Rose Lake, Michigan, USA - RL3 v2 (version 2) | ecosystem: Host-associated > Plants > Roots > Rhizosphere > Soil | place: East Lansing... | reverse complement strand
GCCCTCCAGGTGGCTGTAGTCGTAGCCACCCCGGAACGCCTTGATGAGGACGCTCTTGAGCTTGGCGTCGTGGCCGGGGGCGAAGGTCCGGCCCTTGTTCACGTTGGCCGTGCACTCGGCGTAGACCGGGTAGTCGATGAACGACTCCCGCTCGGCGTCGGTGAACTCGGGGAAGTCGTCCCCGGTCACGGTGTAGGCCACCTCGTTGGCGTGGCACTGGCAGGTAGGAAGCGAAGTCATCGGGTCTGGCTCCTTGTCTTGGTGTCTCGCTTACTCCTCCAGTAAAGCACACCCGTGCCCCGACGTCAAGTATCCGCCGTGCCGGGCTGACCTTGAGCGGGTACTTGACACAAAGGCAAGGTCCATGTTTTAATGGGGGTATGGAGATGAACGAGTCCAAGATCGACGAGTTCGGGTTCTACGACGCTTCGCTTGGCCATCTGGTCACGGGCGACGTGGGTTCGGTGGAGTATACCCCGGCTGACCAGGACGAGCTTGACGCCATCGAGGCTGCCTTGGAAGAGGACGGCATCTGGACCAAGCAGGAAGGCAACATCATCCTGACTATCGAGGCTCCCTGACAGACAACGGCGTCTGAAGGGGCCTTCAGGGGGCGTCGGGCTTTGGCTGGGCCTAGCCCGGCGTCCCCGCCCAAACCGAAACGGAGGAAACCCAGTGACCCTCAAGCGCTACCCGTGTCCAGGGATGGGAGGAATCCCGTCCCCAATGGTTGTCCCACCGGGGCAGTACCAGAACGCCCTAGGTCGAGGCGACTGCCCGGTGTGTGGCCAGTCCTGTGTTGTGTACGGCAACGGGCTGATCGGCTACCACACCAGCATCCACAGCCCGCTGCGAGAGCGGACGGGCGAACCGGCGCCGCTTCAGAACGCCCAGGAGCGGGCGATCTTCGCCGCCCTAAACTGGACACACTGGGCGGTCAACGGCTGCTACCCACCGCAGCACGACGACATCATGCGCTACCAGCGAGTGCGGGGATTTGCCACCGGGAGGCTCGGGCTTACCCGTGCCCTGGAGCTTGCCGCCCAACTTCCCAGGCGCAACATCCAAGACCCGACCACCCACGACATGCCTCCCCGTTACGAGTGGGAGACGTTGGTCAACGACTGGCCCGAACCGAAGGGAAGGCGATGAGACTCACCGTCACCGGCACGGTCAAATGCAGCCGGATCACGCCCATGCGTCGGGCCAGGGGCGGGGGCATGAACCTCGGTACCCTATTGGCCGATGTGATCAGCCCCCTCCCCGCTTCGGAGCTTTGGTACATCCTCGTCCCGTGGCCCGGTGCCCACCATGATGAGATGATCGCCAAGATGAAGTCGGGCCGCCTTCCTTCCTGCCTGAGCCGTGACCAGGAGGGTACCGAGGTCACGATCACAGCCACGATGGTCAAGTGGCAGAACGGCCTAGGCTGGTACATGAGCAACATCAAGGTCGTAACCCAACCGTAACACGAGGGTACTTGACACCAAGGCACCCGCCGTGTTTTAATAAGTGTATTGAAAATCGAAGAGAGAGCGGGGGTGGCGCCCGAAGGCGTGTCTCCTCCCCACGGGGAGGACCCGACCTGAGGGTATCCGGTCCCGGATTAGTGGCACCTAGGAATGCCGAGGCGTGTCTCCTGGCTACGGCCAGGACCCGACCGAGGTAGCTGGACCCGGCAAGGGCACTAGGCTTGCGCCCCCGCTCTCAGATCATGGCAGCGACCTGGATTCCCGTAAGGGCCAGGTCGCTGTCTTGTTCCTTGTCAGCCAGAAGCTCGGACAACCCCTCGTCGACCGTATCAGCGGTCACCAGGTCGATGCACAGGGTGGGCCGCTCCTGTCCAAACCGGCGGATACGGCGACGGGCCTGGTGGTTGGTGGTCGGCCTCGGGCTGCGTTCGACGAAGATGCAGCAATCCGCCCGGGTTAGGGTCACGCCCTCGCTCAGGGTGCCGACCGTACCGACCAGGACGTCGAGCTTCCCGTCCTTGAAGTCCCGGACCGTCTGCTTTCGTTCCTCGATACTGTAGGCCGAGGAGACCACGGCGACCCGGCGACCCATGCTGCGCATCAGGCTACCCAGCGATTCGGCGGTGGCCTTGAAGGCGCAAAACAGGATGGTGGGTCGGGTGCGGTCGGTCATCAACTCCCGGACGGCGGCCAGCTTGCCGCCACCTGGTTCCTTGAAAGAGACCGCCCGCTCGGGGTCGAGGGTGGCCAGGCCCGTGCTGGCCATCATCAGCTTGGTCTGCAGCGACCCGTCGTTCCAGGCGATGACCTCCCGGCCGTCCCCGAGGTTGGCGAGATAGTCTTTCTTCAACGACCGGTAGGCCCGTGCCTGGGGGTCATTCATCGCTACCCGGATGGTCTGGTACGTCATGGGGGGCAGATCCGGGAGTGCCTCGTCGTCACGACGCAACCAGCGGCCAGGGAGACCCCACTCGATGGCCGCCTCCTCCCAGGTGACGCCCCGATGCAGGCTCCTAATATCGGTCCCCCCGTACGGCGGCTTCCAAGTCTGGAACCAGCGCTCGATCCACTTCCAGTAGTTGGTGAACCGGCGGTCGGTCGGGTACAGGAACCGCAGGGTCATGTATATCTCGTGACCCCAGTTGGGGAGCGGGGTGCCGGTGCCCTGGTAGACTCGATCCGCTCGTTTGGCCAGGCCCAGCAGCGCCTTGGTCCAGTGCGTCGATCGGTTCTTGAGGTAATGGGCCTCGTCGAAGATGATGGTATCCCAAGCCCGGTCAAGCCAGTCCCTCGGCTCGGGCGTGACATGGGTGGCGGGCTTGCCCGGGTCCTTGGAAACCCGGCGGCACACGCTGGAATAGCCGACCCAGTATATTTGGGCGGTATTCTCGTCTACCCAGGCGTCGGTCTCCTCGGCCCACACGTCCTCCAGGATGGCGGGGGACACGACGAGCGTGCGACCCCGTGACGCCAGGAGCATCTGGTTTGTCTTACCCAGGCCTGGCTCGTCAGCTAGGATCGCACGCTCGGCGTTGAGGAGGAACTCAGTTCCTTGCTTCTGGTAGGGGCGCTGCTCCACGATCGAACACGTTCTCCCGGAGCCAGGCTCCGCTCGCAGCCGACCCAAGCTCGATCGCAGCCAGCCAGCCGACTAGCTGTTCACACGTGAGCCTGAAAGCACGCTGGGTTGCGATCACCGTGGAAATCGACGGTGATCGCTCCCCATTTCGCAGCCTAGACGCCATCGTGTGATGAAGGCCGGTCGCCTGGGCGAACTGCAGGTTGGTCAGGGTGGACATTGTAGTGGTCATTTCCTCGTGCCCACCAGATTACACCAGCCTTTGCCAGAGCGTCAACTAGGGGGTGGTGCCCGAAACCACCTGCTTGGGTCCGGGAACGGCCGCCACCCCGAGTGCGGTGAGTCCGATGATGACCAAGGTGACCCACTGAGCGGTGGTCAAGTCGGCCGATCCGTTGGCCCACTCCACGCCGAGATAGGCGGCGATTCCGGCCGCAGCTTGGGCCAGCGCCTTGGTGTACTGCCAGAACGGCAGCGTGGGGTTGCTGGCCCCGTAGACCAGGATGGCTCCGAAGAACGCACCCACGATCAGGAGCTTCTCGCTGGGGTCGATGACGTTGTCGGTGACGGATGTCTGCAACACGACGAGCGCCGCACCGATGGCGGCAACAATCGCCTTCCAATACGCACGAATCGTGCCCACTGGTGGTCTCCCTTACTCATCGAGGCGACGTTGTGCCGCCTCTCGATCACATGGCGGGTCCGGTATCTCATCCTGAGCAGCATGAATAGCGACTGCTGCGTTGTCCTCGACCATAGACACGATAGCGGGGTTGGCCTGGGGGAAGGCGGAAACCAGCGCTCTGATCGTGCCTGTGGTGGCCAATGCGATGGACTCACGAGCGCCATCCGCCCGTTTCCAGTCTGCCACGCAGTCGGCCGCCTCTCGGTGCCGGATTTCCCGCTGGAGGACATCCGCTGTCCTGGCCGATCCCAGGGCTGAGAAGGAAGATAGCAGGCAGGCAATCACCACCAGCGCTCCAGACGCCCAAATGACCGGCTGCCTGCGGAACTCGACCCACAGGCGCCGAGGGAACGAGGACATCATCGCTGTTCCAGTTGCTCGATCCGGACCGTCAGCCTCTCGATCGTACGGTCCTTCGCCCGATTCTCCGTTTGGACCCTGGCGTGCGCCTCCTCGCATTGTGCGAGCTTCCCTTCTAGGACGCCGATGGTTTTGGTCTGGTCGAGTACTTCCTGCTCCAGCCTAGCCAAAGACCGCTCCAGGTAGCCCAAACCGACGTTGGAGGCTGAGCGTATGTAGTTGGCTACCACTCCTATTGCAGCGCCCGCCGCCGTAAGCAGGGCCGCTATGGCGGTGATTTGGGCGGCGGACACCTAGGTCAGCCGGGGAGCGGCAGGTGCTCGTAGACCAGCTTGCTCATCTTCATGGCGATTTCCGGGATGCGGTATGCACGCCACAGGTCGTTGGTGTCGGGATGGTAGGCGGCAGCGTCGCACTGGACCAAGCTGTCGGCCTCGGGGCCGGTGAACGGACCGGCCCGGAAGAACGTCGACCACACGTACCAGCTGTTCGGGTCAGCTTCGGTGCTGGCGATCACGGGCCGCATAGCGCCGGACGTGTAGGTGAAGTAGGTCTGCCAGTGCGTCCAGCCGCACAGTTCGTCGTTCAAGGCGTCGTCGCCGCTCACCTTGTTCTGGATGAGATGCTGCTCCATGGCGTCCTTGCACGCCTTGACGACATCGTTGTAATCCATATCGAGTTCTCCTTCGGATGCATCGAGGATGGTCTGGATGGGGATGGCTCCGGGGTCCCCGTGCACGTTCTCATCGGCGTGCTCGTGGCCGAAAACGCCCTGGTAGCTCTTGAAGGCCGCATCTTCCAGGCGCTGACCCTGGCCGTAACCGTAGCTGGCCGGGTAGGGTACCCACCGCACGGTCGACGTGAGCGGAGCGCCGATGGCTCTGGCCACTGGCCCGATGACGTTGCGGCCGAACCACTTCCATCCCTCGACGTCCGCCTGGGAGTCGGGGTTCTCTGCGAACCCGACAATCTCGATCTGAACCAGGTAGTCGCCCTCGGTGTTGGTGGGGCCGGGGTCCTCACTGAGGTTGCGAAGGCTCCTGGCTCCTACCTCCATCGGCAGGTGCTCCTGGATGACCCGCCGGAAGATGTCGACGGTGAAAGTGGGCCACGAGTTGTTCTTGATGTAGGCGGACACTGCGCCGTCGATAGACCCGCCCTCGGTGGAGTGGAGGAGGATGCGACTGGCGCCAGACAGGTTCATCGGACCTGCGTTGTTGCCCGGGAAGGTCCGATGGGCGCCCTCTAGCCACACGGTGTCACCCGGCCAGCCTCAGGAGTGGTCTTGTTCATGAGCCTCCGTCCATGCTTCCAGCCAGCGCCAGGCGTTGGCCTCGATCGTTAGCTCGGCTGCGACCATCCTACCAGCCTCGGATAGCTCTTGGCGAGCTTCAGGGGACCGCACCAGGTGGCCGACCTTACGCTCCCACTCCTTGGGCTTGGTGGCAATCATGCCGCAGCCCCGATTGTACAGCGCCAGATACTCGGGTGCGTCAGACCCAACCCAAGGCACCCCAACCGCCGCATATTCCAACGGCTTAAGCCACGATTTGCACTTGTTGAACTGGGTATCCATGAGCGGGGCCAGGCCGATCCCAAGCTCCGCTACCCGGTTTGGCCACTCGTCGAAGGGGACCACGCCCGTGGGATTTGTCTCGCAGCCGAAGGCCCGGTTCAGGCCCGGGTCCTCTGGCCCTATGACTCGTAGCTCCCGCCGGATTCGGGAGAGCGAAGGCCCCAGCGCCCGGGGGTCGTCCGGGTGGGAGTGCAGAGCGCCCGCCCAACCGATCTGGTCGCTATCATGCCGCTCGATCTTGAGAAACCGCTCGGGGACGCAGTTGGGTATCACCCGGTAGCGGCCGTGGCTGGCGTAACGGGGGACCAGTGCCTCGGTGCTGCAGATCACCATCGACGCTTCACGGCAGGCGAAAGCGACGTGCTGCCAGTTGGCATTCGGGTACTGTTTGGGGTGCATCAGCCGGAATGCCGGGTTGGCGGGGTGGACGTTGCCAAGATCGTCGTCCATCTCGACCACGACCGTGACGCCCTTTGCCCGCATCATCGGAACCGCCTGGCTGAGCCAGATTTGAGACGGCCGCTGCAGGACGATGATGTCTGCGTCTTCGGGGTACCAAACCTCCCGAAGCTTGCCGTCCCGCTTCAACCCCCGGATTCCGGTTTGAGACCCGGGGGTAGCGAGGACGATATCGACGCCCTGGTCGATCAGCGCCTCGGATGGCCACCACATCCGGTACTTGCCGCACCCAAACTCATCGGCGGGGTAGGCGTATATCTTCATGGCTTGGTCATCGCTGCGTCGACGTTAAGGTACACCGGAGCGGCGGAGTTCCAGCGGGTGACCTCGGGGGGAGGGATGATCTGCGCTGGGTAGCTGTAGTCGGTCGAGTCGACGATGAACCCAGCGTCTTCGAAGATCAGCGCCAGCGCATGGTCCGAGAACCGGAAGTAGTCGTCCGGGTAGCCGTGGATGGGGAAGCTCTGGTGGGTGGCGACGTACATCCTGCCGCCGGGCTTCAGGACCCGATAGGCAGCGTGGCACGCCAACCAGGGGCGGGCCAGGTGCTCCCACACGGACACGGCGACGATGGCGTCGAATGCAGCGTTAGCAAAGGGGGCGAGGGTGTGGGCGTCGGCCGGGATATCGACGTCGACGCCCTCCTCGATGTCGCTGAACACCCATTGAGCCTCGGGATTCCATTCCCGATGGTGGGTGGGGAAGTTGGGGTCCGAACGGAGGGTGCCAAGCTCCAAGATCCTGGTCTCAGGCAGGGACCTGCCGACCCAGTGAGCGAACTCGCCTACGGTATCGGACACGCCACCGCTCCCTATCTTCATCGGGCTGATCATACCGGCTGGTTGCCGTGTAGCGGGAAGATGTACCCGTCACCGTACGGCTCAGCCTGGGGCATGTCCTGCCTGTGGTTGATGCCGCTGTAATGGACGATCAGCGCCCGGCGCTCCATGCCCGGCACGTTGGCCTTTGACCCCCGGTGGATGAGCCGACTGTGCCACAACAGCACATCCCCCTTCCTCGGAAGGTAGGTCATCACTGGCACCCCACGTCGCTGGATTTCCTGTTCGAACAGCGGAGTGAGGATGCGTTCGCTGTACTTGGGCCAGGCGGGGTCGGTCCGTTCCTCCGGCTGCAGGGCGGCCAGCATCCGGCCCTGGGTGACCTCAAACCAGCGGTGGCTGCCTGGCACCAACTGGAATGGGCCACTGTCGGGGTGGATGTCGGACAGGGCGTACCAGGCGGCGACGTAATAGTCACCCACGTGCGGCGGATTCAGGTAGGTGTCCTGGTGCCAGTCCCGTTCGGTAGTCACCCAGCCGCTGAGGTTGAGATGCATGCCGACCGGCTCGGTCACCAGGTCGGTCATGTACTCATGGACGCCAGCCAGGCTGGCCAGGTTCGCAAGCTCGGCCACGTCCATGTAGGGCGTGCAGTATGGGTACCCGCCGGGCCGGTCCTGATAGATCCGATTGTCCTCGATCCACCGTGTGGCGTATGCCTCGATCAGGTGATCGGGAAGCACGCTCTTGAGGATGACGTACCCGTCGCTGTTCCAGTCCATGTCGGGTCGACGGACGTCGACTGCCAGATCATCCAGGGTGAGGGTCATAGCGCCTCCTTGCCTGGGATTATACCACAGCGAGCCTCAGGGCGTTGTATAGGATCTGGCCCATGTAAGCATGGCCAGCATCGCCAGGGTGTACGTCGTTGAAGGTGGCCCCGTCGAAGTACCAGTAGCCCAGGTCACGCCAGTATTGCCAGGACCGCCGCCCCAGCGCCCAGTAGTCGAGGAACAGGGCGCCCATCGAGGATGCTGCCGCCCGCAGCATAGAGTGCATCTGGAGCCAGTCCCGTTCGTACTGACTAAACCCGGTGAGGACGTCGGACTTGCCGACGTGTTGGGCCACCAGGATGACGGGCGGGATGTACCCAGCCTGGACACCGGACGTCTCCATGGCCACCCGGAAGGCCGACAGGGCGTTCCACACGTTCTCGACGAAGGTGGTGATATCGGTGTCGAGGAGGATGTCGTTGATCCCCAGCGCCAGGATGGCGAAGTCCACCGGACCCAGTTGATTGAACGTATGGTACGCTTCGGTATCGAGGTAGGAATCGGCGTTGGACGTCAGCGGGACGTCATCCGACAGAGCCGTGATGAGGGTGCCGCCGATGCTGGCGTTGTGGACGACCACACCCGTGGCGTTGCGACCCCCAACCCCGTAGAGGCGACCGTCGCCTGTGGTGGCTCGGACGGCCACGGTGTGGTTGCCGGGGGCCAGCCCGTTAATGGTGACCTTGAGGATCGAGGGAGCCACGTTCAGGGTGACGGACACGAAGGACCCGCCGTCGATCTGGTAGTGCCATGGACCCCACCCGGTGTTCGTCTTGAACCAGATATCGACGCTGGTACCCCGGGCGGTGAACGTAGCGATGGCGCCGTTACCCAACACCGTCGGCTTGATGCTCTGCCTCGTCACCCCCGCTTCATCAGCGGTGGTCCAGGCGCCTGTGAAAGAAACATACCCGCCGCCGACCTCGACCGTGCTGCCCGCTACCGGGTTCTGGTATCCAGACCCGCCGTCCCCTAGGGCGGCCTGAAGCAGGTTGCGTGCGACAGATATGTATCCCTTGCTGAGCCAGTTGGAGGAGAACTGACCAAGCGGCACCGAGTCGCCGAACACCACCCCCCGCATCAATCGACTCTGAGCCTGCTCCCAGGGAATCGGACCCCACCCGCCCGCCGGAGCTTGGATCGCTGACGAGAGATGGGACGGGCTGCTGGCGTGCACGAACAGCGCCGAGTCCTGGACGGTGCCAGGCCCGGCCACCTGCAGGTCCCAAGCCAGGAAGGGGCCACCCGAGGCAGGCACGCTGATAAACGTGATGTAGTCCTCACGGTTATCGCTGCAAATGTCGTCCCGCATGATGCGCCAGGTGGTACCGGCTGGCTCGATTTCGCTGTTCGGGAACAGGTCGAGTTCCCAGTACCCGGATGCCCCCGTGCTGTACGTGGACATAGTGGTGATTAGCGTGTCGGTCGGGATGTGGTGCCCGACCACGGCCTTGGACCCACCCCACAGGGTGGCCACGATGGGCACCTGATGCGGCTTGCCGATGTATTCGTATACCTTGACCATCGTGCCCTCACTCTACGGAGAAGTGGATCCCGTCCAGATGCATGAACCCACCGCTGCCTGAGTCCACTGTGCCGTTGACGGCAGATACCTGGCCGTTCTGCTTAACCTGAGCGACTCCGGCGGCAGCGATAGGCGCCGTTACCACACAGAACAGGAGATTGTTTCGGGGCCTAAACCCCGGTGGCAACCAGATCATCAGGTTGGCCGCCCCGCTTACTCGATGGACCCGGCCCCGAAGCTCGACCACCCCATTGGTGCGAGTCCAGGATGCCTGGGGATACGTGTCGGTATCGAGCGCCCCGGTCCCGCTGTCGTTGGCCCAGCCGGTACCGAAGAACCCAGGCACGTCAGCTTGGGAGTTGCCTGCGTAAGACCACCCGACCTTGCCACCTCGGATCAGCCCCACTACCAGAGTGCCGTGCGGCGGGTAGTGCTCCAGCATCACCCGATCACCCGCTTGCAGGTAGGAAGGGCAAATGACGGTGGCTCCATAAGCGATGCCGAGAGGATCGTGATCATCGACCACCATAGCGACGCTACGGTCTGCTTCCATCGACAGGACCGTGGCTGGCCGCTTGAGACCTACCCGGTTGCGAGCTTGCTTGACAGCCGAGGACGTGCCAACCAGGGTGGTCTCTAGGTCGGCTTCCTGCCGCTCGTCAGAGAGGATCAGGTCATCCATAGACCCTCCTTAGTCCATGGCGTTGATCCGCCCCGTCCTGGAGGGTGAAGGACCACTCCTGCTCGTGGTACTTCTTACCATCCCACTGTACGACGTTGAACGTATCGTGCAGCGGGTTGATGGCTGTGTTGAACGACGCCCATTCGTAGGTCGATGTGTCGGATTGGCCTAGCGCCTGCGCCATAGCGGCGGCCTGCTCGTTATCGGATACCGACTGCGAGTCGATCACCCTGGCGACGTGCATCCCCCGGTTGGCGAACGAATGGGGCGCCGAATCGGGCACATCCCAAAACCCGGAGACGGGAGCGTCGCTCATGCCGTTGTTGACGACGATGTACCGATTCGGGGCCGACAGCAGGTCGTTGGACTCGATGATGGAGTCGGTGATCACCGAAGTCCCCAGCCCGTAGATGAAATCGGGATCTGTCACGGCCAGGTTGGGGACGGACCGGGCGATGCCCTTCCCTGCGTTGTCGAAGTAGACTGAGTAGAACCCGAGTAGGGCGCACAGATCGTTGATGATGGTAAGGTCGGTGGTGCCGATCGGCCACGATATCCAATCCGACCCTGTGGTACGGCCGCTAGCCTCGACTTCGAAGTCGTGGATCATGCGGCTCATCAGCCGTTCCTCGATCGCCGGGGTGATCAAGGAACCCGGCGCCATAGCGAACCCAACCTCGATGGCTTGGTCGAGCATGAGTCCCTGGTCCACCAGGGTGGCGTCTACCCAGTCGCCGCCCGTGCTGCGTGCCACCGAAGGGTCAGCGAACATGAATACGCCGATCGGGAACACCCCATCCGAGTGGATCATGGACACCCGGATGTGGTCCATCAGCATATCGACGTCGACGGCCTGATGCATCGGGAACGTGAGGTTGCTGATGCTGCGCTTGATGGTGCGGTTGATGTTGTTGTTCAGGACGGGCGGACGGTCCAGGTTCACATCGAGGATGCCGATGGGCAGCAGGTCCATCGTCATCACTTCGAACAGGAAGGTAGAGGACCGCTGGGCGGTGCCCTTCATCGTGGAGTAGTCGACCAGGGTCATGGGAACCCCACGGTGGTGACCTGTGGCTGCTGGGTGTCCACGGGGCTGGGTATGGTGGTCGCTTCTGCGACCTCAAGCTCCAAGAACCAGCGCTCTCCTCGCCGCTTATTGCTGAGCCTGGGTACCCGGATGGAAGCGAACCAGCGGTTGCCCTCACCATCCCGGACACATACGTATGGGATCTGCGCCCACGATATGTCCCGAAGCGGCTTGGCGATATCAAGGGTGGGCTGCGCCACGGTTACCAAGGCGTTCAGCAGCAGTGTCCTCGTGAAGATCACACCCCGCCGCTCTACCGGATGGAACGACGCTTGGCCGTTCTTGCCGTAGAACATGCGGCGCTCCACGTCGTCGTATTCAGAGAACTCGAAATCACGCTCGATGCTGCCGTTGGTCTCCCACGCCTCGGGGTACACGGCACCCATGCCGGTAGCCCAGTTCGACGTAAAGGACAGTGCGATCCGTCCTTCCGGGATCGAGGCGCACTTGATGGCGCTCCAGGTCCCCGTTGCTCCGTCGTCCCGGACGGCCCGGACCCGGTAGCATACCAGGTTGCCTATCTCAGATTCGAAGTCGGTCCAGCTTGTGGCGGTGGTCGTCATGGCCACCAGGGTGAACTCGCCGCCCTCGTCCTGGCGCTGCACCTGGTAGCCGATGATGCCAGCCTCAACCACCGCACTCCAGGTGATCAAGATGCCGGGTACGGTCTCCTCTGCGCAGGCTGTATCCCCAGGAACGGCACAGTTGCCGATGTCGACGTGGTGGGCGCCAACCAGGATGGCGGTAGCCGTGGGGTTAGCGGGGGCTGTTGGGACGGTGGACAGCACCATCTGAGCTTCTGCAAACAGGCTGGTAGCTGGGAACAGCGTGTAAGTGGTCGGGCTGGTCAGCTTCGCCCCGGTGGCCTGTTCCAGGGTGCCGCTCATACTCTGGTTCTTGGCCAACAGCGTCCCGGTGTCGGTCCCGGTCAGGATGCCCACCTTCCAGGGGGCAGACTCGCTGGTGGCTGGCGACTTGGCAATCAGCGAGTAGGTGCCTGCACTCAAGGCGCCGCCGATCGGAAACAGCACCCGAATCCGCTTGTAGGTCGTCCCGATGACGTCGACGTTGGCTGGCGCCAGGTTGTCCGGTATGGCGTTCCACTCACCGGGGGTGATCTGAGCGCCCGACAGCACGATGGCATTCACGTTGTTGCGCACTTCGAACGCCAGATCTGATGCAGGTGGGTTGTTCCTGTCGTATCCGACCGTGGCGATCACCTGGCCGTACAACTCACCTGTGCCGGAGATGGCGATCGACTGGGTGAGGACATACCCGGTCGAAGGGGCGTTGGTGGTGGCGATGTCGTGGATGCCGAACACATATCCGGCTTCCTGGTTGCTGTACGGCTGCGACTCGGGTTGGGCTACTCCGCCTGATGCCCACCGGACGGCGGCGATGCCCTCGACCTGGGTACCAAGGCCGGTCACCTGAATAGTGCCGTTCTGCCAGTAGGACTCGTCGCCCTGGGCGGTGACTGCATGAGTGGCGGCCAGGTCGGGTTCCTTCTGGATTACCGGCTTGAGCAGGTAGTCGTCCGTTTCCGGAGAGAACCCACGCAGGTAGCGGAACGGCGAAGCTCCGTTCTGGCTGACCGGGTAGGCTGAGTCGCCGCCTGTGCGCCGGATGATCAGCGTGTACCGGCTCCCCGATGTGACCGAAGGAGCGCCTGTGGCGGCAGGCGTCTTCATGGGGATGTTGAACCAGGTGCCCTCGGCGGGGATCGAGGACGGCACGTAATAGTTGAGTCCCACCCCGATCCGGTTCTCGGGAACCGAGATGACGTGCATCCGGCAGCTATCGAACAGCCAGGTACCATCGGACCCCGGATGGCTGTAGAACTTGTAGAACCATGGCCCGCCGGACCGGAAGTTGCGGATGTGGGTCGGGGTCCACCACTGCCAGGACGAGGCGCCGTACTCTACCCACGCTTCCCCGTGGTAGAAGCTCGATTCCTGGGCGAAGGCGGTGGGAAGCGTGGCGGACTG
>Ga0065707_10001070_pt1 | contig 13028 bp, 10 predicted proteins | sample SwiRhicommuniRL3_FD_59094 | JGI IMG/M metagenome (GOLD analysis project Ga0065707, IMG submission 59094) | Switchgrass rhizosphere bacterial communities from Rose Lake, Michigan, USA - RL3 v2 (version 2) | ecosystem: Host-associated > Plants > Roots > Rhizosphere > Soil | place: East Lansing... | reverse complement strand
ATTGACCGAAGCCACCGTGACCGGGCCGACCGATCGCACGCGCCGTTCGTTTGTCATGGACGAAGGGATCGCCATCCTGTCGCGAACACCGGCGACGCTGGACGCGTGGCTGCGCGGACTCCCCGACGGGTGGATTGCGGCGCACGAAGGAGGCGACACGTGGAGCCCCTTCGATATCCTCGGACACCTGATCCATGGCGAGCGAACCGACTGGATGCAGCGCGTTCGCATCATCCTGCAGCATGGCGAGGCGCGGCCGTTCAACACATTCGATCGCTTCGCGCAGTTTGCCGTATCACAGGGACGCACGCTGGCGAGCTTGCTCGACGAGTTCCGAACCGTGCGGCAGCACAGCCTCGATGAACTGGCAGCGCTGGACCTGACCGACGCGGATCTCGACCGTCGAGGGCGGCACCCGGAGCTCGGCGTCGTGACGCTGCGCCAGCTCATGGCCACCTGGGTGGCGCACGACCTCGATCACATCATGCAGATCTCACGCGTGCTGGCGCGGCAGTATTCTGAAGAGGTCGGTCCCTGGCGGGCCTATCTGCGGATCGTTCGCGACGAGGAAAGATGAGAGGGGCAGGTTCCGGCTATCGATCAGCGCGGCTAAAGCCGCGCCCTACCGATTGTTCTAAAGCCGCGCCCTACCGATTGTTGGCTGAAGTCGCGCCCTACCGGTTGTTCCAGTAGTCTGACTGGTTCTTGCGCGGGCTCGGGCGTGTCCTCGTGCGATCGGGCGGACGCTCCGGGTTCCAGACCACGCCGCACTTCAAGCAACGCCAGTACGCCAGTCCCGTGCCCGGCTGGTCGGGTCCTTTGATCTGGCCCGAAAGGCAGTCGGGACACGCGACCGGGACACTGGCTTCCGGTACGGGGCGTGTCATCGAGATCTGCCCCCCTCCTGGTATTCCCGATACTCGGCAAGCCACTGCGCGCTGACCGTTCCAAGGTCGAACAGGCCAGAGCGACGACCCACGGTGTAGAAAAGTGTGACCACCGACACACCGACCGCCAGCGCCGCACCAATCATGACCAACATTGGGGTACTCCAGGCTTTGGTGAGGCTGGGGACGTGCGGCCCGGGAATGGGGCGACGCGGCAGCAGGGCTCAGGAAAGCAGACCCTAAGAGTATACAGCCCCCGCGGCCCGGGCGGGTCTATGGCAGGTCGATTGCCGCCAGATCGCCCGAAACCCCGCGCAGGCTCCCATCGAACACCAGCGACGGTGAATATGTGCCCGCGGTCGTCGACCCCAGTTGCGTCGGCGTGAACACAAACACGTCTTCGTCGGCCCCTGACAGCCCTGTCACCGAGAACGATCCGCTGGTGGAGAGATAGATGCGGCCCGCCGCGTCAATCGCGACCGCGTCGACCGTTTCGCTGCTCGTCGACAATCCGACGTCGCTGCCGTCGAAGTACATCGCCCACGTCCCCGCGGTCGTCGAGCCAAGCGATGTGGGCGTGAACACAATCAGATCGTGACCCGCGCCCGACGCGCCGGTCACCGAGAACGCGCCCAAGGCGGACATCACGAGCCGCCCGTCTGGCAGCAACTCGACGGCATCGATATCTTCGTCGCTCGTGCTGAGCCCGACGTCGCTGGCGTCGAAGTACATCGCAAACGATCCGGCGGTCGCGCTCCCGAGCGACGTGGCCGTGAAGCGCACGATATCGGAGTCGTCCACGGTACCCGATATACCCGCAACCGATCGCGCCTCGGTAAAGGACAGCAGAATCTGGTCCGGACCGACGACGGCGAAGGCGTCGATCGTCGCGCTGCTGAGACCCACGTCGGATCCGTCGAAGAAAAGACTGTAGGCCGCACCGTCGTACGCCACGATGTCTTCGTTCGCCATGCTGACGCCACTCAGCGTCGCGCCGCTCTCGAGGGCAAAGTACAGGACGACCGATGGCCTGGTCGCAACGGTCACCGCAGACGTCACCACCGCCGACACGCCATCATCGTCGCGAACGCGAAGCGCGGCCACATAGCTGCCGCCGGCCGCGTAGGTTCGCGGCAGGGCTGCGCCGACGGAATCGATGTCGAACGTCGATCCGTTGTAGTCGAAATCCCACTCGTAGACGAGGTTATCGGCGCCGGGATCGATCGCGGTGCCGCTGAACTGAATCGGCAGACCGGCAACGCCCGAGTACGGTCCCCTGGCGCTCGCGATCGGCAAGACGTTGCCGACCGCCACCGGGGCCGCATCCACGCCGACACCGTTGCGGTTATCCCGCACGCTGACGACGAGGGTGAACGTGCCGTCGTTGGGATACACGTGGGACCCGGCGACTGTGCGATTGGTTTCCGAGACCGTGCCCGCTTGCAGCGGCGACCCGTCTCCCCAGTCGATGGTTGCGGTGTGTACGTCGGCGCTGTCGGGGTCTTCGAAGAGCGCCAGTATCGACACGCTCGCCCCTTCGGTGGACGTAAGGTCGGGGATAGCCTGAAGCACGGGCGCCGCATTGGTCGAGGGCACCACGGAAATCACGGCGGTCGCAGAAACGGACCCCATCTCGACGACGATGTTGGCCGAGCTCCCCGCCACAATCCCCAGAACCACGCCGTTCGCGTCGACCGTCGCGACGATCTCATCGCTCGACAACCAGCTTGGCGTACACCTGGAGATCACATTCCCTTCAGCGTCTCTGGCCTCGGCGGTCAACTGAAGTGTGGCGCCCACCTCGACATTCCCGACCTCCGGCGCCACCGACACCGAGGCCACGTCAGCGCAACTGTCGGGACGCACCTCGTGCCCGGTCGTGTCCACCGCCAGACCGAGCGGCATCGCGACGTCTTCCCACCGTACGAACTTGAAATCGACATCGCCGCTCTGCGCGACGAACAAGCCCTGCGGATATCGCGGGCCGAGGCTCATGTTGATGACGTCGATCCCGTCCGTGTCGCTGGCCGAGCCGAAGGGTCCGCTCGCGATTTGGAACGTCCCCAGGTACGGATTGTTCCCTTCACGCCGGTACACATTGAACCGGCTGTTCCCCTGGCTCGATGCGATGAGATATCCAACGCCGTCGCGGCGGTAGTAGATGGTCAATCCTTCCACGTCGGCCACAAGAGAAGTGGCCGATCCGACACGATCAACGGTCACGCGGTTGGTCGTCGAATCACTTGGTTCCGCCCCGTACTTGTAGATGCCCGTATTCTCCTCGCCGACGTAGAGGAACCCCAGCTCGTCATCGGCCACCATGCCCTCGATCAAATACGGCGGCTCCCAGGCTCGGGCCAGCACACCGCTAACGGCGGCGCCGTTGGCCACGAACTCCCATTGTTCGATCCGATCGGGCGAAGAGACGAACCCGTAGAACTTGCCCGTCACCGGGCTGTGATACATCGCGAAGCCGTACACCTCATCGGGGACACTGGTCTGAATCACCCCGACCTGCATGAGCCGCTGCGTGTCGGGATTGATCGTATAGATGTCGATCTGGTTGTTGTTCCGGTCGCAGGCGGCGATCAGATCGACGGCCTGGCCGTTGAGTGAAAAGCCGTAGCGGAGATCAACATTGTTGTGCTTGCCGCCACTGACGAATTGCAGCTGGACTCCGTTCAGATCGAACACGTGCAAGCCGCCTTCTGTGCGCTTGTTCGTGCCGATGACGACGCTCAGCGCCGGGTTTGTCGGATGAACCCATATCGCCGGATCGTCGGCCGTCCCTTCCACAAATCCCCGGCCGGTCGCCACCACCTGGGACACTCCGGATTTCGGGAACGTACCGCTTTCTTCCCACTCAGCAGGGGCGCCACGGACGACCTGGGAGAAATCGATTCCGAATGGAAAAAGGATGATGGCCGCCGCAACGCCGACCGAAATGCGAATGCGCAAGGCTGGAAGCCGGGACGATATCACACGCGTGACGACGGCGTAACGGCACTTTCTTGTGAAATCAAAACACGTGAAGACCACGAATGGAGCTTGCCGTCCTCGGGCAAATGCCCTTAGTATCGGGGCCCCCGAGACGCACCGCGGACGACACTTTTGTCGGCCCGCTAACGAAATCGTTTCCGGGCATTCTCGATTTCAGCAGCAACGGCGGGGACGGCAGGGTGGATCGTGCTTTGCCTTGTCGATGCTCTGGAGGTCCTGTGTCTGTACGTGCTTTCATGACCGCCGTTCTCATCCTGCAGGCGTCGTCGATGGCGGCTCAAACCGCCCCCGCGCCGCCGCTCGGAACGGCCGAGCGCGCGCTCGTCAATGCGCTGATGCTGCCCGACCGCGATGCCTTTCGCCAGCTTCTCGCGGCCGATGCGGTGGTCTCGCTGCCGGTCGAGGCGCACGGTCCCGACGCGATCGTCGAGAAGTGGCAGCCATTTCTGCAGAGCCGCGAGGTCACGCTCGCGCTCACGATCGAGAGCTCGGCCACAGCAGAGTCGGGAGACACGGGTCAGACGCTGGGGACATTTGCCATTTATGGGCGCACGGCCAAGGGTATGAGCACCACCCCCGTGGGAGCCATCTCGATCGTCTGGCGCCTGGTCGACGGCCAATGGAAGATCGGCACGTTGAGCCGGACGGGCAAGGCGGGAGCGAAACAACGAGCCGCCGCAAACTAGTTTTCAGTTTCTGGTTTTCAGCTTTTGGTTTCAGCTTTACACAATGTGGTGCTTGACCGCGTACTGGATGAGCTCGGCCGACGAGGTGATCTTCAGCTGCTCCATCATTCGATACTTGTGAAACGCCACCGTGCGCGCGGTGATGTTCAGCTCTGCGGCAACCTCTTTCATCGATCGCCCCTCGGCCAGCAACTGCAGAATCTCACGCTGACGCGACGTGAGCTCGGGCGAATGCTTGCGCTCGTCGACCTTCATCAGCAGCCCGACCAGACCCTCGGTGACGAGCGGCGTCACATACGAGCGTCCCTGCACGACCTCGCGTATCGCCGTCATCAACTCTGACGGCGCCGACCGCTTGAGCAGATAGGCCGACGCCCCTCCACGGAACGCTTCTGCCGCCACGTCGGCATCCTCATGCATCGTGACGAAGACGAGCTTGGTGTTGGGCAGCGATTGCTTGACCTGCCGGCCTGCTTCGAGTCCGTTCAGGAGCGGCATGCCGATATCGAGGACAATCACATCGGGCCTGAGCTTCTCTGCCGCACCCAGCAGAGCCCGGCCGTCAGAGACGCGACCGACGATCTCGCACTCGCCGGACAGCATTTTCTCGAACGCTCCAAGAACGAGCTCGTGATCGTCGGCCAGAAGGACCCGTGGTGCAGTCATCGCTCCCCTACTTTGTCACGGATACGCCCGCCCCCCAGCCCTGCACCAGTGCAGGCGAAAACTGGGCAACGGCAAGAACCCCCCGGACAAAACCCGCGGAGTGTCGGTAAATTGAACAACAGCATAGAGGCCTGGTCGCGGATTATCGCACCCCCTGTCAATTTTACCGGTCCAAACTAGGACATTCGGCAGTTTCGTAAAGGCACTGAGCGACATAGGCTACATCAGCCAGCGGTCCGAGCGCTCAAGCGGAGTGGGCGATCGGAGGGTACACACACTTGGACTCCGTCAGGAAATAGGTGGCCGTATGTATGAGTTAGCCCGTCGGATGACCGCGCGCGCACTGTCTGAGCGTCGCGTCGGCCCGATTTCCACCCCGATAGAACCCCGGCCGACGCCGGGACTCGACCCGATTACGCGCGTGCTCAGCGGCGCCATCGAACACATGCCTCACGGCGTGCTGGTGTTCAGCCAGAGCGGCACGGTCCTGGCCGCCAACCGCCGATCCAGCGCGATCTTCGGGTATGCCCCCGGGGAGCTTCTCGACCAGCCAATGGAACGGCTGCTGCCAGAAACCTCCCGTCCGGTTCGAACCGGAGGCGGCAAGCTCCAGTCCGAGCGGCACACGAGCACCCTGACCATCGAAGAGCCTCCGACCGGCATCCGCAAGGACGGAGAAGCGGTTCCCCTCGAGATTGGCTTCAGCGTCGTCAGCGAAGGGGAATCGAGCTATCTCGTGGCATCGGTGACCGACATCACCGAGCGTCTCGACCTCGAGGCAGGGTTGACCGCGGCTCGCGAAGAAATTGTGGGGTTTCAACGTCTCGTTGGCGAGCTCATCGAGAGCCTGCTGGGTGCCGAAGGCGCCACGCTCGATGGCGCGGTAACCGAGGGCCTGTCCCGGGTCGCCGCGGTGCTGCATCTCGATATGGCAGCCGTATGGCAGACGTCTGCAGATGGCTCAACCGCGATACCCACTCACTTCTGGGTCCGTCAGCCGGTTCCGCGGCCACTCGATTCGATTTCGACCGCGTCGATACCGTGGGTGGTGTCGCGGCTGAAGGACGGCGAGCCCGCCCTCTTTTCCAAAATCGATGACATCCCGTATGTGCTGGATCGAGAGCTCTTGGATCGGACTGGGACCACATCCGGTGCGATGTTCCCACTGCCCGTCCCTGGACGCGCAGGTCAACAGCTTCGCGCTCTATGCTTCGGGTCGATGAACGGACTCGATTGGTCGGGTGCGCTCGTCGAACAACTCCAACTGGTCGCCGCTGTCATCGGCCAGGCCCTTTCCAGACGCCACGTGGAGTCCGCTCTTCGCAGCGCGCTCAACGAGGTCGACGAGCTCAACGCGGAAATGGGCAGCGAGATCGCGCACCTCCGTGGCGAGACGCGTCGCACATCGGATTCGAACTCGATCGTGCTCGAAAGCCCCGCGATCAAGCATGCGTTCAAGCAGGTCGAGTCTGTCGCGCCGATGCCGGCCACCGTCCTGCTGCTCGGCGAAACAGGAAGCGGGAAGGAAGTGTTCGCCCAGGCGATCCACGACCTCAGCCCACGGCGTCATCGCACCATGGTGAAGGTCAACTGCGCGGCTATTCCGAGCGCGCTCATCGAAAGCGAGCTGTTCGGCCGCGAGCGTGGTGCGTACACGGGCGCGATCTCGCGGCAGATGGGACGCTTCGAGGTGGCCAACCAGTCCACATTGTTCCTCGACGAAATCGGCGAGCTTCCGGTCGACATCCAGGTGAAGCTGCTGCGCGCGCTCCAGCACCGGGTGTTCGAGCGGCTCGGGAGCCATCAGTCGATCAAGGTGGACGTCCGCATCATCGCGGCCACCAACAAGAATCTCGAGAAGGCGGTCGAAGACAAGACGTTCCGGGAAGACCTGTACTACCGGCTCAACGTGTTTCCCGTGGTCGTGCCGCCGCTCCGCGAGCGGGCCGACGACATCCCCGGCCTGGTCTGGGCCTTCATCGACGAATTTTCCAGGGCGTTCGGGAAGCCCATCGAGTCGATCGCGAAGGAATCGATGCGCGAGATGCAGAGCTATCACTGGCCCGGCAACGTGCGGGAGCTGCGCAATGTCATCGAGCGCGCGGTGATCGTCTCGACAGGCCGGCACCTTCATGTCTCGCTGCCCAGGACGTCGCCGCAGGTCGCGCCCGCGTCCATGGCGCTCGCCGATCTCGAGGTCGCCCATATCCGCGCGGTGCTCGAAGGCACCAACTGGCGGGTGCGCGGCGCGGGAGGCGCGGCCGAGCGGCTCGGACTGAAACCGACGACGCTCGAGAGCCGGATGGCAAAGCTGGGGATCCGGCGCGCGCGCTAGGTCGCGCCGGCCCGTCCAAAAGCAAACAAGAGATCTTCTGTTTGCCCGGGATCAAAATCTTGACGCGCGAATCCACGTGTCTGCGCGCGACCAGCTCTTCGCAAGGTCTTCATCCACCTCGCGCGACGACGTGCCGCGGCCGGCCAGTGCCTTCTGAAGCCCGAGCAGTGACCAGCCGTTGTGGGGATGGTCGGCGAGCTCCTCTCGATAGATTCGCTCGGCGTCTTCGAAGCGTTTCGCCTCGACGAACGCCGCACCCAGCCAGTGCCGCGCGGCGAACGGCAGCGGCTCCGGCTCGTCGTAGCCGAGCTGATCTTCAATCGCGACCGCGTGCTCCAACGCCGCAATGGCTCCATTGGTGTCGCCCGCAGCCAGCAGAATCTCCCCTTCGAGAATCCCCGCGACGGTGCCGAGCAGATTTCGTGCGGTGTGCTCTCTGAACACGTCCTTGGACGTGTCCGCGGCCTTCTTCACGCGATCCAGGTAGACCCGGGCAAAGTCGGCATTGCCGGTCCGCAGTTCGGCGTAGCCCTGCGCGAAGTCCCAGAAGCCTCCAAGGATTACCGGCGTCGGGCGGTTCTTCACCTCGAGCACTTCGTCGAATCTGCCGAAGCGGATCATTGTGAGCACCTGATAGTAGGTCTCGCCGGTGAGCTTGGTGTAGTCCTTCCCCGCCTGCATCGCGATGGCGCCCTGCCCATCCATCGACGCGGCATACAACAGCATGTGCAGGTTGTGCGCGGGGTAGATGGCGAACCCTTCGCCGATTGCGGCTTTCAAATCCGAGTGCCAGGCCTCCAGGTTGGCGCGCACCGAATCGCCCCAGCGGCCCACTTCGTTCCACGTGTGCGACGGCATGTGATTGATGTGGCTGGCGCCCGGGATCGATCGTCCGAGGAATTCGGCGCACGCTGCCGCGCGCTCGGGCACGACGGTCGATTCGGTCGCGTGCACGTAGAGATGGCACGCCCCCGGATGGTGGACGTCCTTCGCGAGAATCCGCTCGAGCACGCGGTGCAGGCGCTGGACGCTCTCGCTCTTGATGTCGCGCGTGCCACGGCGGGGCTCGAGCAGAAAGAGCGCATCGGCATGGAGCGTGGCAATGTCGAGATCGTCCGGATACGACGCGGCGACTTTGCCGATCGCCTCCGCATATGCCTTGTCCTGCTCGACGCGCTTTTCGGGATCGAACGTCTCCACGTAACGAACCGCTAGCGCGTCGATGAGCGCGCGTTCCCTGGCGTTCGCCTTGTCCTTGAGCGCGATGGCTTTCTGCACCGCGGCGTAGGCGTGCGGCGCTTCTTCCGCGTTCATCGCGCTGTTCAGATACGATCCCCAGGCCCAGGCTTCTCCCCAGTAGCAGATCGCGCAATCGGGATCGCGCTTCCAGGCTTCGCGGAACGAGCGAATCGCCTCGGGCTTCGCAAACGCGTACATCATCTGGAAGCCCTGATCGGAAAACGCCTGTGCGTCTTTGTTCGATGACGAGATCGGTCGCGTGAAGGTGCCCAGCCCGCTCTTGTAGAGCTCGATCGGCTGGGTGTAGCGCTCGAACAAGGTCTTGGGTGCCGCGGTTTGCGACGCCTGTTGCTGCGCGCCGGCCCCGATGCCCCCGGCAGCCACGACGAGAAGTCCCATTGCCAACGCGCGCGTGCCAGCAGCCATACTGCCTCCAGGGTGTGGCGATCGTAACAGAGTTCAATGAAAGAGCACCGCACGTCCGATAAGATCAGGACCGTGCGCGCCTTCATCGCCCTTGTCGTACTCGTCGCGCTTTCGTCGCCCGTGCGCACGTCCGAAAAGCCGGATCTGGCGCAACTCGAGGCGACGTTTCAGCGCATTGTGAAGAAGGCGCGCGGTCGCGTGGGCGTCGCCCTGATCCACCTCGAATCAGGCGCCACGCTCGACGTGCGCGGTCACGAGCGGTTTCCGATGGCCAGCGTCGTCAAGGTGCCGATCGCCATTGAAGTGCTGACCCAGGTGGCGGCGCGAACGCTGACACTCGATCGCGAAGTGCTGCTGGCGGCCAGCGACATCCGTCCCTGTTGCGCGATCGAACGCCGTCATCCCAACGGCGGCATCTTTCGCACCGTCCGCGAGCTCCTCGAGCTCGCGATCATCGAAAGCGACAATACCGCGGCCGATGCATTGTTGAAGCTGGTCGGCGGTCCCGACGTGGTGGAGCGGCGCATGCGGACGCTCGGGTTCTCGATGATCAACGTCGATCGATCCGAAGGTCAGCTGCTGCTCGACATGGCAGGGGTGACCGCCTATCCGCCGCCTGAAGAGTGGACCGTCGAGCTCCAACGGCGTCTCGTCGCCGAAGTCGACAAGCCCGCGCTGAACAAGGGACGGATGCAGTATCTCGCCGACGAGCGCGATACGGCGACGCCGTACGAGACGGCACAACTCGTCGGGCGTCTGCAGCTCGTCAATCTTCTTCCCGGGGCAGAAACCCACCTGCTTCTGAGCCTCATGACCGCGACGACGACCGGGTCGCGCCGGATCAGAGGCCGCATTCCCTTCGAAACAGAGGTCGCGCACAAGACCGGCAGCACCGCCGTCGTGATCAACGATGTCGGCATCATCACGCTTCCGGCAGACAGCAGAATCGGCGGACGGCTTGCGCTCGCGGTTTATGTGGCAGACGGGTCGAGCATCGCCGCGATGGAGCGGTCCATCGCGCAGATCAGTGCGGCCGCGTTCGACTTCTTCAGTGGCCGGCAGCCCGTGGCTGCGCAGAAGCCAAGTAAGAAGGGCTCGCGGCGATGACGTGTGTGTGCTCGCGGCAGACGGCCTCGAATCCCGTGGTGTCCTTGTGGAAGTTGCTCACGGCGTACCCGCAGAGCAGCGCGAATCCATAGCGCTGCGCCAGCATGTTCCAGAGCATCTCGAGCTGAATCGCCGCGTCGGCTTTACCCTGCTTCCAGAGGACGTCCACCATCTCGCCATAGGCGCGAATCTGCACTCGATCTCTTCTGCCCTCGAGCGTGTCGGCAATCAACTGGCCCACGCTGGCTTCGAAACGATCGGCATCCGGCAGGTCGCCGTCCATGAAGAGGTCCAGCGTTCGATGAGCGTCGAGCACGACGAGCGATCCGGTCTGCCGGGCTTTGCTCACATTGATGTGACGCGCTCTCAGGTACTTGAGGATTAGGTCCTGGTGCGCCCTGGTCGCAATGACGATGGAAGGGTGGCCGTCGGCAAGGCCGTGCGAGAGAAATCCCGAAACGGTCCTGAACAGACTATGGTCGTTGCCATAGAACTGAACGGCATGGTGATGGTCGTGAAAGGGGGCGCGTTTCTCCAAAGGGTCCACCACCGATGCAATGGTCGAACCAGCGGCCAANCCGCCANNTGGTTTGATTTCCCAGCAACCAGGCCCCGGCCCGGTGTCGCCGATTGATTCAGGATGTCGGAATTCAGCGCCGCGGATCGCTCGCCAGCCACCATCCCTCGTTGACCAGCTGCTGCTGCAGCTCCCGGGCACGGTCGTCGACGGCGGCCGCGCTATGGAACCGCTCGATGCGATCCTCGCGTCCGGGCTCGTGGATGGTTATCTCGAAGGTGTCTTTCTCAGGCGTCCGGATTTCGTAGGTGAGTTGCTTCCCGTCACGGTGAAAACTCCACAGCATTGGTTCCCATCTCGGGCAAACCGTCAGGAGCCAGTAGAGGCGCGCCCTTGGTCGCCATTCGCGTCATCACAAACTGGCTGTCGGTCCAACTCCTCGGCGCCGCGGTTCGACGATCGGCGCCGCTTCGACGTTCGATGCCCCAGTAGTTCTCGAGACGCTGGCGCCTGTCGCCGACTCGTCGATCGACGAGCACAGGCACCCGGTTAGTGGTAGCAAGAATCCTGCAGAACGAATAATACTCGGCGCTCATCCCCCGGCGCACGATCAGCACGAGATCGGGCACAATCCGCCGGTGACGAGCGGTCACCCACACGGCAAACGTTCGAAGGGCACGAAGCACGCTCTATACAAGAGCAAACGCTTCGCCACCATTTGTGCCTATCACGAAACTGCGGCGTAACCAGAAGGCCCCGCACTATTTAACGCCAACATGAGGACTCGCGTCGATGCGGGTTTGTACTGATTCTCAATTCTCACAATGAGACACGAAATTCGACAGAATGCCCGTATCGCGCTGAAACCACTAGCGCAACACGCTAAGTTCCAGAATGGAACATTTCGGGACCGAATGGCACGTTCAGATGTCTAGCGTGTAAAGGCCTGCCCGATTTCCGCGACGCCAACCTTCAACGTCGCGACGGCCAGCCGATCGAGATCGCCCGCGCTGCCGGTCGCATGCACCGTGCGGTGCACGTGGGTGAAACTCTGGCCCGGGGCAAGGCTCAGAGCGGGCGACGAGGTCTCCAGTTCGTAGAAGGGACCTAGCGGTGGCTTCCCAGGCTCGGGTGGCCCGTCGTTGTAGCTGTTGATCACATCACCCTTGAACGGTTCGCGCTGCGTCTCCCACATGGAGTTCACGTAGCTCGTGGCGCCGGACGGACGCGTGTACTGGACGACCGTCAGCACACGACGGGCGGCGTCGTAGCTGCCTGCGAAGGACAGCGCGCGCGGTGGCGGCAGGCCGATCTTGCTGCGATATTGCCCGTCGCCCTTGAAGAAAAGGACAGCATCGGTCGTGCGCAGCCGTTCCGCCGGAACCTTCCCGAAGTACGAGTCGTTGACGACGGGACCAAGCGCCGGCGCGGCGCCGGGCTGAAACGGAATCGTGACGGTCGTTTCAGCGGACGGCGTGAACATGCCGAGAATCCACACCGAGGGGAGCCCGCTCTTCGGTTGCCACGCGTCGCGGCCGACGTTGGTTACCGTGTTCGACGATTCGAACGCCACCATGCGCGCACCGGGCCCGGCTGACGCGCCAAAGTGCGTTTCGACGTCGGACGTGCTGAGGAGCCGCACCGTGCGGTCGACTTCGACGTCGAATGTCGTACCGGAGTAATTGACGAGCGACATCCGTCTGCGAAAGCGCACGCTGGTCGGCGTCTGGCTGTCGACGTCCCACTTGCCCCAGTCGAACGCCTCGGGAACCTGCCAGTGCTCGAGATCGAAAGGGTCACCTTTCTTGAAGTACAGGGCGTACTGCCCGCCCTCGGGCCCCAGCCAGAACCGATCTTCTCCACCGAACACGTTGATGTGTGGCTGCCTGGCGCGCGCGGCGATCGCGCTTCGTCCGATCCATCCGAAACTTGGCGCCTCGTCACCGCCGGTCGTGCTCGTCATGACGCGGCCCTGGTACTCGGGCGATACCACGACCTGGGCCCCGGAACCGGGCTCGGCAAGCACGATGACATCGGCGTTTTGCTTGAGAAATGCCAGATCTGACTCAAATGGCCCCGGTTTGGCGGTAGCGGGCGCCGGAGACGGGTCGCGCGGCTGTCCGGCATCGCGGCCGGACTGGCAGGCGCCCACGGCGAACGCGGCT
>Ga0065707_10000953_pt1 | contig 13029 bp, 9 predicted proteins | sample SwiRhicommuniRL3_FD_59094 | JGI IMG/M metagenome (GOLD analysis project Ga0065707, IMG submission 59094) | Switchgrass rhizosphere bacterial communities from Rose Lake, Michigan, USA - RL3 v2 (version 2) | ecosystem: Host-associated > Plants > Roots > Rhizosphere > Soil | place: East Lansing, MI... | reverse complement strand
AGCTTCTTTACAAACGAGCCGGTCGTGGATTGGGATACAGCGAACAAATGCGATCGGCAGTTGTACGGCAGGTTCTTTCACGCCATGTTGGATGAAGGCGTGTACCTCGCACCGTCACAGTTCGAGGCCGCATTCGTTAGCCTTGCCCATACAGATGAAATCATCGAACAGACTTTAGAGGCTGCACGCAAAGCCATCCACAGATTACACAGATAGTTCTTTCTGCGTAATCTGTGGATGGTTTTAGACCGGTAAATCAATACTGAACTTCGATCCCTCGCCGGGTTCGCTGGCGACGCTGATGCGGCCGCCATGCTGTTCCACGATCTGCTTCACGATCGCGAGTCCCAGGCCAGTGCCGCGTTTTTTGGTGGAAAAGAAGGGCTCAAAGACTCGGTCGCGCGTGGCTTTGTCCATGCCCCTGCCGTGGTCTGCAATCGTGATGCGCGCGTAATGCTTGGGCGGTTGTCCGTCGCCGTTAGCCTCGGGCGGCAGCAATTCTGTCGAGATTAGCACCGCATCATTTTCCTGGCTGGCGTCGACAGCATTCGCAATCACATTCACAAACACCTGCCGCAACTGGTACGGATCCCATTGGCCCACGATTGAGCGGCCCGTGAAGTTCTTTTCGAGCGTCGTATTCTTCTCGCGTATCTTGTCGGTGACGAGATCGATACTGCGTTCGAGCGAATCGTGCAGATCGACTGCGGATCGTTCGAGTTCCTTCTGACGTGAGAACTGGGTCACGTCGACCACAAGCTTGTTGAGGTGTTTAATGCCGCGCTCGACGAGCTCGATCGTGTTCAGCGCCTCTGCATCGTTAACACTATCGCGCAACATGGAAACACCGAGACGAATGCTGCCGAGTGGATTGCGAATCTCGTGCGCAACCTGCGTCGTCGCCTGGCCCACCGCAGCGAGCGATTCGCTGCGTCGGACCGTCTGCTCAGCCGCCGCTGCTTCCGTGGCATCTACGAGAGTCACAATCTGTCCGCGTTCGTCGTTAATTGCGAGTGGTGATGAGTAGACGTCGAAAGATTTATCTTCATCGTCAACCCGAGCTATCAAACGTCCGTGATAAGTGTTTTTGTTTACTCGAATCGACGTCACGGTCTCCAGCATCTTCATAGCATCCTCAGGCCCCAGCTTCTCCAGCACTGAAGCACCTATAGTGGCCCCAGGGAAGATTCTGAAGAAGGCTGCATTCGCACTGCGAATTCGATCGTCGTTATCGATGGCGGCGACCGCGCTGACCATCCCTTGCAATAGTTGAGTAGTAAACGTCCGTTCGCGGCGAGTTTCCAACATACTGCGCCGCATCTGACTGAAATGACGTTGCACTTCCCAGATCGTTCCTGTCGCTACAAGGGCACCGACGAGAAGCGCTGCGATGCTCCAGGTAATGATCGACTTCCTGGAGCTTTGTTGCATCGCAATCACATTGTCGACCACCTCATCATCTTTGGTTTGCACCTTGTCAAATAGAGCGTTCAAATCGTCGTCAACGGTGCGAAACCTCGCGAACCCCTTTTGGTTGTACAGTTTCGTGTCTTCCGTGGCCGCAATGAAGGTTTGGAGATCATCGCGCAGTTTTTGCCACGCTGGTTCCTGTGAGAGAGGAGGAGTGTCTACTTTTCGTGCGGCGTCTCTAACTTCATCGCGAGTATTGTTCAAGGGTAAATCGAAGGGAGGAGTGAGATCCGGTGTTCTAGCTTCTGCCTTGTCACGAATGCGCGCCTCGTTATTAAGCTTTGTGACTTTTAGTCGCAGTTCCCATAACAAACTGATTCGCGCGGAACGTTGCAGCCCAACATCGCGGGCCTGAAATCCGACATTGCCCATTTGCCTGACGCTCACGATGCCGATAGTCAAGATGAGTCCAAGGAGGAGAACAAACCCGATGATTAAGAAAGTGATTGCCGGCGCGACACTGCGTCTGCCTGACTCAAGAGACCCTGCCGCCTCGGAGCCCGAATCAGGCGTGCGACGGTAAACGACTTCAGGTTTTTGTGAAGGAGGTTGCATCAATAATCTTACGGCTTCGCGTCCATCCAATTGTCGCCCACACCAACATCAGCCACAAGGGGTACGTCGAGCGACACGGCGGTTTCCATTTCGTGTTTCAGTATCTCCGTGACCTTCGTCACCTCGTTCTCGGGGACTTCGACCAGCAATTCATCATGCACCTGCATCAGCATTCGCGACTTAAGCCCCTCACGCTTGAACTCCTCATCCACTCGGAGCATCGCGATCTTCACGATATCACTTGCCGTTCCCTGGATTGGCATGTTTATCGCTTCTCGCTCTGCCGCCTTGCGAATGTTCGCGTTGCGATCCGTGATTCCGGCCAGCGGTCTGATGCGACCATAGATTGAACGCACGTACCCGTGCTCGCGCGCGCGAATGGGTACTTCCTCCATGTAACGACGCACGCCTTTGTACGTGTTGTAGTAATCCTCAATAACCTTCTTTGCTTCCTGACGCGAGATTCCGACGCGTTGCGACAGTCCCCACGGCTCGATGGCGTATGCGATCGCGAAGTTAACGATCTTTGCAAACCGGCGTGCCTCCTTGAGTTCTTCGTCTGTCCGAGCGCCGAAGACCAGTCGCGCCGTCCGCGCGTGAATGTCTTCACCCTTCTGAAATGCCTCCAGCATCACCGGATCCTGCGTGATGTGGGCCAGTAGACGTAATTCAAGCTGAGAATAGTCGGCGGAGATGATCTTGTTTCCCTTTTCGGCAACGAATGCGCGGCGGATACGCCGTCCCATTTCACTGCGAATCGGAATGTTTTGAAGATTCGGATCACTCGACGACAATCGCCCGGTCGCAGCAACAGTTTGATTGAGCTGGCAGTGAATGCGGCCGTCCGTTGCGATCTGATGTGGCAACGCGTCAGTATAAACGCTCTTCAGCTTGTCGAGCTCGCGATACTCGATAATCAAGCGCGGTAACTCAAACTGCTGGGCCAACTCTTCGAGCACTGCTTTGCTCGTCGAGATGCGGCCGGTTGAAGTTTTGCGGCCAATGTCGATATTCAAGTCCGAGAGCACTTCACCAACTTGCTTCGGGGAACCGATATTGAATTCGCGCCCCGCAAGCTCGTAGATCTTGAGAGTGAGTTTATGGAGCTCCTGACCGATGTAACTCGACAGGTCGGCGAGAACCTTTGGATCGACTTTTAATCCCGCGCGCTCCATGCGATAGAGCAACGGCGCCAGCGGTAGTTCGACTTCCGAGTAAATCGTCTCGAGATTCTTATCGAGAATTCGATTGCGAAGCACGTGCGCAGTTTGAATGGTCAGATCCGCGGCGAGAGCCGTTTGCCAGGCCGTCTCGGGCCAATTTACGGCCGGCGTGTTGTTAACTTCGATTCCGAGCGCTTCGCCGGCTAAATCATTCAATTCATATTTACTGCGNGTTGGGTCGAGAAGATAAGCGGCGAGGTANGTATCATCCTTGACNCCTTCAAGNGTGATGTTGAANCGATCCAAGAGTCCAACCGCGCGCTTCATGTCGTGAACCGACTTCTCAATCAAACCATTTGATAACACGTCGCGTAGCGTCGCGACTGCGCTATCGATTCCGCCGGAAAACTTTTCGAGATCGACATAAGTCGAGACACCCGCCCTGGTCGAGAAAGCGAGTCCACGCGTTGCTTGTAACTCAGTNAAGCACTCCTGTTCNCCAGTTCCCGCGGGAGTTGAATCAGCAATNGCTACNCCNACGCTCTCAGCATCGAAAAGAGTTCGGACCAGATCGTCGAGGTCGCTCTTTTTCTGAATAATCCTGTAATTACGTGCGGCTTCGGCTGACGCAGGCCGCTCCACGGCGGCGTCAGCATAATCTTTTTGTAGAAGTGTAAATTCCAACTCGTGAAAGAGCTCATAAGCAGCGGCTCGATCCGCCGGTCGCGCTTTGACCTCGTCGAGATCGAGAGTCATATCGAGGTCGCAGCGAATGCGGGCCAGTTCTCTCGACTGGCGAATCAAATCGGCGTTGTTGCGCAACGACTCGCGGTAAGTTTTGTGCTTGACTGACTCCCAACCTGCCAGCGCGGCTTCGATCGATCCGAACTGCTGAATAATCTGCACTGCCCCTTTCGAACCGATACCGGGTGCGCCGGGAATGTTGTCGATCGAGTCGCCCATCAGTCCTAACAGGTCGACGAGCTTGCCGGCAGGAACACCAAACTTGTTCTCGACCCACGCTTCATCGCACCACTCAATCGGAGGCACAGGCTCTTTACGCTTTACCACCTGCGAATTCTGACGCATGCAAACGACGTAAGGATCGTGCACGAGCTGGCACATGTCTTTGTCGTTGGAAACGATGACTGCCTGCATCTTCTTCTCTTCGACTTGCTTTGCGAGCGTGCCAATCACGTCGTCGGCTTCGTAACCGGGAAAGTTGATCACGGGAATGTTGAACGCTTCGCAAAGTCGAAGGATGTAGGGCATCTGTTTCGACAGGTCGTCCGGCATCTCCGTACGGTTGGCTTTGTAGTCGGCGAAGGTTTCGTGCCGGAACGTCTTTTCGCGCGACTCGAAAATGGCAGCGATGTAGTCGGGTTGCTCTTCACGTAACAGCTTGATGAGCATGTTGGTAAAGATGTAAACGGCTTGCGTAACAAATCCCTTGGATGTCGCGAGCGGCTGCGCGCGATTAACCATCGGCGCATAGAACGCCCTAAAGATGTGCGACATCGAGTCGATTAGGAAGACACGTTGAGGTCGATCACTGGTTGCGACAGATTCTTTGGCAGGCATGTGAGGAGATCATATCTCCACAGATTACACAGATCAATCAGCCCGATCTGTGGACAACTCGACGACGTGAGCTCGCACCGTTTCGCCGAGGGTTTCGAGGTTGTATCCGCCCTCGAGACAGGAAACGAGTCGTCCCTGACAACTACTGTCGGCCCACTGTTTCAAGGCGCGCGTCATATCCACAAAATCCTGGTCCGTGAGGAGCAATTGGCCGAGTGGATCGCCACGGTGAGAATCAAAACCGGCGGAGATGATGATCAGGTCGGGGCTGAAGTTCGCCGACATTTCCTCCAGCGCGGCTTCAAAACCTCGCTTGTGATCCACCGCCGGAGTAGCAGCACGCAGAGGTAAATTAAGTGTGAACCCCAGGCCGCGGCCGGTGCCCTTCTCGCCGCGCGATCCCGTTCCCGGGTACCACGGATACTGGTGCGACGAGAAAAAGTAGACCGTTGGATCGTCGTAAAAGATTCCCTGCGTGCCGTTGCCGTGATGCACGTCCCAATCGATGATTGCGACCTTCTCGATTTCCGGATACTTCTGTTGCGCATAGCGCGCCGCCACTGCCACGTTGTTGAAGAGACAAAAGCCCATCGCACGTTCTTCAGTCGCGTGATGTCCAGGAGGCCGCACGGGAACAAAAGCATTCTTCACGTCACCAGCCATAATCAAATCTATCGCCTGGCACGGAGCGCCGGCTGCACGTTTGGCAGCGTCCAGTGAACGCATGGATACCACCGTGTCTTGATCAAGATAGCCGGTGCCTTCACTCACGACTCTTTCGACTTGCTTGTAAAGCTGTGGCGAGTGCGCGGCTTGAATGTCGCCACGCGGCGCTTCCCTCGCCTCGACCTCGCGCAGTTTCGACCAGAGTTCTGTATCGGCACGCAGCGCGTCCATCACTACTGTGTAGCGTGAAGGATTTTCAGGATGCCCGGGTCCGGTGTCGTGCTCGCGAAAAACGGGATGATGAACGATGGCGGTGGTCATGCACGACAAATTACCAAGTACGAAGCACAAAGTACAAAGACCAAACACTGTCTTAATCCAAATTCGACCAACGTACCAAATTCAAACAAACAAGAGATCGGCCAGATCGCCGTACCCGTATGTTCTTCAAACAATTCCGGTGTTTTTCATTGAGGAATAGGGTTTGCCACTGCTGAGGGTCAGAAGCAAGGTCATCAATGTACACCAGCGAAGCGTTCATGGAGGATCAGGGATGAAGAGGTTACTCGCTTTAATACTAGTTCTAACTCTACTCGTCATAACTGGAACGATCGTGTCAGCCGAAGGTCAAACACGTCGCCGCCATAAATCGAAGTTCGGTCGCAAAGCCAGGACTGCAGCAATCATCGCCGGTGGAGCCGGTGTCGGTGCTTTAGTTGGCGGCAAGAAAGGCGCAGCGATCGGTGGAGGCGGCGCAGGCTTATACGCGTTCAATCGTCACGCGGCGCGCAGACATTTCAAAGGTAAGACACGAACTATAGGCACTGTGGCCAGTGGTACGGCGGTGGGTGGCGGTGTCGGCGCAGTCGCCGGTGGTAAACGCGCAGCAGCGATTGGTGCGGGTGCCGGCGCTGCCGGTTCATATCTCTATTCACGTCACACACGCAGGAAACGTCACCGACGTTACTAATAAGAGTTGGATTACGATCTCGACAAAATGTTTAGCACATACGGAGGCAAGTGATGGCATACGATGAAGAACAAGCAAAAAGAAGCCGAGTGGTAGTGGAGACACCGAACGAACGACGCGAGGTGGTCCATACACAGTCGGTGCGGGATAACAGCGGTATTTCCGCAGGCATGGTCGGCGTGCTTGTTGTGGTAGCTATCGCATTGATAACAATGCTGGTCCTGTTTTGGATGAGTAGTCAGCCGGCAACGGATAACGCAAACCTCGCGGCGCAACAGCCGACAACGGTGGTGCAGCAGCCGGCGCCGGTGCAGCAGCCTCCGATAATCGTTCAACAGCCCGCGCCCGTCACAACGCAGCCGGCGCCAATCATCGTGAACCCGCCGGCAGGTGGTACTGGTGGAACTACAGCCACCGACAACATGAGCATGGACTCGACGATTCAGGCGGCGGTCGACAAGAAACTGTCGGACGATCCGGCAATCTCGCCACTGGGCATCACGGCTTCAGTGCTGAACGGAAAGGTGATGTTGCTGGGAACGGTGAAGTCCGAGGCGGTGAAGGCTCAGATCGAAAAAATGGTGAAACAGGTCAAGGGTGTAAAGGAAGTCGATAACCAGATCAGCGTGATAGCTGAATAACATATTAGCCACGGATGGACGCGGATTGTTGACGGATTATCCGTCTTCAATCCGCGTTTCTCTGTGGCTACTTGATCTCAAACGTCATCAAACTCTTTGACTTCACTGCCGCTATCGCCGCCGCGATCAATGAACCAAGTCCGCCAATCACGACAGAAAGTGGCGCGCCGATGAACCCGGCAAGAACGCCTGCCTCCAATTCTCCAAGCTGTGGACCACCCATGAAGAACATCATGTTGATTGAGGTCATGCGACCGCGCAAATGGTTCGGAGTGACTAGCTGCCGGATGGTCTGACGTAAGACTGTGCTCACGGTATCCGCCGCACCCGTAATCGCGAGCATTAGCAGTGAAACCCAGTACACAGTGGAAACTCCGAATCCCGCAGTCGCCACTCCAAAAACCGCCACTGAGGCAACCACCAGCCGTCCCTGCCTACGCAGAGTTCCCAGCCGCGCCATCACAAGAGCAGTGAAAACGGACCCGATTGCGGGAGCAGCAGCGAGGAAGCCATAACCTCGAGCACCGACGTGCAAGCGTTCCTGCGCAAAGATCGGTAAAAGCAGAGTCGCGGAAGCAAAGAAGGTCGCTACGAAATCGAGCGTCATTGTTTGCACAATAATCGGCGTGTGCCAGACGAATCTCAGTCCTTCTTTCAAAGCCGCGAGGCTCAATGCATCTTTGCGTTCAATCTGCAAATCCGGCTGTCCACTTGCTCCCATCGCAACAAGCGCTCCAATCACTGCCACAAACGAGAGTGCATTGATTCCGTAGATGATTGCCGGTCCGCTTTCAGCAAGCAGGAAACCCGCGATCGCAGGTCCCGCGATAGTGGCGACGTTGAAAACGATGACTGCGAGACTAACAGCATTGGGAAAATCTTCGATCGGCACGAGAGTAGGCATGAGCGCCTGTCGAGCGGGAGTATCGAAGGCCGTTGCTGCAGCGGCGATGCTGCTGAGCACGTAGATGGGCCAAACGCTCTTGAAGCCCGAGAGAGTGCCGGCTGTCAGGAGCGCTGCGCTCGCCAGCATGATGGTCTGCGTTACGATCATCAGTCGCTTGCGATCGATCGCGTCCGCCACCACGCCGCCTGCAAGTGAGCAAAGAATTATTGGTACGCCGCGGAAGAGCCCAACGAGGCCGAGTGCAAACGGGGATTTTGTGAGGAGGTAAACGTGCCAGTTGATCGCGACAAACTGCATCTGCGACCCGGTCACGGACACAATCTGGCCCAACCAAAGGAGCCTGAAGTCGCGGTGACGTAGCGCTGCAAATGCCGAACTGTTGGAAGACTTCACGTATCGCCGTAAGACTCATTCAACTTACGAAAATGGTAGGCCATGGCGGCATGGCGTAGCAACTCAGTCATGCGGTCGTGATGCTCGCGCGCAGCCTGTAGGAAGAAACGCCAGAACTCACGCCGCTCGGCATCAAGCACGCCGAGCTTAAAGGCAATACGCAGAAATGCGGTCACTGCTTTGAAACCGTGATACTGGTGTGCTTCGGGGATGTCGTGCGGCAGCACGCGTTGCAGAGAGTCGAGCGCCCGGCGATAGTATTCACTGGGTTTGTAAATTGTCCGCATGATGCGCTGATACCCGGTGATGAGCGTATCGACGTCCATCTTCGGAATGAAGTTCACGGTCGCGATGGTGTTGTTGCCGGTAGCGTCGGCGCCGAGCAGGCGTCCTTCTCTTTCCAGTCGCTTCCACAACTGCGTGTCGGGAAGTGCATTCAGCATTCCCACCATCGCCATCGGAATTGCACTCTCGCGAATGAAGTCGATCTGTCGTTCGAAGATATCGTCCGGATCGTTGTCAAAGCCCACAATGAAGCCCGCCATCACTTCCATACCGTGACTCTGAATCCTTCTCACTGAGTCGAGCAGGTTTCCGCGATTCTGCGACTTCTGCGCTTCCTTGAGACTCTCCTCCACCGGAGTCTCGATCCCGAGAAAGACGCNACGAAATCCAGCNTCCTTCATTGCNGTTAACAGATCGTCGTCGTCCGCGAGGTTCACNCTGGCTTCAGTCAGGAGTGAAAACGGATAACCGTTTTTCTTNTGCCACTCGATCAAAGCAGGCAAAAGTAACCGCACGTTCTTCTTGTTGCCGATAAAATTGTCGTCGACGATAAAGAGTGGGCCACGCCAACCGAGCTGTTTCAGTGCGTCAAACTCGGCGATCATCTGCTGGTTGCTCTTGGTGCGCGGGACACGCCCGTAGATCTCGATGATGTCGCAGAACTCACACGAGAATGGGCAGCCACGCGAGTACTGCACTGACATGCAACTGTATTTCTTTAGATTCACAAGACCAAAGTCAGCAACCGGCGCCAAAGACAACGGCGGACGCTCCGGTGCTTTGTAGATGCGTTTCGCTTCACCGCGTTCGAGGTCGGAGAAGAATTGAGGAAGTGTGGTTTCGGCTTCACCCTGGAAGATGTGGTCCGCGTAAGGAAGCTCTTCGATGGTACTGGTGACGTATGGGCCGCCCAGCACGATAATCTTTCCCCGTTCCTTACAACGCTTCACTGTTTCATGAAGTGATACCTTCTGAGCCAGCATGCCGGTAATGAAGACCATGTCGGCCCATTCGATCTGGGAGTCTTTCAGTCGCTCAATATTTAAATCAACCAGGCGGCGTTCATAGGATTTTGGCAGTAAACCGGAGACAGTCAACAGTCCGAGCGGTGGAAATACGGAGCGCTTGCCCTCAAACGGCAGCGCGTACCGAAAGCTCCAGTACGTTTCAGGAAACTCCGGATTAACCAGTAAGATTTTCATTGCGTCCTCCTCCCAGGTTTGGGCGCATCATTCTTCGTTATGGGGAAGTTTTCTGAACGAACAAATTGCGACCTGCATCCGATATAAACAGATGTTCGTTACGAAACCAATCGGGGCGAGTAATAGTTGTGTAAAAATACGGCAACTCGAAGCTCGATGCAAACATCAATGTTGTGCTATAAATCGTCTGCTTAACTCGCCTGAGTCTCTAAAGAAGGTACACCGAATATGAAAATAAAACTTTCACGCGCACTTGCCGCCATTTTAATGGTTATCTTTTCCCTCTCACCGGTATGGGCCACCTGCGGTGGCGGTGGCGGCGGTGGAACTGGTGGCGTTGGCGGCGGCGGTAGCAGAAGTGAAGGCCCCGCACCTCCAGTATATAAAGTGCCGTGGAAGATCTGGGAAGCTCGCACTGCTCCACAAAAGGGACTGGTTCTCTATTGGTTCCCGGCCAGCAATGACGAGATCAAGAAATCAAGCCTGCTGGCGTCGCGAATTCTCACGCTTTATTCAGCGCAATGCGTTTCCATGACCGTTGCGGACTCCAAGACACCGGAATTGCAGCCAATCATCGGCAATTCCTCGGTGCCAGTCGCAGTGTTGGCGAATATTGATGGATCGCCGATTAACAAAGTCGAGAATACGGGCGGCAAACTCAAAGTCGAACAGGTCGAGAAACTGGTCGACGCGGAGATGAAGCAGCGCGAGACCGCTCTCGACACCCACCTGAAAGAGGCGAAGGAAAAAGCGAAAGCCGGAGATAACCCGGGCGCAATCGCACTTCTCAAACCGGTCGCGGAAGAAAAATGCCTGTTCCCGAAGAAGGCGAAAGACGCCTCCAAAGAGTTGAAGAAACTCGGGGTGGAAGAGATTGGCAGTATTCCCGACGCACCAATTCTCGATCGCGTCCAGAGTGCTCGCGTCGAAGCCGTGATGCGCAGCGGCCTCATCGCCGAGATAGCTGAGAAATACGCCACCGCCGAAAGGCTCTACCAGCGAGCACATCGGATGGATCCCGCTGATCCGACACCGCTGCGTTACCTCGGCGAACTTTATCGACATCACACCGGCGAGTGGGATAAAGCAAAAGCCATCTTCAACACGATTCTCAACATGCCTGCCGATGCGGTAGCGCGTGCAGTTGCACTTCACGGTCTCGGCAAGATCACGATTCATGAAGGCGAATTCAAGAAAGGCTTGTCGCTGATGGAGCAGTCAGTCGCGGAGTATCCACTCGCCCTCGCCTATCGTAATCTGGCAGTTTACTGGAACTCCGAAGGCGATCTGGAACAGGGCAATGCATACACGCAAAAGGCGCTTGCTCTCGATCCGAAGGATCCATACAACCTCGTGTTCGCAGCAGTTTTCATGGCGGCTTCAGGACACGGTGACGAGGCTCTGAAGATCGCGCGCGCCAATCGAAATCTGTTACCGGCGTCGTACAACCTCGCGGCGATTTATGCGCAGACAGGTCACAAGCGTGAAGCGCTCGCATTGTTGCAACGACACTTCTTCCAGTACGAGCGTTATCAGTCTGTCCGTGCCAAGGAAATGATGGAAGCGCGTGTCGATGCGGTATTCGACTCGCTGCGTCAGGACTCAGCATTTCTGGCACTCACGAGTGGCGCTGACGGCAGGCTCCAGATGCCCATGAAGAATATGACGGGCTCGGCCAATCAAGATTGATCATCCCATAGCGGCCACGGATCCGCGCTGATCCGTGGTCGCTAATAGGAGACTCCCCATAGTCCAAGTCCGCGAATACCGCATCTGGCAAGTAATCACAGCCTCCGCCGTCGGTACCATGATCGAGTGGTACGACTTCTATATCTTTGGCAGTCTCGCCGTAATCATCTCGCCGCTCTTCTATCCGAAAGGTAACAACACCCTCGCACTCATCGCTTATCTGTCGACGTTTGCCGTCGGCTTTGTGGTGCGACCCTTTGGAGCTCTCTTCTTTGGACGTATCGGCGATCTCGTCGGACGCAAGTATGCGTTCCTGGTGACGCTAATCATCATGGGTGGCGCCACTGCGGCGATTGGTTTTCTGCCGACGTACGTGACGATCGGTATGGCAGCACCGATACTGCTTTTAGTGATCAGGGTGTTACAGGGATTGGCACTGGGCGGTGAGTATGGCGGCGCTGCTGTTTACGTCGCCGAGCATGTGCCTGATGCAAAGCGCGGGTTCTACACAAGCTTTATTCAAATAACTGCCACGCTAGGGCTGTTTGTCTCCCTCGTCGTCGGGATCATCGTGCAAAACTCGATGACAGATACGGCATTCAAGTCCTGGGGTTGGCGTATACCGTTCATCATCTCACTCTTTCTGGTCGGCGTGTCGCTTTACATTCGGCTGCGCATGAAAGAGTCGCCGATCTTCCAACAAATCAAAGGGGCGGGTATGACGTCTGCGCGACCGCTCGTTGAAGCGTTTACGCACTGGGACAATCTGAAGCGCGTGTTGATTTCTCTTTTTGGCGCGACGGCGGGACAGGGAGTGGTTTGGTACACGGGTCAGTTTTATGCGCTTTTCTACTTGCAGACGGTCTTGAAGGTGAACCCGCGCTCAGCGCAGTACATTATCGCGATTGCGCTGCTCTTTGCCATGCCGCTGTTCGTGTTTATGGGTGCGCTTTCCGATCGTATTGGGCGCAAATGGATCATGATGGCGGGATGTTTGCTGGCGGCGATTTCATACATGCCCATCTATGGAGCGATGCAACGCGCCGCCGGGTCGAATGTGGTTACAACTCAATCGAAACTGGATCCGGTGACGGGTGCTACAAGCCTCATCCCTCAAACAGATGTCAACGGCACGTTGCAAGCAGCGAATGAAGTGCTGACTTATGTAGATTTCCGGACATTAATCAGCGCACCAGCAGCTCAGAAACTCATCCTGCTCGTGTTCATTCAGGTCTTCTTCGTAACCATGGTCTACGGACCAATAGCCGCTTACCTGGTAGAAGCATTTCCGGCAAAGATCCGATACACATCGCTCTCGCTTCCCTATCACATCGGCAACGGCGTCTTCGGCGGACTACTACCCGTAATCGGCCTCTCGGTGGTGGCAAGAACCGGGGACATCTACGCCGGTCTCTACTATCCAATCATCGTGGCGAGCATAACGTTTATCGTGGGCTCGTTGCTGCTAAGAGAGACCAGGCACACGCTGATTTGGGATGAGATAAAG
>Ga0065707_10082652_pt1 | contig 13032 bp, 10 predicted proteins | sample SwiRhicommuniRL3_FD_59094 | JGI IMG/M metagenome (GOLD analysis project Ga0065707, IMG submission 59094) | Switchgrass rhizosphere bacterial communities from Rose Lake, Michigan, USA - RL3 v2 (version 2) | ecosystem: Host-associated > Plants > Roots > Rhizosphere > Soil | place: East Lansing... | reverse complement strand
GAGGCGCCGATCGCCGGTCCGGTATTCGCATCAAAGATTAGGCGCACAGGATCCGCCTTGCCACCGATCGAGAGCGGCAGGATTTCCAGCTTCGGCTTATTGGAGGCGATCGATTCGCAGATCTCCAGCATGTGGGCACCCAGCACTTTGTCGCCGCTGGCGCTAAAGTGATAGGTGTAATCCTCCATGAAGCTGACACCACCCTTGATACCTTCCGCCATCACCTTCATGGCGCGGACCAGTGCAGATGTCTTCCAGTCCCCTTCGGCGCCGAAGCCGTAACCATCGCGCATCAGACGCTGGACTGCCAGACCGGGCAACTGCGCCAGGCCATGCAAATCTTCAAATGTGGTTGTGAACGCCTTGAAGTTGCCCGCCTGGAGGAAATTGCGCATGCCGACTTCGATCCGCGCGCCTTCCATAAGTGAGGCGTGTTTTTCACCGTTTGGCTGGAGCGTGGGGACAACATCATATTCGTCTAGATACGCCTGGGTCATCTTGCTGACCTCAGCATCGCTGACGTCCCTCACTGCCTTGACCAGGTCACCTACGCCATAGCCATAGACATCGTAACCGAGACGAATTTGCGCTTCGACTTTGTCTCCTTCGGTCACCGCAACATCTCGCATGTTATCGCCGAAGCGGGCGACCTTTCCACCCTGCGCATCTGCCCAGGCACACGCGGCGCGCACCCACACGCCGACCTCCTGCTGGACTCCATCATCCTGCCAGTGTCCAACAACAATCTTGCGATTCAGTCGCAGCCGGCTTCCAATGAAACCGAACTCGCGGTCGCCATGGGCAGCCTGGTTCAGGTTCATGAAATCCATATCGATGCTGGACCATGGTATTTGACGATTGTATTGCGTGTGCAGATGCAGGAACGGTTTCCTGAGCAGGGTCAAACCCGCGATCCACATTTTGGCAGGCGAGAACGTGTGCATCCAGGTGATCAAACCCACGCAATTCTTCGTGGAATTGGCCTCCAGACAAAGTTCCCGAATCACCTCAGGCGTTGTCAGCACCGGCTTGAAGACAACCTTGACCGGCACCTGCGCGGAGCCGCCGAGGGCGACAGCAATCTCTCGCGAATGCTCTGCGACCTTCTCCAGCGTCTTCGGTCCATACAAATGCTGACTCCCCGTCACAAACCAGACTTCATATCCTTTCAGATCGATCATGATTGCATCTCCTTTTTACGACTCTTTTGTCTGCCCGTAATAGGCGTTTGCGCCGTGCTTTCTCAGATAGTGCTTATCCAGCAATTCCTGTTGCATGGGTGGAATGTCTGGCTTAAGCATGAGGGCGTGGAAGTTCATGAACGCGACCTCCTCCAACACCACGGCATTGTGGACGGCGTCCATCGGATCGCTGCCCCATGCAAATGGACCGTGACTGTGCACAAGGACAGCGGGGATGGCATCCGGATCTTTGCCTTGGAACGTTTCCTTAATCACGGACCCGGTCTCCTTTTCGTATTCGCCTTCAATCTCGGCTTTGGTCATTTTTCGGGTGCAGGGAATCTCGCCATAGAAATAATCGCCATGCGTTGTACCGAGCGCCAGGATGCCGCGCCCTGCCTGTGCAAAGGTCGTTGCCCAGCGGCTGTGAGTGTGTACGATGCCGCCGATATGGGGAAACGCCTTATACAGCTCGCGGTGCGTGGCCGTATCGGATGAAGGTTTTAGGTTTCCCTCTACGGTCTTTCCCGTCTCCAGGTCCACAACCACCATATCCTCTGCCTTCATAGCCTCATAGGAAACACCGGAGGGTTTGATGACCACAAGCCCCTGCTCCCGGTCGATACCCGACACATTCCCCCACGTGAAGGTGATCAGACCGTGCCTGGGGAGCAAAAGATTCGCCTGACATACCGTTTCTTTTAGTTGTTCCAACATAGCTCTTACCTCAGTCCATCCACGCGACGAGATTATTCGCCAGTAATTCGAGGTGCAACTGCACCAGTTCTGCTTTCAATATTTTAGAATCACCAACGTCGGGAGACGTTGGATTCCGACTTCAGCCCGTCCACGGCAGCGCGTTCGATGACGAGTCCCTTTTTGTAGCGTTCCATGAACGCCGCAAAGCCATCCACATCTGCTTGATCGGGAGCGATCGTCGTGCCATTTTCGCCTGCAAAGACCCGGTCCGAGAGATAGGCTTCCAGGGGTTGATTCATTCCTTTATTGAGCATATAGCCGGCGAGCAATGCGATCCCCCAGGCGCCGCCTTCGCCTGCGGTCTCCATCACAGAAACGGGGACATTCATCGCCGCTGCCATCATCCTTTGACCCACTTCCTTTGTCTTGAAGAAGCCACCGTGACCAAGGATCTGGTCGAGCTTCACGTGCTCTTGTTCGAAGAGAATGTCCAGTCCGATCTTCAAGGCACCGAGCGACGAGAACAGATTCACACGCATGAAGTTGGAAAGCGTGAAGCGGCTTTCAGGCGTGCGAACAAACAGCGGGCGCCCCTCCTCAAGATGCGTGATGTGCTCACCGGAAAGATAACTGTAAGCAAGCAGCCCGCCGGCATCCGCATCACCTGTGAGCGCCTTTTGGTACAGCATTTCAAACAGTTTCGATTGGTTGATCTCCACACCCAGCGCATGGGCGAATTCATGGAACACTTCGACCCAGGCATTCAGATCTGACGTGCAGTTGTTGCTATGCACCATCGCCACAGGCTTGCCGGTAGGTGTCGTCACCATGTCGATCTCGGGGTAGAGCTTCGACAGCGCCTTTTCCAACACGATCATCGCAAATACCGATGTCCCAGCAGAGACGTTGCCCGTCCGCTCTGCAACGCTGTTGGTCGCGACCATGCCTGTGCCTGCATCACCCTCGGGCGGACAGAGAGGTACACCCGCCTGTAGGGCTCCTGTGGGATCGAGAAGCTTTGCGCCTTCTTCGGTTAGCATGCCTCCGGCATATCCTGCGAGGAGGACCTTGGGCAAAATATCTTCGAGCTTCCACGAGATGTTTTCCGTTTGGAGCAGTTCGTTGAATTGCCCAAGCATACGTTTATCGTAGTCGTTGGTCCTGCTGTCGATGGGGAACACACCCGAGGCTTCGCCAACACCCAATACCTTTTGTCCTGTTAGTTTCCAGTGGACATAGCCCGCCAGCGTGGTCAGATGGCTGATATCCTTGATATGCGGTTCCTTGTTCAAAATCGCTTGGTAGAGGTGGGCAATGCTCCAGCGCTGGGGAATGTTGAACTGCAACAGATCCGTGAGTTTCTCTGCTGCCTGTCCGGTGATGGTGTTTCGCCACGTACGGAACGGGACCAGTTGGTTTCCATCCTTATCGAACGCCATATAGCCGTGCATCATGGCGCTAAAGCCAACGGCGCCAACGGTCTTGAGCGGAGCGCCGTACGTTTCAAAAACCTCAGTGCTGAGCTTCCGATAGCTGTCCTGCAAGCCCGTCCAAACATCTTCTAGACTGTACGTCCAGATGCCGTTCTCATGCCGGTTTTCCCACTCATGGCTCCCCGATGCGATCGGCAAATGATCCTCACCGATCAGCACCGCCTTGATGCGGGTCGAGCCGAACTCGATGCCGAGAACGATCCTTCCACTCTCAATCGCCTTCTGCGTTTCACTTCGATTGACCATTTCACACCTCAATGATGATTTTCAAACCCTCGCGCCGCTCTGCCAGCTGAAATGCTTCTCGCGCCTCTGCCAGTGGAAACCGATGCGTCACAAGGGAGCGAACATCGACCAGTCCCTTCGACACCAGATCGATCGCCCGCGGATAGGTATGCTTCATACGCCGGACGAGTTTGATCGTGAGCCCTTTTCTTCGAGCTATCGATGCAGAAAAAGAGGTTCTGTCGTCGTCGGGGATGCCAGCCAGGATCACTTTTCCACCCGCGCGGACAGCGGCGACCGCATCGTCGACCGCAGCCTGTGCACCCGCGGCTTCAAATGCGACGTCGAGGCCTCGCCCGTTGGTTGCTGCTCGGATCGTTTCGACTGTGCTCACCGCACGCTGACCCAGCGGCGAGTCGTCATCCGCGAAAAGAGCCTGGGTCGCACCGAATCGTTGCGCGGCTTCGACCCGATGCGCCAGTTTATCGGTTGCAATAATGTTCGAGGCGCCCGAGAGTTTTGCCATCTGGATAATCAACAGTCCAATCGGTCCACAGCCGAACACACCAACGGTCATCCCTGCCTGGACCTTTCCCAGGTCGACCGTGTGCATCGCCACGCCAAGTGGTTCGAGCATCGCCCCATCTGCATCCGAAATGGAGTCGGGAATGGGAAACAAACTCTTTTCATTCCATGACATCCATTCCCGCAATGCGCCATCTGTGGTGCCGTGACCGGCAAAGATCATATTCTCGCACAGGTTGGGATGTCCATGCTCGCAGAATTCACAATGCCCGCAGGGAATGGCAGGGTCGATCGCCACGCGCTGACCATCTTCGGTCACGCCTGCAAACTCATGTCCCAAGACCAGCGGATGAGCCAGTACTGCATCGCCGATCGAGCCTTCTGAAAACCAGTGCAAGTCCGAGCCACATACGCCAATAGACTTTACGCGGATCAACTTCTCCCCATCGACAGCCACAGGGATGTCTTCCTCATGAAGTTGTAAATTTCCCGTTCCATGCAAGCGAACCGATTTCATTGAAAAGTCACCTCTAGCAATGTCACCCTGAGCACGCCGAAGGGTCTCCGTTCCTGCGTAGGAGATGCTTCGCTCCGCTCAGCATGACAGAATAATTAACCTGGATACCAGATCTTTCTCGGGTCATCTTCCGCGCGCACGTAATCAAATGCGGCGTCGACCATCTTCTTCATATCGTATTCTGGCCGCCAGCCGAGCAGAAATTTTGCCTTCGTATTATCGAGCCATGTGGAGTGATACTGCGTTTTGATCTCCACAGTTGGAAGCCCGCGAGTCACATTCAGATAGTTGCCCATCTCCCTGTAGTCCACCGGTTCATCCATGCAAACGTTGAAAAGCTGCTGCCGCGCTTTGGGATTGTCGACAGCAAGCAGGATGAGGCCGACCAGATCGTCGACATGGACAAAGTTCCGTTTAATAGGAACAGAATCCGTATCCAGCATGACCGGGATCGTCTGCGTCCGCACGTATTCGTCTGCCAGCTGAGTCACGACCAGGTCCCGCCAGCGCGGTCCGCCGAAGACATCCTCCCCGAAAGAGAGCTGGTATTTGAAATCGTCCTTCTCCATGATCCACGGGGCGCGCAGGCAGCAGCCATTGAGATCATATTGAATGTAGTACTGCTCGAGCATGACCTCTTCGAGCACCTTGGACAGGGCGTAGCAGCCCGGGTAGGCGGAGTGCTTTTGTGTTTCTGTAACAGGAACCGGATGCGGGTAAACGAAATGTCCCATGCCCGCATCCCCGCCAATGAGAATGAATTGTTGGAAAGTGGAACTGCTGCGGCAGGCTTCGAGCAGCCAGAACAAACCTTTGACAGCGACATCCATGATCTGCTCGGAAGTTTCCTTGACCGTTGCCAGATGCAGGACGTGAGTCACGCCGTCCATCGCCTTTTCAACCACATCGCGATATTCGATGGAACCATGGATAATCTGTATCCGCGCATGAGGTTCGAGCATGCGGTCATGACACAGGGCACGAACGGTGAACGAATCAAATCTGGAATCTGCCAAGAGACGATTGATAAATGTCTTCCCCACTTTACCAGTTGCTCCAGTCACCAGGATCGTGTTAGGCATGACTGTCTACTTTCATATTCCGACCATGATCCATTGTCCGTGCTCGATCCGCAGGATCATCAGCACTTCGTCCATTTGCCATCGTTATTGCTGGACTCGATCACGCTGTTCACGAACCGTACGCCCAGCAACCCATCCCAGGAGTTCGGGAAATGCAGGGCAAGCGGATCCGCCTGTTTCCCGGTTCTGCGGGCGGCGATGGCTTCCGCCGCATCGGAGTAGAGATTTGCAAACGCATCGGGAAATCCTTCAGGATGACCTGCAACGAGTCTGGTCACGCGCCCCGCCAGAGGCAATGTGCCCGGTCCATTGGGCGTCCTGTTTTGCGAAGGTCCATTAAGAGGTTTGAAGGTTAGGGCCTGCGGAAATTCCTGCATCCATTCCAGCGTGCCAAGGCTTCCGCTGAGGCGAATGCGCAGGCAGTTTTCCACACCTGCCGCAGCTTGCGTTACCCAGAAACTTCCACGGGCGTCGTTATCGAATCGCAGCAGAGCCCCGGCGTAGTCATGAATGATGCGATCAGGCACAATATTGCCGATCTCGGCTGAGACCTCATCCACCTCCAGACCGCTGATGAAGCGAGTCAGGTTGTGCGCATGCGTGCCGATGTCACCCATTACGCGCGACGGACCCCCGCGCACAGGGTCAAATTTCCAATCATCCGGCGAGAAGACTTTTGATTCATCTGCCTTGCCACCCTGCACATATTCGACCTGTATCAGGCGGATGGTTCCCAGCTGTCCATCCTGGACCATTGCCTTCGCCTGGCGGACCATGGGATAACCGGTGTAGTTGTGAGTCAGACAAAATACAAGCCCGGTTTCCTGCACTTTTTTATGCAGACCCTGGGCTTCCTCCAGCGTATTGGTCATGGGTTTGTCACAGATCACGTCCATGCCACGATCAAGCGCTGCAACAGAATATGCATAATGACTGTCATTCGGCGTCATGATGGCGACCACCTCGACACCATCTTTTCGCGAGGCTTCGGCATCCAGCATTTCCAAAACACTGGAATACAGGCGATCGGAAGCGATGCCAAGTTCGCGTGCTGCCTCCCTGGATGTATCCGGGTTGGAGGAAAGGATGCCCGTTACGATCTCATAGCGATCGTCGAGCCGGGCAGCCTGTCGATGCATGGCGCCGATAAACGAGCCGGGTCCACCACCGATCACGGCAAGTCGCAGCTTGCGGCCGAGCGCGGATATTACCGGGTTCAACTGCATGTCATTTCTCCTGTGCGAGATATTCTCGGATCGCTTCCACCACCAGCTTGTGATCGTCTTCCTGAGGCAGGCCGGAAACAGTGACCGTACCCACCACGCCGGTGCCTTTTACGATCACCGGAAAACAACCACCATGCGGCGCGTATTCACTTTCAGAAACCAGGTACGCGTCTTCGATACTCTTGCCTTTGCTAACAAGAAGTTGCCCCACATAGAACGAGCTATGCCCAAACCTGTACACCAGGCGGACTTTGCGCTTCACCCACTCATCATTGTCGGGAGACGTCCCATGCAACGCAGCGTGAAAAAGCTGATGCGTCCCGCGCGTAATATCGATCGTGACCGGCAGGTTCCTGCTACGCGCCAGTTCGACTAACTGACTTCCGAGTTTCCAGGCATCTTCTTCGTTGAACTTCGTGAACTGGAGGTTCTGTTCTTCCTGTAACAGCTGTTTCAGCATATCTTCCATGGCAGTGTCCTATAATAATATTGGGAGTTCCATGCCCTTGGAGCGTGGTCTCCCAATATTGATTCATAGACTAAGCTCTTAAGAAAAGTATTCGGCTTTTATGCGCTCTTATTCTTGTTATATACATCAAAGAACACGGCGGCAAGAAGCACCAAACCTTTGACGACCTTCTGCCAATCGATCCCAACCCCAAGGATGGACATACCGTTGTTCAATACGCCGATCAGAAAAGCGCCGACCAGGGCACCGATGACCGTACCGATTCCACCGCTGGCAGAGGCGCCACCGATGAAACAGGCAGCAATCACATCCAATTCCATGCCGTCGCCGGCATTTGGCGTGGAGCTATTCAAACGGGCTGCCACGATAATGCCAGCCAGGGCGGCAAGAACGCCCATATTGACGAATGTATAAAAGAGCAGGCGTGAGGTATTGACGCCTGAGAGCTTGGCAGCTTTTTCATTGCCACCCATCGCGTAAATACGACGACCCACCACCGATTGGCTGGTAATGAACGCAAACCCGGTAATCAACACGAAAAGCAGGACCAGTACATTGGGGAGGCCTTTGTAGGAAGCCATCAGGTAGCACAATCCCATAACCGCCCCGGTAATCAAAATATTCTTGGCCACGAAAAAGTAGAATGGCGTGACTTCAAAGCCATATTTTTGCTGATTTCTTCTGGCACGCAAATCCAGGAATATTAATACGATCGAAAGAACTATGCCGATCAGGATGGTGGTGAGATGAAACCCGGGGAAATTGAAGAAATCCGGTATAAAGCCCGAGCTTATTTTTTGGAACCCGACCGGGAAAGGACCTACCGACTCACCCGCAAGCAATGCGATCGTGAGTCCGCGAAAGATCAACATGCCAGCCAGTGTAACGATAAATGCCGGGATTTTCACATAGGCGACCCAGAAACCCTGGAACGCACCGATCGCTGCCCCGACCAGCAGGCAGATCACTAAGGTCAGGACCCAATTGACGTCATATCGGACGATCAGTACGCCGGCGAGCGCGCCCACGACGGCGACAACCGACCCTACTGACAGGTCGATCCACCCGGAGACAATGATCAACAGCATACCCAGCGCCATGGTGATGACATAACTGTTCTGCAGGACCAGGTTGGTGATATTGACTGGTCTGAAAAGGATGCCACCCGTCTGCCATTGGAAGAATACCATGACCGCGATCAATGCGATCAACATGCCATATTCACGGATGTTGTTCCTGAACAGGGTCGTCAGAGTCTTCATCGCTCCACTATCTGTTGTGGTGTCAGTTGTCATAGCACTCATGGTTCCACTACCTCTTCTTCGAGCATTATGTGGTTCATTACGATTTCCTGGGATGCTTCGCTGGCCGGCATTTCACCGACGATCTTGCCATCCCGCATGACGTAGATACGATCACAAATCCCCAGGATCTCCGGCAATTCAGAGGATATGAAGATGATCCCTTTTCCCTCACTTGCCAGGCGATTGATGATCGTGTAGATCTCATACTTGGCGCCCACATCGATACCGCGCGTGGGTTCATCCAGGATCAGGATGTCAGGATTGGCAAACAGCCATTTACTCAGGACGACTTTCTGTTGATTGCCGCCGGAAAGGTTAAGCGCCAGTTGCCGAATACTGGAACACTTGATATTCAGCTTATCCCGATATTCCCGGGTAACAGTCAATTCCTTGGGTTCATTGATCACCCCGCCATCTGAAATTTCCTCCAGATTTGCCAAGGTAATGTTGCTTTTGATCTCCTGGATCAGAACCAATCCATAGGCTTTGCGGTCTTCTGTCGCGTACGCAATTCCATTGGAAATGGCTTTGTCAATGGTGCTGATATCCACTTCTTTCCCATATCGATAAGCCGTACCGCTGATCCGGATGCCGTAGGAACGGCCGAAAATGCTCATCGCCAGTTCCGTCCTCCCGGCTCCCATTAATCCCGCTATACCGACAACCTCGCCCTTGCGGACGTTGATATTCACATTATTACTGACCTTGCGATCCGCATGAAGCGGGTGATATGCATTCCAATCCCGGACTTCAAAGATCACTTCACCGATCTTCGATTCACGCGGCGGGAAACGATGTGTGATATCGCGTCCGACCATGCCGCGGATGATCCGGTTTTCGCTAATATTTTCCTTCCTGGCATCCAGCGTTTCAATCGTCGCACCATCCCGCAGGATGGTGATGGAATCAGCAACTTTCTTGACTTCACCTAACTTATGAGAGATCAAAATCGAAGAAATACCGTGCGATTTGAATTGCAGCAGCAACTCGAGCAGCTTCTCACTATCATTATCGTTGAGTGAGGCTGTCGGTTCATCCAGAATAAGTAGCTTTACTTTTTTGGCTAATGCCTTGGCGATCTCGACCAATTGCTGTTTTCCCACACCCATGTTGGTGATCAGTGTATTCGGCGACTCATGCAAGCCCACCCGGTCGAGTAACTCTTTCGTCTTGGAAATGGCTTCATTCCAATCGATGACCCCGTTCGTGGCCTGCTCGTTGCCCAGAAACATATTTTCGGTGATGGAAAGAAAAGGAATAAGTGCAAGTTCCTGATGAATAATGACAAGTCCAAGTTCTTCCGAGTGATGTATATCCTGGAAGCGGCATTCCTTGCCCTCAAAGTAGATCTCGCCCTCGTAGGAACCATATGGATAGACACCACTCAATACCTTCATCAGGGTCGATTTTCCTGCTCCGTTTTCGCCCACCAGAGCATGGATCTCTCCCTGCTTAACGCTAAAGGTGACATTGTCCAGAGCCTTCACCCCGGGGAATGTCTTGGTGATGTTGCGCATTTCCAAAATGACGTCAGACATGGTCTCTTGTCCTCAATAAAATAATTGCGTTTGTCCTGCAGTAACCCAGCCAAAAAAGGATTGCGGTGTGAAGGCTTTTCAGCCTCCACACCGCAACATTAATACTTCTTACTGCAGATCTTCAGCCTTGATGTAGCCAGTATCAACCAATTCCTTCTGGTAATTGTTGATATCGATGCTAATCGGGGTGAGAAGATAGGAAGGCACAACCTTGACGAGGTTGTCATAGGTCTTGGTGTCATTGACGTCCACGGTTTCGCCTTTGAGAGCCTGATCGGCCATCTTGGCGGCCTGTTTGGCAAGCACGCGGGTGTCTTTGAACACAGTATAGGTCTGTTCGCCGGCGATGATCGACTTGACGGAAGCAACTTCTGCATCCTGGCCGGTCACGACTGGGCACGGCTGTTCGGGGGTGCAATAGCCAACGCCCTTGAGCGAGGAGAGAATACCGATGCTCAAACCATCATACGGAGAGAGAACGGCATCGACCTTCTTGTCGGTGTAGTAAGCGCTCAGGAGGTTGTCCATGCGAGCCTGGGCAGTGGCAGCAAGCCAGCGCAGGGTACCAACCTTGTCCATGCCGGTCTGACCACTCTGGATGACGATCGTGCCATCGTCGATGAAGGGCTGAATGACAGACATAGCGCCATCATAGAAATAGAAGGCATTTGTGTCATCGGGGGAGCCACCGAACAGTTCGACGTTGAAGGGTCCAACGCCAGCGGCTTTTTCGCCGGGTTTCAGGCCGAGGCCGTTGAGAAGCTGGGTGCCCTGGATAACGCCGACGCCGAAGTTATCGAACGTTGCGTAGTAATCCACATTCGCGGTCTTGGTGATCAGGCGGTCATACGAGATTACAATGGCGCCAGCATCGTGAGCCTTCTGGAGAACGTCAGACATGGTCGTTCCGTCGATCGCGGCGATCACGAGAACATCTGCACCCTTGGTGACCATGTTTTCGATCTGGGACAGCTGGTTCTGGATGTCATTATCGGCAAACTGCAGATCAGTGTCATAGCCCAATGCTTGGAATTCCTTGACCATGCTCTCGCCATCAGAGATCCAGCGGGTGGAGGTCTTGGTCGGCATGCTGATACCAACAAGTTTCTTTTCGTCAGCGGGGGCGGCGGCGCCACCACAGGCTGTAAGCACGAGACTGGCAAGCATGACGATCGCCAGCAGCTTATATACTAAATTCTTTGACATTTCTTCTCCTTGATGTATCTGTTGAATGTTGTATTCGCTTAGTGCTTCGGCGAGAGCAAGATACTGCCTCGCCTGGGAGTACACACAAAGTGTATGCTCCCATCCTATACAATGCTTCCCTGTACCTCACCTCCTTTCACAGTGTGTAATGAGCTTTGTCGTACGATCAGCGTCGGCGGCAGGATAATGGATTTGGGTTCGACCGGATCCAGCCCCTGCCAGCCTGCTTCGATGATCTTGATCACTTCGGCAACCGCAATTTTTGCAACGTTGAATTGATCCTGTTGCACAGTTGTCAAAGGAGGAGAGAAAAATGCAGATTCGACGATATTGTCGAATCCCACAATTCCGAAATCTTCCGGGATACGCAACTTTTTTTCGGTGAAGAATTGCATGACGCTCAGTGCCATTTGATCGTTTGCTACGAAGATCGAATCCAGATCTGGATATTGATAGAACAGTTTTTCAATCGCCAGCGCACCACTGGCAGAGGACCAATTTCCCTCTACCCAATGATTATCGCTGGATTGTAACCCACCTTCGCGCAAAACGTCCCTCCAGGCTGTCATTCGTTGCCTTGCTTCCCACCACTCCAGCGGACCGGAAATATGTCCAATTCTTCGATATCCCTGTTCCAACAGGTGAGCTACCGCCATCCGTCCACCCAGATAGTTATCCACCGATACGATCGACAGATTGTCCTGGGCCTCCATCGCCAGAAAAACAAGCGGGACCACGATATCGGCCGGAGGGTGCTTCAGCCATTTTCGATTCTCACCCACTTCCGGAACAGCCCAGATGATCCCGTCTACATGCTGGGAAAAAAAGGCATGGAAGATAGGCAGAATGTCTTCCGGATCAAAACTGGAGAGTTCTTTGAGCAGGATGGAATAGCCGGCTTCTTCTGCAGCCGAGGTGATACCGCTCAACGTCCTCGAAGGACCGATATATCTCAGTCCGGCTGTGACAACACCCAGTGTATAACTACGCTGGCTTATTAGACTACGCGCAAGGGCACTCGGCTGGTAGCTGAGTTCTTTGATCACTTCCTGCACCCTTTTTCGGGTTTCAGGAGAAACATCGGGTCTTTCATTAATAACGCGGGATACCGTCTGTGTGGATACCCCCGCCACAGAAGCTACTTCCTTGATGGTAGCACGTACCGATTTTGGACGCATAGTGTCTTGTTATCGTTCCCGTTATCGATAACGGGAACGATAACATTCTACTGATTTTGCGGAAAATGTCAAGGACCAATCGCTGCAAATTGCGTTCTTATCGGATTTCAATGCTATCTTGTCATGAATTTTCAAGTCGAAAGTCATCGCTGACTTACAGCCAGATTGAGGCGGGATTGTTGGTTATTTCCCCTGTTGGTCGCCTAATTTCATCCGCTGCCCAAATGGATCAGGGGTGCCATGCAAGGCATCGTCTTTCGGTCATCCCACAATGGCAAAGTCTCGGCATACATGAGCCCAGACATGTCGCGCGTCAAGTGGAGCCCTGCCCAGGTGGCGCACCGTGAGCGAATGGCCGAAGCAATCGCTTACGCCAAGGCCGCCGTCGC
>Ga0065707_10082651_pt1 | contig 13046 bp, 4 predicted proteins | sample SwiRhicommuniRL3_FD_59094 | JGI IMG/M metagenome (GOLD analysis project Ga0065707, IMG submission 59094) | Switchgrass rhizosphere bacterial communities from Rose Lake, Michigan, USA - RL3 v2 (version 2) | ecosystem: Host-associated > Plants > Roots > Rhizosphere > Soil | place: East Lansing, MI... | reverse complement strand
TTGTTGCCAATCGAATCTACTAGGTTCACTAATATCACGTATGAATTCTTGAATATTTTGAAGAGAATCTATAAATTTAATTTAGTGATCGATGTTTTGTTAATCCCAGACGTTCATGCGATTATGGTGAAGTTTTTGGATAGTTTGGTTAAGGTAAGAAAGTCTCTAGCAGATTACCTTGAAAAACAAAGAGAATTATTTCCAAGATTCTACTTTGTGGGTAACCAAGACTTGCTAGAAATTATTGGAAGTGCAGTTGACTTTAACAGAATCAATAGACACTTCAAGAAAATGTTCAGTGGTATCGACAGTGTCGATTTCAATAAAGATAGCTCGACAATTGTTGCCATTAATAGTGAAAAAGGCGAGAAAGTTAAATTGACAAATCCGGTTTCCCTTATAAAATTTCCACGCCTTCACGAATGGTTAAGTGAACTTGAGTTGGAAGTTAAGTTCACACTTTCGAACTTGACTTCAAATGCCGTTGAGAAATTCCACATAATGTTTGCAACCTTTGAAGAATCCTTATTGTTGGAATTTATTACTCAGTATCCAGCTCAAGTCTCAACGCTTGCTTCTCAAATTGGTTTTACGTCCAAAGTAAACGAAATAATTCACGACAAAACAAGTTTTGCTGATCTTTTAGAAAAGTTGTCCAAGTTTATTGCAATTTTGACCCAATTGATCGGAGCAAATCTTGATCTAGTACAGAGGAAAAGGATCGAATACTTGGTAATCGAAGTGTTACACCAAAGAAACATAATTACATCTATAGTCGAGAGTGAAAATAAGCAAGCTTTTATCTGGAATATTCAACAACAGTTTTATTTCGATCACAATTCTGCCGATCCATTTTCAAGCGTTACAATGAGACAAGCTAAGGCAGAGTTCACGTACGGGTTTGAATACTTGGGTATTCCAGAAAAATTGGCCTACACCCCTTTGATTAACAAATGTTACTTAACCATGACTCAAGCTTTAGATCAAAAACTAGGGGGGTCTCCATTTGGTCCTGCTGGTACTGGTAAAACTGAATCGATCAAAGCCCTAGGCAATAATCTAGGCAAGATGGTTTTGGTTTTCAACTGTGACGACTCGTTTGATTTTCAATCGATGGGTAGGATTTTCCTTGGTCTCTCTAAAGTTGGAACTTGGGGTTGTTTTGACGAGTTCAATAGATTGGATGAGAAGATTCTTAGTGCGGTCTCGTCACAGATAGAAAATATAGAAATGGGTTTAAAAACCACAAACAATTTGGTTGAAATTTCAGGGAAAACAACCCAAATACACCCCGAAACTGGAATATTTGTGACTATGAATCCTGGGTACGTTGGCAGAAATGAGTTACCAGAGAATTTGAAGAAACTATTCAGAAGCTTTTCTATGGAACGACCAGATCGTGAGGTAATTGCTGAAGTTTTTCTTACCTCTCAAACATTTTTACACGCAAAGCATTTGGCTTCAGTCATTGTTCCTTTCTTCTTGGAGGTAGAAAGCTCAACATCAAAGCAAACTCATTATGACTTTGGCTTGAGAACATTGAAGACAACTTTGATTAAATGTGGATTGATCAAGCGGTCTACTGTGAATACTGAAACTGATTCCAAGCTCGCAGAAACCAAGTTTATTCTTCAAAGCATAATGGAGACAATTGCCCCTAAATTAATAAAAGATGATGAAGTAATTTTGAATACATTGAAACAAAAGTACTTCCCAGGAATCAATTACGACGCCAGTGATTATAGTAAGTTTGTCTTACAGTTTGAAAAATATTGTGAAGAAAATGGATTGCATGTTTCTGAAAACTGGGCAACCAAGGCACTTCAACTTTATCAGGTTCAAAATGCTCATAATGGTATAATGTTGGTGGGTGAATCAGGATCGGGTAAGTCAACTGTTTGTAAACTGGTCTTAAATTCTTTATCATCCATTGATAACAAGGAGAGTATGATGTATTCCATTGACTGTAAAGTTTTGTCCAAAGATGAAATTTACGGCTCCTTAGATGAAGTGACTAGAGACTGGACAGATGGTTTATTTACGAGTATTTTGAGAAAAATCATAGCTAATTCAAGAGGTGAATTATCAAAACGAATTTGGATAATATTTGATGGTGATATTGATCCAGAATGGGTTGAAAACCTTAATAGTGTTTTGGATGACAACAAGATCTTGACTCTACCAAATGGGGAACGTCTTGGATTACCACCAAATGTCAGGCTAGTATTCGAGGTGGACAATTTGAAATACACTACACCAGCTACTGTAAGTAGATGTGGAATGATATGGTTTGACACTACATTGGTACCTATAGAAGGACTCTTTAAGAGCTTTATTTTCGATTTGTCCAATAATCCAATTGATCTCGGAGAAGAATTGGTATCCGAAGTCGACGAAATCTTGAATATTCAAAAAAACTTGGTATCTGTGATACAGTCTGTGATAAATGCAGAAGTAATTCTGTCAATAATCAACGAGTGTACAAATTTGGGCCACATTATGGAATTTACTATTCACAGAACACTACGAGCCTTTTCTGCCACTCTTGGATCATACTGTCGTCGGTACATTGAGTACTGTTTACGAAACAGAGATATTCCAATTGACGATTGTAAACGGTATATTGGAAAGGCTATCTTACTTTCTGCTATATGGGCATTTGCAGGCGATTCCTCTCTCGATGAGAGAGAGAAGTTTGGCGATAGAATATCCAAACTAGATTGTTTTGGATTCTTAGATCAAGTTGAGCAGGGAACTCATCATATCGACTATGACATATCTTTACCCGATTTTGAATGGGAATCATGGAACAATTCTGTGGAGAGTATTGATCTTGAGCCTCAAAATGTTACAAATCCTAATACAATTATACCCACTTTGGATACAGTACGTCATGATTACATGATATACTCTATTTTGAACGAGCACAAGCCATTGATACTTTGTGGTCCTCCTGGTTCAGGAAAAACTATGACTTTGCTTGAAGCATTAAGAAGATCCCCCAATTTGGACGTCCTTACTCTTAACTTTTCTAAAGAAACATCTCCTGCTTCATTAATGAGATCTCTTGAGCAGCATTGTGAGTATTTGAAAACCAACACTGGAGTTCTGCTTGCTCCAAGGATCAAAGGAAAGTGGGTGGTTGTCTTCTGTGACGAAATCAATTTACCAGGTATTGATAAGTATGGAACTCAAAGAGTCATTTCTTTGATTCGTCAAATGATCGAACAGAAAGGATTCTGGAGAGTAAAAGATAAACAATGGGTATCCTTAACTAATATTCAGTTTGTTGGTGCTTGTAACTCACCAAATGATCCTGGCCGTAACAAGCTCAGCTCCAGATTCTTGCGTCACGCCTCGTTGATTATGGTAGATTACCCTGGAAAGAACTCCTTGACCCAAATTTATCAAACATTCAATTTGGCGATCATGAAATGTGCCCCTGATTTACGAGGGTACACCAGAACAGTTACAGATGCAATGATCGAGGTATACATTAAGACGAAAGAAGCGTTGAACACTTCGATTCAAGATAATTACATCTATTCACCCCGTGAATTGACTCGTTGGACAAGAGGGGTTTTGGAAGGTCTCCGGGCTTTCGAATACTCTGATCTTCTGTCACTTGCCAGACTATGGTATCACGAGGGTTTAAGATTATTCTATGATAGATTAGTGGGTGAATGGGAACAAAATTGGACAAAACAATTGTTCCGGGATGTGACTGCAAACTTCTTTCAGAATATTGATCTTGAATCAACTTTAAGAGAACCAGTAATCTACTCCAATTGGCTAACTCTGCAGTATGAGCCGGTTAACGATAAGGAGTTGAGGTCGTTTGTTTCGGAAAGACTCCGTGTCTTCAGCGAGGAAGAAATTGAAGTTGACCTTGTCCTTCACGAAGATTTGCTAGATCATGCTTTGAGAATTGATAGAGTTTTGAGACAGCCTCAAGGTCATATGATATTAGTCGGTCCTAGCACAAGTGGGAAGGCAACATTGAGTAAGTTTGTTGCATGGATTAATGGATACAAAGTGTTCCAGTTAGCAGTGCATCGAAACTACGGTATTAACGAATTTGATGCTACTTTGCGGGAATTACTCTTGAAATGTGTGGTTGGAGAAAGCATCTGTTTCCTTATAGACGAGTCTAGTATTATGGATACTTCATTCATCGAGCGTATGAATACATTACTTGCAAATGCCGAAATTCCTGGTCTATTCGAAGGAGATGACTATACGGCATTAATGAATTTGTGTATGGAACACTCCCATGCTCAAGGGTTGTTTTTAGATTCAGATGAAGAACTTTACTCGTGGTTCACTCGACAAATTTCGGTCAACTTGCATGTAGTATTCAACATCAGCGAGCTTAATAATGCGAAGCGCCCAACTGTGGTCACTTCTCCTGCATTATTCAACAGATGTGTCTTGAGTTGGATGGGAGATTGGTCCGACAATTCCTTGTTTGATATTGCTTCCACGTTGATTGAATCTACACCGCTCGTGATGTCTAATTACTCGATACCCACCTCTTTCAATCCATTTGTGGATAGGAATATATCAGGTTTTAGAGAAGTGATAGTCGATGCAATCATCTATCTTCATCGCTTCATTTTGGAATATGATTCTCTGCAGCAAAAGGGAAATACTCCAGGGTATTACCTCACTTTTATTCGAAAGTTTATCAGCATATTCAACCAGAAGCAATTTGAATTAGAAGAGAACCAAAGACATATTAGCACTGGTCTTGATAAGTTGAGAGAAACAGTTGTCCAAGTAAGTGACTTAAAAATAGAGTTGTCAAAAAAGAAAGAATTTTTGGTTGCAAAAGACAAAGAAGCAAAATTGATGTTGAACAAAATGCTTACGGAACAAAATGAAGCTGAGCGTAAGCAAGAGTTTTCCGTCGAAACACAAGAAGAATTAGAAAAGCAAGAGATTGAGATTCAAAAACGTAAGAGGATAGTCATGAAAGATTTAGAGAAAGCTGAACCTGCTGTTTTGGAAGCCCAAAGAGGAGTGCAAAATATTAAGAAGCAGCACTTGACTGAAATCAGAAGTATGGCCAACCCACCGACTGCAGTAAAAATGACCATGGAATCTGTGTGTACCTTAATTGGATACGATGTATCCACTTGGCGCGATGTTCAATTGATTGTTCGTCGTGATAACTTTATCTCGAGTATTGTGTCATTCAACAATGAAGAACAGCTTACCCAAGAGTTAAGAGAATACATGGAGAAGGCATACCTTTCGAGACCTGAATACAACTACGAGGCAGTATATCGAGCAAGTAAAGCTTGTGGTCCTTTGCTCCAATGGGTTGAAGCACAATTGTCATATTCCAGAATCTTACAGAGAATTGGTCCTTTAAGAGAGGAAGTTGCTGTTTTAGAGAGTCAAACCAAAAAAACAAAGGCACAATTGATTGTTATTGATCAAATGATAACTGAGCTAGAAGAAAGCATCGAAAATTACAAGGACGACTATAGTACTCTCATCAGAGATGCAGAAAATATAAAACTGGAAATGAAATCAGTTGAAAACAGGGTCAACCGAAGTCTTAAGCTTATTGATAATTTGACCAGCGAAAGAGAAAGATGGAAAGCTAGTATTAAGAAGTTCATTGACCAGAGTGAACGTCTCATTGGGGATTCTCTTCTTGCGGCGGCATTTATAGTGTATGCCGGTGTATTTGACCAAAAAGGTCGTGAACTCTTGTTGAAAGAATGGAAACATAAATTGAAGGGTTCAGGAATCAACTTCGATGAAACGTTAGCCATTTCAAAATACTTGATTAGTGGAAATGAAATTTTTAAATGGGAGCAAGGTGGCTTAACACCAGATGATTTGAATCAAGAAAATTTCACCATAATGAAATATTCAGAAACTCCAGTAATCATAGATCCATTGTCTAATATTCTCCCAGTATTACCCGAAATATTCTTACCTAAAAAGGTTACGGTTACAAGTTTCTTGAGTGATGGGTTCGTCAAACAGCTAGAAAATGCGGTTCGTTTTGGTGGAATTATAGTCATCCAAGATGCCGAGTACTACGATCCAATCCTTGATTCCATTTTAAGACGTGAAATCTGTCGTAACGGTGGTAGAATGATGATTAAATTAGGAGATCACGAGATAGATTATTCTCCTGATTTTAAATTATTCTTACACACCAAAGATTCTCTGATTGATTTGTCACCGTTTGTGAGGTCTAGAACCTCAACAATCAACTTCACAATCACCAGTGGAAGTCTTGAAAATAGAGTTCTTAATATCACCTTGCAAGATCTCAAACCTGAAGTGGAAAAGAAGAGAGTCGAGTTGGCAACATTGCTGGGTGGGTACCAAATGAGATTGCATACTCTTGAAGAAGAATTATTGACTTCTTTAAGCGATTCAACTGGAAACATTCTTGATAACGACACAATTGTCGATACTTTAGAGAGCCTTAAAGCAGAATCTACCGAGATTGATGTGAAACTTACGGAATCCTCTCAAATCATGGAAACCGTCAATGAAGTTAGAAGCGCGTACTACGATGTTGCCAGGCATTCATCATTGATTTTCGAAACCTTCAAACAAGTCAGCGACCTTGGAAGATTCTACAATTTATCATTAGAAACGTTTGTTGGAGTCTTTGTCCGTGTTCTTCGTGAAAAAGGAAGCTCGTCAATCACAGACTTGATCAAAGAACTCTATATCGAGGCTTTTGCAACCGTTTCACCGACGTTGATGCATAAACATAAAATAGTTTTGGCTTTGATGCTTTCCTTAAATTACTATAAGATGGAAATCGGCCAGCAATTTCATGAGACGGTGTTGCTTATTTTGAAGTATGTTGAAGAGACAGCGATCTCAACCCATGAAATATTTGATGCTGCATTTGCAAGATACGATAAAACATCCGAGGAGAGTATTGAAAACGTTGTGGACAACAATAAAGATAATTCTACGATAGTTATACTATCTTCACTTTTAAAATCGCTTGACGAAGGAAGTTCATTTATGGATGGGTTGACTAGTATTACGTCATTCTTGTTCAGTGGGATTGGATCTTATTCTTCCAAGTACGAGTTGAACCATTTGATAGAGGATGAGACCTCAACTGTCAAGCCAATATTATTAGTTTCTTCGGAAGGTTATGATGCAACATTCAAGGTTGAAAACTTAGCTGCCGACTTGCAACAAAAGCTTACAATAGTCTCTATGGGATCTTCAGAGGGTATTGAATTGGCAAACAAAGAGCTTAGCATAGCCTCCACCAAGGGACATTGGATAATAATTCAAAACGTACAAATGTCACCAAAATGGTTGAGTTACTTGGGTAGAAAATTGGATGGTTTCGAAGCGACTTCTGATTTCAAGGTCTTCTTGACCTGTAGTTTATCCTCTAAATTACCAGCTTCGTTGATGAACAAGTGTAAGGTCTTGGTATTTGAAAACCAACCTGGAATAAGAAATATAGTCCATGAAACTTACCAGTCGATTCCAACCGAAATTTTACAATCTAACCCAGGAGAAATTAAGCATATTTGTTTCTTGTTAGTATGGTTCCATGCAACAGTTTTGGAGAGATTACGTTACGCTCCAATATCTTTCAAGAAGAGTTATGATATCAATGATTCAGACTTTGTCGGTGGATTAAATGTGATTCAGAAATTGTTTGAACAGTTCAAGAAGAAAGAAAACGTTTCACCCGATTTAATTCCATGGGATGAGTTGAGCTATCTTATCGGAGAGATCACTTATGGAGGAAAGATCGACGACAAGCTGGATTTGAAGTATATTGTTGATTTAGCCAAAGAGTTGTTTAGAATTGAGTCCTTCGAAAGTGGATTCAATTTGATATGCAACGATCTCACAAAGAAGACGGGAACTAAATTGTCTCTTACAGAAGGAATAACGACTGAGACATACAAGGCATGGATTTCTGACTTACCTGACCAAGCATCTTTGACTTGGGTAGGATTGGAAGAAAAGGTCGATATTTTGTTACGAGAGAAGCAGGGTATAGAAGTGGCCAGAACGGTTTTAGACATGTATTAGCATGTTTTGGATAGAGACTACTGGTCTGGATATATTTATATATATTATAAATGATAAGTTCAATATTAAATGTAGAGTTGGAAGTCTTAAAGTAGTATTGTTTAGTAAGTATATATTCTAAGCAGCCCGGTGAGTTATTATCATATTGATATTGTCGTTAGTTCTGTGTAAAGTTATTAGATATCTTACCTATAGTGATCTCTATTTGTGGAATTTCTATGTTTCTGCCCTAACTGTATAGTTGTATGGACAATAGAGTGAGCTGGCCATGAACTAATTAAATGGGTGCAAAATCTGAATAATCGCTGGAGTTATATGCAGGCAAATAAATTTAAAATCATTGTGCGAATTTGCAACACTCTAAAGACGTTTGAGAGACTACAACTTCAACTGATTCAATGAGGTTTACAACTTTCAACTTGTTTGGAGAGACTTACAGCTTCGTGACGTCCTGGAAAGACTCTCATAAAAAATTGTGAGATTTTCATTAATAATGGCGAGACTGACACCTCCAATACTCAAATAGGGAGCATACCAACTATTTAGGAGACTTAGAAGAACTAAAATCCGACTTAAAGGAACAAAATCCGACTTAGAGGGACTAATATTAACAGGAGTCGCAAGGCTCTAACATACACAACACTAATGGAATAAACTACATCAAAACTTATTACTTCTAAATCACTGGAATTCATCATAAAAATACTACGAATCGTTCATCAACGAATTTATTAAATGCTTTCATTTTATTAGAGGACTAGATAGACATCAATTATATTACAAACCAACCAACTAAATAGTTTATTCGTCATCTTCTAAAGTTTGAGCGGCGATACGGTCCAAATCTCTTTGTCCGTTTTCGGAGATTCTTCTACCACCCTTTGGAGAGATTTCCAAAACACCGATCTTTCCTAAAGCTTGCAAAACCTTTCTGTTGATAGAACCGGAAGCATCGGCGTGTCTGTGAGGTCTGAAACCTCTGTTGATGGCACCACCGTATAACTTGTTCAACTTACCAACACCGACTTGCTTTCTCAAGTAGATGTGTCTGGCAGCAGAAGCGGCTCTCTTGTAGAACCAAGTTTCGGCTTCTTGTGGTGGTAATTCATTACCGGCAGAAGTCTTGACAATGTCAACGTAACCTGGAACTTCTAACTTACCTTGTCTTTGCAAGAATTGTGCGTAAGCATTGATAAAATCTTGAGCTGGAACGTCTCTAAAAATGAGTTAGTATTGTTATTTGATAAAACTGTTCGTGGTGAAGACGATTGCAGACCAGTATCTGATGAGATGAGCCAACTAGAATCATGTCATTTAGTAGTGACAAGTATAACTAGCAATGGACTAGTAACAAGCAAAACTAGAAATGGACTAGTAACTTATCTATGGTAGATAAATGGTGAAATGAGTAGGAACAAGCAGACCGAGCTTGCTTACGTCTAATATCAGTCTTCGATTCCAGTGTCTAATAGTAATACAATTAGTTCTGCCATCGACTACTAGTGACGTCTTCCTCAAATTCTTCCTTACCCATTTCTATCAATTTCCACGTTCTTCGAATTTAGAGAGTCATTTTATTCCTCTCTCTATCCACCACGACAGTTATCTTTAAAAGCAATGAACTTACCTAACGGATACACCTGGCATATTGTCTTTGCTGTATTATGTAAAAAAGGTAAAGAGTTTTCTCCAATAGTTTTTCACCAGGTCTCATTTTTTCATACAATTTTTCGTCCCCAGTGAAAATTTTGAGACTTCTGTGGGAAATACTGCAGATAGTCCACATTTTTCAATACCGTCCAAAATAGGAAATGCGGCTTTTGGTGTTTTGTTAGGGATGGAGATTACAAAGGCGACCAAAAGTACGCAAGGAAAAAAAAGCAGTCACAACACGTGAATACTATCAATCGAACTCTAATACACTAAATGACAAGACCAAATGAACTGTGGAACTCAGGTTTGGGTTAATGGCAACTTTTAATGGGCTCAGATTACAAGGTACGTATATTGGTTAAAGACGGTGATCTCAGACAGTTTTGGATTATTCTATAGAAAGTAGTCTTGGATCCTTTGCTACCACATTATATACAGGATCAAGCATTACGGCTGCGAAAGATAACCATACAAGAACCAACAATACCTCTCGAACAGACTCCCCGAACAGCTGGAAGAGTCTTAATTCAAGAAGAATATCATTATAAATGAATAATACACCCATTGATTAGTTGATTTTAAGCTTTAAAAATCACAATGATCTCATGCTGCGATAACTACATCATTGGGGAACTTTATTTGATACATTAAGAGTAAATAAGGTATTTCCAACAAGTATTTATTATTGGCAGTAACTAATCCCAAATACTACTGGGAGCTTTACGCTTCATTGAATATTGCTGAAATTCAAGAAGGGAAGATTCCACACTCCAAAAGTCGCGGGATGTCAGTCCTTCAAAGCAGATATTCTGATCGTTTAGCTTCAAAACAGGTATTGGAACGTATTCAAAAAGGTACGTTTCTGGAATTCTATACCTTGGAGAATTGAATTTAGTTCTAGTCCAAGGGGCTGCTCTGGAAAACTTAGCCTTGGTGGATGGAGATGGAGATTTGAGGTCGGAAACGTAGTAGTCAATCATGATAGTATCGTCCGACACGGACCAACATTTCTCAATAGCAATTTTGGTGAGACCAGTATATTGGTAGGATGAATCGCTGGAAATACACCGCACAAGATCTGTCATTAGGTTGAGCGCTTGGACATGTGATTGATCCAAGACTTCTCCATATGCAAGTTTGATAGAAGAAACTCCTAGAGCAAGAACCAAAGATGAAACAGACCTGCGAGACTCTCTATTTAGACGAGGCGAATTCACTGTGGGATCGATAATTGTCAAACATAGATCATGAGGGTCAGAGATCAACCCCTGAACACCCTGAAGTTGATGCAAAATGCTTTCTTCAATTCCTAGATGGTGAAGATTCGGAAGACTCCTAAACATATCAATATATGTTGTACCTGGATTCTCATCAACACATTCCCATTCAAGTGAGTCGTTTATAAAGTTCTGTTTCCTCAACACTCGAAGATTTATGCTGCAAAGGGTCTTGCAGTTCCTACAGACTTGACTTAAAAAGTCAACAAAATGTAAGTAATGGACAACGTTGGCCCTGTTGATGAAGATATTCAACTCTAAAAGGTGTCGTATCTTAGTGACGGCACGAGTCCAATGTTTTATATCCAGGTTTGGATCCAATTCATTAAAATCCATCAATAAATCCAACCTCTTCAAGTTTCGAAGACTTAAGTTATCCAAATTGCTCCAAGTCTTACTGTTGAAGGATAAGTAGGTGAGACAATCGAGAGTTTGCGTCGTTTGCAATGAAACTCTTTCACTGAGGCCAACGTCCAAGACTTTCAAGTCAGTAAGATGAGGAAATAACAGCAACGCCTCGCCCGTCAATAGCGAATTATCACACTCTAGATATGTGATGAAATTATTGATGCTGAATAGCTTCCTGTAACGACTCTTGAAGGACGAATCGCCATTCACACCAACTTTGAAACTGTTCTGGGCCAAGTATTCTTTGCTACAAGCCTCGAAGTTCCGGTCTAAAAGTTCTTTGATGAATTGCCGAAGATACTTTTTGCTATCGGAGAACTGTTCCAAACTTTTGGGGTTAGACACCGTGACATCCAATTGGTTTTGGCGTATGACGCTTAAACTCTTAAACAAGTAGGGTCCAACAACTCCCCGCAAGAATGTGCACGTGGAAGATAATGATAATAAGTTAGTGTAGACGGCCCTGCCAAGTCTAACGTGGTTCAAGTAGTACGAATGTGGAACAGGTCGTGTGATGTAGATATGATCTATGACGGGTAGGAAACCGATTGGATCAGCAATTAGCCAGTGGAGAATACGATGGACAACCTCAACAGGAAGATCAAAGTAGCCTAACAATTCGTTCTCAGGCATACCAATGGGAAGTTTGCGGTATTGAGAGTCAGTGATGGAGTTGTTATCAGAGATAGCAAGTCGCAAAAACGCGACAGATAGTGTCGCGACACATCGAAGGATCAGAACATCTATCATCTTTATAAAAACTCTGTCGCGACATGAATCCAAGAATGATCAGAGCTTCTATGATCTTTCCAAATTAACTTCCCTCGCTCGAGCGTATCGTTATACTTCCGATCCTCGTCAATTTCACTTATCTACATCATACTTGTCGTTTCACATCTACTTGTACGCTTACTTCAGGCGAACTCACTAACTTATATTTTATATTATTATACACCCAACACAAATTAGAGAGGAATAGGCATAAGAGAACCAATTAAACAATTGGGTTAGCTTAGACCTTGAAACCTCTAGAGTTTCTCTTACCTCTAGCTCTTTCGAATTTTCTACCCTTAGATAAGATTCTTGGAGCCTTGTTCTTGTGAGGTCCGAAACCAAAGTGTCTGACGGCTTCTCTGGAAGATCTTGGACCTCTGACAATCATGGTGTTTTGACCCTTTGGAGATCTGAGGGCTAATTGATCCAAAGTGATGGCTTCACCACCAGCCTTTAAGATGGTGGCCTTGGCACCAGCAGTGAATCTCAAAGCGGCAACAGTAGCCTTTGGGAATTCCAACAATCTGCTGTCATCGGTAACGGTACCAACAACAACAATGGTCTTCTCAGCAGCACCCTTTTGCTTTAAAGAACGGGCGATTCTGGAGATAGACACAGGTGGTCTGTTAACCTTGGATAAGAACAAAGATCTCAAGATGACCTTGTTGAATGGAGCGTCAGTACGACCTAGAATTGTTAGTATTGGTTCATTCTGCTCAGAAGACGCACAATATACTCAGCTGTTGAGATATGCACTCGCAGAATAGTTTTCGTGCCTGAATAATGTCTATTGAGCCGAGTCACCGGCGATAGAAATTACCGGAAAAACCCTGAATTCAAATGATGTCTACTTCTGATCCTTACTTGTAATGATTAGTTACC
>Ga0065707_10000923_pt1 | contig 13047 bp, 9 predicted proteins | sample SwiRhicommuniRL3_FD_59094 | JGI IMG/M metagenome (GOLD analysis project Ga0065707, IMG submission 59094) | Switchgrass rhizosphere bacterial communities from Rose Lake, Michigan, USA - RL3 v2 (version 2) | ecosystem: Host-associated > Plants > Roots > Rhizosphere > Soil | place: East Lansing, MI... | reverse complement strand
CCGGCGGCGATCGTCATCGCCACCCTTCTTGTATCCAGCCACGTGTTCGGCCGCCAGGTAAACACCGTCGACGACGGCGGTCTGGCCGCCCTCGACATAAAGCGTGTCGAGGCCGTCAAGCAATAGATCTTTGCTGGGCGTAAAATCCTGGACCGTTTCAATCTTGTCGCTGCTGATAAAGCGTTCGATAAACGTTTCGTCGCCCTTCTTGTTGCTGTTGATGATGGTTTTGGCCGCGTCGATGATCTGCTGAAACTGTGGCCGCACCGAACCGGACGTGTCCACCGCTAATCCGTATATGACCGGAACTTCCTCTTCCGTGAAAGCAAAGATCGGTTGCGGCACACCATCCTCAAGCACCTTAAAGTCGTCTTTGGCGAGTCGATTGATGGGATGATTGTTGCGATCGATAACGCGAACTTGCAGCGTCACCAGTTCGGTGTTGATGGTGATTCGTGAGTTCTCGTCGATCTCCGCGCTGGTAGGATCGGGCGTCGGCGTCGGCTTTGGCCTCAGAATCGGCGCCGGGGGCGGCGCTCCCAGTTGCGGCCGACGACCAGGACCAGTCTGGGCCGGAGTTGCGGTCGGCGAAGGTGTGGCCGTGCCGGTTTGGCGCGCGCGCGTATCCGGCTGCTGAGCGCGTGATGCGCTGCCAATCATCAATGAAATTGCGGCGATAAAAGCCGCCAGGGCCACGATCGCGCTTCGTCGAGCTTTAATAATTTGCACAGTCCCAAGTCCCATCTCTGCTAAACCTTCTATGAATAAATGACCAAAGTCAAACGATTTTCGGGCTCAGGAGAGAAGAAGCCGGATTAGAGATGCAATTAGGCTGGGTTGACGTTGCCGATCTTTCAATTTTGGAGTGCGGCGCCTTGACGCCGCCTTCCAGTGCTGCGGAGGTGGCAAACCGAACAAGGATGCACAAGCCAAAGCGCCGTCAAGCCGGCGCACTCCAAAGATTCACTTCGGGTTTGCGATGGCGTAGTAACCCTCCCTGCTCCGAACGAACAGGCGAGGAAGGCCACGCGGCGGATCCACTTTAACCTTGATCTTATGCCACTTGCCGTTGCTCACGAAGTTAGCGGGCCGGTAACCGATCGAGTACTGATGGCGAAGCTCGAGGGCGATCTGCTCGAAGATGTCGTCCATTTCCGCGGCGCTGTTCGGATAGAAGGCCTTGCCGCCGGAAACTCCCGCCAGCTCATCGAGAATGCCCTGGCCTTCCATACCCAGCGCGCTGCCCATGTCGCTGCCGCCGAGAATACCGATCGCGTAAAGCGCCACATCCGATTCTTTCAGCACTCGCCGCAACTCGTTAAAGGTATAGCGCGAGTTATTGTCCTGGCCATCACTGATCAGAAGGAGCGCTCGTTTTGGATGAGTGCCGCGTTGGACGCGCTCGACTCCCAAATAGCAGGCATCGTAAAGCGCTGTGTTGTTCTTGGTCTGAACGAAAGTCAGCTTGTCGAGCACGGCGTTCCCATCACGCGTGCGGTCCATCAGCAGCTGGGCGCGCGAGTTGAACCCGATGAGAAAATATTCGTCGCGATCGTGGCTGGTCTGCACGAAGTGGGACAGAGCATCGCGCGCGCGTCGCACCTTATCACCGCTCATCGAACCCGAAACGTCGAACAGGATACCTACCGAAACCGGCGCGTCCTCGTCGCTGAAGAACGAGATGTCCTGCTGTGATTTCTCGTCAAAGATAGTGAAGGCGTTTTTGCTGAGTCCCGAAACAAAGCGGCCATAGATGTCCGTAACGGTCACATTGAACGTGATCAGGTCCGTGTTGGTAATGATTGGCGTCTTGTCGTCAACGCCGCCTTCGGGCAATTGAATTTTCGTTGCTGACTTTGGGTCCGACGCGGGAGCCTGGGCTGGGGCCGGCTGCACCGTTAGCAATTCTTTGTTTTCCGGCGAGGGTGCCGGTTTCTGAGGGGCTGACTTCTCGGGAGGCTTCTTTTGCGCGGTTGAAGGCTCAATTCCAACCAATGCGGCAGCAACCATTGCGCACAGGATCAACACCGGCAATGCTGCTTGTCGAGGCAATCTCATTTGTCCCCCCTTGAAAGCGACGAAATTGTGATCAGCTTGGATTGAGATCCGCAGGCACAACTTTCACCTTTACCCGACTTGGATGCGAGTCGCAGTTGAATCGCAGACCGAAAAGGTTTCGCCCTCACTGATCCACTTTTCTCTGCGCCTGGTTCCCTAAAGAGAGAGCTAGCGCAGATCCAATCCAAACCTTCCATTGCAGGGGAGACGCTGCGCGCGCCTAATGCAGTGACGAACTTGCCACGCATTGTAGGCCAGCGTAAGCGGGGACGCAAGAGAGATCGCAGTCTAAAGCTGCCCAACTCTTAACTTTTTGATGGCGATGGCATCTCTGAACCAGGTGCCGGCAACCGCATTCAGATCAAGAGAGTGTTTAGAGATCCGGTTGAGTACTCGGTCCACAACCGGAATCATCGCTCTAACGCTCTAAGCTTCGCTTTATCCTCTCGGTGCTCTTCGGGCCAATTCCGTCGACCATCTCGAGCCCGCCGCCGTCGGCAAATTTCCGCAGGTCATCAAGCGAGGCAATCTTGAATTTTTGATGAAGGGTCGCCGCCGTTTTCGGGCCCACGCCGGGCAGTTCGAGGAGGTCGAGGACGGTGGCCGGCGTCTCTGCCGTCAACCTTTCCCAGGCGTCGAAGGTCCCGGTTTGAACCAGCTCGACGATCTTGCCGGCCAGCGCTTTGCCGACTCCGGGAATCTCCAGCAACCCGGCCAGGCCCTGCTCGCTTTCGATGACTTTCATTTCAATGGGCCAGGTTTCAATCGCCTCAGCGGCCATCCGGTAGGAACGCACCCGGAACGAGTCCTCGCCGCGGACCTCCATCAGCGATCCCATCTGGTTGAAACGACGGGCGATTTCTTCGTTCTTCATGACCAGGTGAATCGTAAATCGGCTGGCGACATTAGTAAATGACGGAAACCGAAGTGTCAGACCGCGAGCGGTAGCGACCGGATCATGCGATACACCTGAAAACGCTCATTCTTCGACTCAATTGCGGCTTGATCCGGTCGCTACCGCTCGCGGTTCTGACACTAGTCGAGATAGAGACCACAGCCCTGCATAGGGAAATGCTTTTTTTCCTGCAACTTTCTCGTTGAAAGCATCACTTACTAATGAAGTAACACTGCAAACGAAACGCCGCCGGTGGCCGTATCAACGGTCACTGGCATAATCATTTCAAAGCGACGCGGAGGAAAACCTATGACCAGCCGGATTGATCTCTTACCAAATCTTGCGAGAGTCCTGAATAAACGCCGAACCAGGCTGGTGATCGCGCTGGCGTCGCTGGCCCTGTTCTGGGCCTGCTATCCGACAGCCGACACCACTTACTCCAACCCGCAGGAGTTCGGGACCGGCCAATGGCTGGTTGAATTTCGGACCGGCGAAACCAGAGTCCATATGGAAATGCGCTATCAACGCAAGAGCGAAAAAGGTACTGGCTACAGCAGTCACGGCTTCACCATTGACCCGTCCGCATTGTCAGGATTATCGCGCGACCAGGCGATGTCCAGCGGTACGAATGTGCGATTTCAATTGAAGCGCGATGCCGGAACTTTCAACTTCGAAGGATGGTTCAAAGAAGGGAACGGCTCCGGCCATTTCACCTTCACGCCCGACCATGGGTTTGCCTCGCAGCTGACTTCACAAGGTGTCGGTTCTCCGACTGACGAGCAATTGCTTTCTCTCGCGATGAGCGACACCGGCTTTGCCTTAATTAACGAACTCAAAGCGCAGGGTTACGAACGCCCCACTCTCGATCAACTCGTACAGATGGGAAATCATGGCGTCAACTTTGAATACGTCCAGGGATTAAAGCCTTACGGATATCAGCTCAAGACAATCGATAAGCTGGTGCAGATGAGGGACCATGGCGTTAATTTGAAATTCATCAGCGAGTTGGCGGCTTTGGGATACAAGAACCTCGAGCCTGATGCTCTGATCCGCGTTCGGGACCATGGAGTCACGCCGGATTTCATCAACGAGATGGTCGCCGCCGGGTATTCTCAATCGTCGCTGGATGATTGGGTGATGCTCCGCGACCACGGCGTCAACGGCAAGTACATCAAGGACCTGGACGCCCTGGGTTATTCGCGCCTGCCGCTCGATCAGCTGAGACAGATGAGAGATCACGGGGTCAATCCAAAGTTCATCGAGGAATTGAAGCAGCAGGGATACGACAAAGTCCCCGTGGAGCAACTGATAAGGCTCCGCGATCATGGGGTAAGTGCGTCTTACATCCAAAAAATGAAGGAGCGAGGCTATTCAAATTTGAGCGTGGACGAGTTGATCAATCTGCGAGACCGCGGGACCCGGGAATAGGGCACAACTGACCCTCGACCTGAGAATTCACAGGTTGCCGGGCGCCGGCCAAAAATTCGAACTCAAGACCGAAATGGCTCAGCTTGACATGCTCAGGCTGAGCTATTTTAATTCAGGCATCCAAAATGAACGGCAAAGGCTCTAAAAGTTTCGGTACGCACGCCTCCGGCGTGCGGCCCAAAGTTTCTCCTCTCAAATTAAGAACATCGAGGTAAATATGAAATTCAAACGATTCCTGTGTGCGCTGGTGGTGGGCCTGTTCACTCTGCAGACGGCCGGCTTCGCCCGCATGGACGAAGGCATGTGGCCTTTTAATAACATTCCGCGGGCCGAGATCAAAAAGAAGTACGGCTTTGAGGTTACGGACGAGTGGCTCAAGAAGGTCCAGCTCGCGTCGGTGCGCTTCAACAACGGTGGGTCCGGATCGTTCGTGTCGCCGAATGGACTCGTGCTGACCAACTATCACATCGTCGAGGACATCGTTAACGAGGTCAGCACGCCCGAGAAAGATCTCGCGAAGGAAGGTTTCGTCGCGCGTTCGAGTGCACAGGAAATCAAAGCGCCCAGCCTGGAACTGAATGTGCTGATGAGCCTCGAGGACGTAACCAAGCGCGTGAACGACGTGGTCAAACCCGGGACGTCCGACGTCGAAGCCTTTGCCGCCCGGCGCAAAGAGATTTCGGCAATTGAAGCAGAATCGACCAAGGCTACCGGGCTGCGATCTGACGTCATCACGCTTTACCAGGGCGGCCAATACAATCTTTATCGCTACAAAAAGTACACTGACGTGCGGCTGGTGTTCGTGCCTGAATTCCAGGCGGCCTTCTTTGGCGGCGATCCGGACAACTTCAATTTCCCGCGCTTCAATATCGACATGGCGTTGGTTCGCGTTTACGAAAATGATCAGCCTGTTCGTCCCGCCAGCTATTTCAAGTGGTCAACCGCCGGAGCAAAGGAAGGAGACCTCGCGTTTGTCACCGGGAATCCCGGTTCAACTTCACGCCTGAACACAGTCGCGCATTTGCAGGAGCTGCGCGACACCAGCATTCCCGTGATTCTGCGTCTGTTGGAGCGGCGCGAAGCGATGCTCAAGAAATACATGACTATGGGCGAAGAGCAAACACGCCGTGCCCAGAACGATCTGAACAGCATTCAAAACAGTTTGAAGGTTTATCGTGGCCGGATCGACGGCCTGAAAGACAAGGCGTTGATGGATCGCAAGACGCGCGAAGAAGATGCGCTCCGTAAATCGATCGCCGCCGATGCCAATCGCCAGAAAATGTACGGCGACGCGTGGGACGCAATTGCCAAGGCGCATCGTGATTATCCTTCCTACATAAAAGAGCGACGGATCTTTGATCAGGCCGGCGGCTTCAATACCGTCTTGTTCGATTTCGCGCGCACGCTGGTGCGCATGGCCGCGGAAAATGAAAAGCCGAACGGCGAGCGACTGCCCGAGTACACTGATGCGCGACGCGCTTCGCTCGAGTTGGGACTCTACTCACCGGCGCCGATTCATGACGATTTTGAAAAGCTGAAGCTGGCCGATTCGCTGGCGTTCATGATTGAACTGTTAGGGGCGGACAACGAGCTCGCGAAGCAAATCATGAACGGCAAGACGCCGGAAGCCCGGGCTGCCGAATTGATTGAAGGCAGCAAACTGGAAGACGTCGCAACCCGGAAAGAGCTGGCTGCCGCCGGGTTGAAAGCTATCGAAGCTTCAACTGATCCAATGATCGTTTTGGCCCGCACCATCGATCCGAAAGCTCGCGAACTGCGCAAGCGTTTTGAAAGTGAAGTCAGCGCCGTCGAGCGCGCGAACTACGCCAAGATCGCCCGCGCCCGCTTTGACACCGAAGGCACCAAGCTTTATCCCGATGCCACTTTCACTCTGCGCCTTTCTTACGGCACGGTTAAAGGCTACATGGAAAATGGCAAAAAGGTGACGCCGTTCACCACGCTGGGCGGACTCTATGAACGCTCGGCGAATTTCAAAGCTGCGTTTCCCTACAACCTGCCGCCGCGCTGGATGTCCAAGAAGTCGGCAGTAAACCTCTCGACTCCTTTCAATTTTGTGACGACCGACGACATCATCGGCGGCAACTCAGGCTCGCCGACGATCAACAAGAATGCCGAGCTCATCGGCTTAATCTTTGACGGCAACATCCAATCGCTGGTCGGCGATTACATCTATGACGAATCAGTCAACCGGGCGATTTCCGTCGACGCGCGCGGGATGATTGAAGTGCTGCGTAAAGTGTTCGACGCAAATGAAATTGCGGATGAGCTGACCAAGAACGGCGCGCCGACGACATAAGCTTGAAGCAGATGGGATCATTTGACCCCATCGGGTCTGATGATCCCACCCGCTCACGCGGGGGTACTGACTCCATATGCCATTGCCCCCGCTTGCTCCTCTCCGCCCTTCGTTATAAGCTAAGGCTTACTAATCTTCCCTCATAACTCTCCTGCAAAAGAAGAATCCCTCTTGAAGAGAGACTAGATTGCCTTTTTCCCTTGGAAAGGAACTGAACACGATGAAAAGAATTGTACTTGCTTTCCTGATCTTAATTAGCTCGGTAAGTTTTGCTTTCGCCGACACGATCTTTCTCCGCGACGGGCGCCAGATTCGCGGCACGCTGCTCGGCTTCATTAATGGTCGCTTCGTGGTGCGGGTTGAGAACCAATCAAGCTCGACCGCCGGCTCGAACGTCGATCGCAACAGACGAGACAATGACCTGCAGTATTTTCGTCCGGAAGAAGTCGACCGCATCGAAATCGAAGGGCGTTCGCTCGATGATACGCGCTACGAAACGCGCAATGTTCAAGTGACGCTCGATTCGAACTGGACCGATAGCGGCGTATGGGTGCGCAGGGGAGAGCGCGTCCAGGTGAGCGCTACCGGTGTAATCACCGTCGGTCGTTCCCGGATCACTCCCGACGGTTTGCGTTCAACCGACGCAAGCGCCCCCTTGCCCAGCGCCAACGAAGGCAAGTTGATTGGCGCAATCGGCAACGACCCGCGCTCGCCGATTATCGAACTCGGCAGCACTAATGAATTCACCGCCGAACGCAACGGCCGTCTATTCCTGACAGCTAATCGCGGGTCCTTCGCGGACGCCCGCGGTGGTTTCGACGTTACCATTCGCAGCGAGCGCAATCTCAACGCGCGCACTGAAGATGGCGGCGGCACCCGTTCGCGAAACCGTGACAACACCGGGGGCGGGGGCGGCTATCGCGGCAACCAACGCGAGCGCAGCGTGGACGTGCCGGGTAATAGTCGTGGCGTGGACACCGGCATCGACGTGCGCGCCGGTGAACCGATCACAATTTCGGCAACCGGAACGATCGTCGCCGGCCAACGTGTCGGTGAGGTTGGTCCGGACGGTCAACGCAGCAGCGGGCTCGGAATCAGCGCACGCCCGGTGGCCAGCGCCGGCGTGGGCGCGCTCATCGCCTACATCCGAAACGTAAACGGCAGCTTGAGTCCGGCGTATTTGGTCGGCAGCAACCTGACGACCAGCGTGCCGATGGATGGTCGCTTGATCCTCGCGGTCAACGATGACAACTACAACGACAACAGCGGAACCTTCAGGGTCACGGTTCGCTACTGACGGTACGCACGCCTCTGGCGTGCCTGCCACACAAACGTGTACGCCGGGACGTACGCACCTTTCGACGCCGTTCGCGCAAGCGAGCGGCGTTTTCTTTTGATAGTCTCTTAGTCAAATGAACCTGCTCAGATCACCATGCGACGAAACCCTGGCGAGTACGCGCAAAGCTGCAGCCACCAAATGCGGCCAGGCGCAACGGCGCTGGACGCTGGCGGCGACGATCCTTGGATCGAGCATGGCTTTCATTGACGGCACCGTCGTCAACGTCGCGTTACCTGCCTTACAGACCAACCTCAACGCCACGGTCACCGACGTGCAATGGGTGATCGAAGCCTACACGTTGTTTCTGGCGGCGCTGCTCTTACTGGGCGGCTCGCTCGGCGATCACTTTGGCCGCAAAAAAATTTACGCCATTGGGGTGGTGCTCTTTGCGCTGGCTTCAGTCTGGTGCGGTCTGGCTCCCAACATCCATCAATTGATTATCGCGCGCGCGGCCCAGGGCATCGGCGGCGCGCTGCTGGTCCCCGGCAGTCTCGCCATCATCAGCGCCACTTTTTCCGAAGATGATCGCGGCAAGGCCATCGGCACCTGGTCAGGCGCTACCGCGATCACCACCGCGCTGGGCCCGCTCATGGGTGGATGGTTGATCGAACATGTTTCGTGGCGCGCAGTTTTCTTTCTCAACGTTCCGATTGCTTTTGGAGTCATTCTGCTGATTCTGTTGTTCGTTCCCGAAAGCCGTGACGAAGAGAATTCCGGCAAGCTGGATCTTTTGGGCGCGGCCCTGGCCACTTCCAGTCTCGGCGCCATCGTCTATAGCCTGATTCAATCTTCAACTTCTGGTTGGCAGAACTCAATCGTGCTCGCGAGTCTGGTGATCGGAATCGTGCTGCTGGCGCTCTTTGTTTTGGTCGAAGCTCGGAAGCGGAATCCGATGTTGCCGCTCAACCTCTTTCGTTCGCGCAATTTCACCGGGGCAAATCTGCTGACCTTGTTTTTGTACGCATCGCTGGCGGGAACGCTTTTCTTTCTGCCGCTCAACCTGATTCAAGTGCAGAAATATTCAGCGACGGCAGCCGGCGCGGCGACTCTCCCGTTCATCCTGATCATGTTTGGTCTGTCGCGCTGGTCGGGCGGATTGGTAAAGCGCTACGGTTCCCGTCGGCCGCTGGTGATTGGACCGACGGTCGCCGGATTGGGATTCGCACTTTTCATTCGACCCGGCCCCGGCGCGAATTACTGGACGGGATTTTTTCCGGCGATCATCGTGCTGGGAGTGGGCATGGCGATTAGTGTCGCGCCGCTCACTACGACCGTCATGAACTCGGTCAAATCGAGCCACGCCGGGGTCGCTTCGGGAGTAAGCAACGCCGTCTCGCGCACCGCCGGCTTGTTGGCCATCGCGGTGTTCGGCCTGATCATGTTTCATGTTTTCAACGACTGTCTCGATCGACGACTGGAGCAGATTCCGCTGGCGCCTGACATCCGGCAGGCAGTGAACCAACAGCGCGCCAGACTTGCCGCGATCGAAATTCCTTCAACCGTCACGGAAGGAACCCGCTTCGCGCTGGCACAGGTGATCGACGAGTGTTTCGTGCAGGGCTTTCAGCGGGTCATGCTGGCCGGCGCCGCGCTGGCCTTCGTGAGTTCGCTGACAGCCTGGATTGCCATTCGAGATGATTAGGTACGCACGCCTCCGGCGTGCTGCACGGCATCAATAGTAAAAGCCGAAAGCACGCCGGAGGCGTGCATACCGGCCAGTAATGTTGCAATGGACATCTGGCCCGCAAGATAACTGCAAAGTAACCACTAAGCTAACGCCACGTTCCTCCGCCCCTCGCCCTCTATTGTGATGAGAAGCCGTGTCTGTTTGGACGATCTTAAAACGATCGAGGGATTACTGTCATGATCAATCCGTCTACCACCATTCTTGTCGTCGATGACTATTCCGATAATCGAATGCTCCTGGCGACCTGGCTGCGGGCCAAAGGTTACAAGGTCATCGAGGCCAGAGATGGCAAGGAAGGGGTGCTGCAGGCAAATCGAGCAAATCCGGATTTGATCCTGATGGATTTGGCGATGCCTGAACTCGATGGCATCGAAGCGACCAGGCAGCTTCGGCAACGTCGGGCGCATTCGCGGACCCCGATCTTTGCGATCAGCGCCTATGCTACTCACGACGTAAAAGACGATGCGCTGGCAGCCGGCTGCACCGAGGTTTTCTCTAAGCCCCTCGATCTCACATCACTACTTGGTAAAATCCAGTCGACACTTGGACCACAAACTTTGCATTAGGCGAATCACCGCACAACGATTTTGGAGTGCGGCGACTTGTCGCCGCTTTTGCGTTGGCACACAAGCAAGCGTTGAAAGCGGCGACGAGTCGCCGCACTCCAAATATCAACGCTCGAGATTGCGATCGACGGCGAGCCCGCGAATCATTGCTTCCAGTTCGGCCTGCAAACTCGCGCGTTCATCATTCAAAGCTTTCTTGTCTTTATTCAATTGCTCCAAACGCGTCTCCTGCGTATCGGCCTTCGATACGTAGCGTGAAATCAATTGCCTGGCTTCGGCGGTCGCCGTCAAGGCCTTGATGTTATCGCGCAAGCGGCCCTGGTCTTCACCAATCTCAACCACTTCTTTGTCGATCGCTTCAATGCGCGAGTCCGTCAGAGTCATCCGGCTCTTCACATCAAGGATCTTTTCCAGCGTAGCTCGCGTCGCAGCGTCGATGTAATTGCGCGCGATAAATAATTCAAGGTCGGGTCGGGAAAAATTCACCAGGGCATAGCTGTCCATCAGGGCGCGTCGCTCAGTCACGGGCAATTCGACTTTCTGGTGCGGCCCGAGCGGAACGCGAAAGCGATAATAGCGAGCAGTCTTCGCGTCCGGCTTCGCCGTGTCATCGGTAAGCGTCCACTCCTGACGCAGCGGATGTTCGATAAAGACGACGCGAGGCTTGTCCGTCTGGTTGGTGAGCGCGTAAATCTTTTTGCTGGTCTGATAGTAATGAGCCTGAAAGACTCCGTTGATGGCGCGCACCATAAATGCCGGCGCGCGATCCTCTTTGATGCGGGCATTTACCAGAGTGCCGAGGTCGAGTGCGAACGAGATCAAACGCTCCTCGCCGGGCTTCAACCGTTCCATCAATGCTTCGCCCGCATAAGCGTCGCCGTCGATTACGGTCAAGGCGCCACCTTCCAGCGTCAGCGACGAAGTGTTCTTGAGCAACATTCCACCCATCGCGCGATCGCGTCGATTGCCTTCGTTGTAGATCGAAACGCGCTCGCCTTCCATCCGCGTCTGCAGAATCGGAATTAGCGCCGATCGATCGCGAGGAACGGTCACGGGTTGATCGATCCGATACTCAAACAGGTCACCGACTTCGCTGCCGGTCGCGGCAGTTTCCACGCCCGAGTCAGGCCGCGTGATTGCGTCGCTGAGCTTCGTGCCATCAGCCAGCAAATTGTTCGCCAAACCAGGCGTAAGAGTGTACAAACCCTGGACCGTGTTGTTCCGGCCGCCGCTGAAACCAAGGCCCTGTGCTGTTCGCTGGGCCGGGTTGTTTGAGAATTGGTTCGCTGATGAAGTAACGGTCACTGCCTCTGAAATGCTTCCCACCTCAAGTGTGGCGTTAGCGTATGTGGGCGCATTACCGCTGATGTTAACGCCAGCAATTATGTGCCGCTTAAAGCCGCTTGCGCTTATAGTCACCCGGTAATTCCCCGGCGCCAGGGTCTGAGATTGAAACGTTCCATCACTCGACGTGGTCGTGTTGAAGGTCTGGTTCGTGGCCGTATTCGTAATACTCACCGACGCGCTGGCGACCGTGGCTCCGTTTATGTCGGTGATTCTGCCGCTCACCGTTCCGGCCGGGCCGCCTTCATTGTCTTCATAAGTCTGCGGAGAGAGTTTCAAATCCTCAGGCATCCCGACCACCGGCCGATAACGATAGAAAGGCTTCTGAATCGGCTGGATGAACGACACGGGCGAGCCGGAAACCAGCGACAGAGAGATGCTGTTCCAGTCCTCTTCGCTGACGTTGTCGACGATGGCCCATCCCTGAAAGAAAGGCTTCCCGGTTGAGTCAAGAACGACGCGATAAGTCGTCTTCCAAATCGGCGCGGCGATCGTGTAGCTCACCAGCATTTCGCGCGAACCGGCGCCGTCGGACGTGACGACGATCGTCTTGGCGTCCCGCCGGCGAGCGGAAGCTGTCGCGTTCGCAAATTCCGACACGTCGCGTCGCGTGCCTTCGTCGACCAGTTTTACTGAGCGCACCTCCGCCAGATCAAAACTCATCAACTCGCCGCCTTCGGAAGCAATCACCAACGCGTGTGAAGTCTGGCCCGGCTTGTTTGCATCAAGCTGAGACTTGCGCTCTTCAATGGTCAGGATCGATCCGGTTACTGTGCGGTTAGCAACAGCTACCACTACTCGCGCGCCTTGAAGCTGCGAGAGCACGCCGGCCAGACCGCCGTTGTTCCCGTTCACAGTTCCGGCTTCGATCGAAAAAGGAATGTCGGCCATGCGTGCCGACGGCGGGGCGCTCGAGTTGTAACTGACCGCGCCGATGCGTCCCTGGCCCAGGTCGAGCACGACCATTGACTTCAGTACGTCATCAACCTGCGATTGCTTGAACGAGAGATCGATCTCAGCGTGGCCGGTCACTGCACCGCGCCGCTCGATGTAAGCGACGCCGTTGCTGTAAAGAATCACCCGGCGAATCGGCAACGTTTGGGCGTTGGATCTGATCGCTTGTGGCCGCGTTGTTGAGGCCGGCCTGGCGATGGACGCCCGGCGACGGGTTTGCGCGAAAGCGTTGAACGAAAGAGAACAGACTACGACCAGAAGGAGAGTGCGTTTCATAGGCTTGCCTCCAGTGAAAAGTTTGTTAGCGCGTCAACGGGAGACGCGTTCATCGGAACGGAAAGTTTGTCCGGCTAATTGATGCGCGATACACAATTCTGGTTTGCCGTTGAAGAAGCTTTAGCCGGAAGTAAGGGGCCGGAGAAACGAGCCGCGGAGCGGCGGAAGATCTGTAGCCCACGG
>Ga0065707_10082648_pt1 | contig 13063 bp, 14 predicted proteins | sample SwiRhicommuniRL3_FD_59094 | JGI IMG/M metagenome (GOLD analysis project Ga0065707, IMG submission 59094) | Switchgrass rhizosphere bacterial communities from Rose Lake, Michigan, USA - RL3 v2 (version 2) | ecosystem: Host-associated > Plants > Roots > Rhizosphere > Soil | place: East Lansing... | reverse complement strand
GCCCGCCCCGCATGGCCCTCAGGTTGAGGGGGCTGACTTTTTCGGCGGCTTTGAGATCGTCTTCGATCGAGGGCGCGCTGCCCAGGCCGTCGACCATGATGCGCCCGCCGGCGCGGCCGATCATGTCGAGGTTCACCATGGCGATCGTCTTATCCAGCGGCGACGTCGGGTGATTGACGTAGTACGACGAGCCCAGCAATCCGTGCTCCTCGCCCGCAAACGCCATGAAGATCACGCTGCGCTTGAAATCCTGACGGGCTTCGACGGCCGCCTTCGCCATTTCGATCACGCCCGAGGTGCCCGACGCGTTGTCGTCGGCGCCGTGATGAATCTGGCCGGCCGAGTTCTGCGACATCGAGAAGCGTCCGCTCCGGCCGAGATGATCGTAGTGCGCGCCGACGATGACCGTTTCGCCCTGGAGCGCGGGATCGCTGCCCTTGAGCAGGCCGATCACATTGCGAACGGGACGCCGGACCTTCACCGTGCGATCCACGGCGTGGAGCGTCACGTCGCCGAGCTCGCGCGATTTGGGGGAGAAGTCGCGGTCGATGTCGTCAGAAATGGTATCGAGATCCACCCGGGTCCCCAGCGCACGCTGTACCATATCGCGTGACACGTAGAACACCGCGAGACCGTATTCCTCGGCCTGCGGTTCGCGCATCCATCGGCGGAACCGCTCGAGGGCGGGGCGATGATTGGGGTCGTCGACGACCAGCATGGCCTTGACGCCGTGATTTCTCGCCACTTCCACTTTGCGCATCATCGTCGAATGAATCGTGTTGGTCTGTCCCTCGAAGGCGCTGCGCGCGTCGTTTTCCTGGGGCTCGTGCGTGAAAATCAGCACGGCCTTGTCGGTGGCGTCGATGCCGGCGTAGTCGTCATAGCGCTGGCCGGGCGCGGAAATCCCGTAGCCCGCGAACACGAGGGGCAACGTGTCGCCCTGGGACGACTGATCGCGTGACGTCGACACGATCTCGTAGTCGCGGCCGATGTCGAACGGGATCGAGCTGCGCCCGGCTTGAAGCGTGAAGACGTTGCCTGGTTCGACCGACAGTCCCGTTGTCATCTCGAAGCGCTGGAAGAACGTGCCGTTGTCGCCTGCAGGCTCGAGTCCCGCGTCCCGGAACCTCGCGGCGATGTAATCCGCGGCGGTCTCGAGACCGGGGCTGCCGTTCCCACGCCCCTCGAGGTTGTCGGATGCCAGGAACTTGACGTGCTCAATGTAAGCCTTCGGATCGACCCGACGCGGATCCGCGCCGGTCGACACACCGCCGAGCGAGAACGCGATCAGCGCGACGAACAGACGTTTCATTGCAATACCTCATCGACGACGACCTTGTCGCGTCCGGTTAGTTTCGGCGACGTGACGCGGTCGAGTCCGCCTGAGCCAAGTGTGATGGGCCAGGCACAGACGGGAGCCCTGGTCCCATTATCGCGGTCGAGCGACACGAACGCACAGACAATGCGGCGCGAGTCGCCGGCAACCGCTTCGGCGAACAACGCCGCCGCCGTCCCGAGCGCGCCTGGACCAGGCGGCCACAGCCCGTACAGCCGTCTTTCAATCTGATTCAACTGCGGTGGAGTCAGCATGGTGAAGATGCTGTGCCCGGCCACCGATGCTTCGCTCCATGGAATGGCAATCCGGTCTGGTGGCTTGCCGAGCACCGCGAGTGCGACCTGTCCGGACGCCGCCCGGGCCTCGAGGGCGACCAGCGCGCGCGCCGTCGCCGCATGTGACTCGGGCGCCGACCCGACCATACGACGCCGTGGAATACCCAGCTCGTCGATCCCTTGCTGCATCAGCGTGCGTTGTCCTGCGCCCGCACAAATCAGCACCGATCGATCCAGGCTGCCACTCATGACCAGCCGGCGCAGGAGAGCGAGTCCCGCCTCGCCGGCCCATTCGCCCGACTCCGCAGCGTCGGCCAGGACGATGGCCGACGCGCCATCGGCCGCCGCCAAATCCTGCGCGGCTTCGATGCGCGTGTCCGAGCGGGATATCGGTCCCGACTGCAGCAAATCGAGAGCCTTGCCCGCGGCGATCGAGGCCTTCTCGTCGATCAGGCGAATCGTGTCGACGCGCGCCCGCGATGCCAGCGCGCGAGCGACGGCTCCGCCTATTTCGCCCGCGCCGATAATCGCAACCAGCGACATCAATCGTAATCGCGGGTCAGTGCCCCTTGAGCCATTCGGGCGGTTCTGAGTTGGTTCGTTCGCCCCGCTTCAATTCCTCGCGCATGTCGGGATTGCTCAGAGGGTTGCTGAACTGGGGATTGGTGAGGAACTTCTGGTCGGTCAAGGAGCCGAGAAACGCCACGAGGTCGTCGGTCTCAGCCGCCGTGACGATGAAGCCGCGCACCTTGTCGCTCTTCGGCCGGTCATACTTGCCGCCCGTCGCGTAGTGCGCGATGACGCCTCGCAGCGATGGGATGCTGCCGTCATGCATGTACGGCGCGGTCACCGCGATGTTGCGGAGCGTGGGCGCGCGGAACTTCGCCGGCTCTGCCGACACGCCTGTGTCGTGGAAGAACGCTTCGGGATCGGACGGCATCGCGCCGGTGAAGATCGTAGGACCCGAGATGTTGACGCTGCCGTGGCACTCGCTGCAACGGAGCCGGTCGGAGAAGAACAGCGCCGCACCGCGCCTGGCCGCATCGGACACGCCGCGCCGGTCGTCGAGATACAGGTAGCGATCGAAGGCCGAATTCCCCGACACCAGCACGCGCTCGAACGACGCGATCGCTTTGATCACATTGGCGAGCGTCACAGGAGAGGTCTCGCCGGGAAACGCCGCCCTGAACCGCTCGGCATAGGCTGAATCGATGGCGAAACGCGCCAGCACTTCCGCTTCGTTGCCCTTCAACCCCATCTCGACGGGGAGCTCGTTGTTCATCGGCACGTCCATCTGCGACTCGAGGCTCGAGCGGCGATCCTCCCAGCCGAACGAGGCGTTGTAGGCGACGTTGGCGAGCGACATGCTCGAGCGCGGATGCTCGCTGCCGGTCGACCCGATGGCGCGCGCGAGGCCGTCGGTGAACGCCAGCGCCTGCTGATGACAGATGGCGCACGAGTACGTGCCGTTGCCCGAGAGCTGCGGGTCGTAGAAGAGAAACCGGCCGAGCTCGACCTTCTCCTCTGTCAGCGGATTGTCGACGGGAACTTTCGGGACGGGAAACCATTGTGGCAGACGGCTCGCGAAGAACGCCGCCGCTGACGGTTGGGCCGCCGCGGGCCACGCAAGAACGACGACGAAAATGAGGCCCGCCAGGCCCAGCCAGTACTTCACGCGGCCTACCTCCAGTCGGGTGAGTTGTGTCCGAGGTTCAGGACCGAGGACGCGAGCGTATCGCGTTCCTGCACCCAGGCGTCGAACGCGTTCAGCGTGGCCGCATCCACTCCCGCCGGATCCGTGCGGCGCTTTGCCACCCACGCTTTCATGGCCTTCATCAGCACGTGGCTCGTCATGCGGTCGCTGACGAACAACTGCATGTACGCCTGCCTCGCCTCGTCGAGACGATTCAGGCCAAGGTACGCCTCGGCTCTGTATTCAATCGCCTCGGAAAACGTCGGCGCCAGCTTCAGCGCCTGTTCGTAGCTCTCGAGCGCGCGCGCGTAGTTCCCCAGCTTCCGGTACGAGTAGCCGAGATTGTTGTGGGCCCGGTAGTTGCCCGGCGCCAGTTTTACTGCAGTCTGGAAATCCTTGAGGGCCCCCTCGTAGTCCTTGCGCGCCTGCTTGGGGTTTTTCGTCTCGAGCTCGTCCGCCTTGGCGAGGCGCTTCAAGCCGCTGTTCATCGCGTCGGCCGCGGCCGCGTCGGGCGACTTCTTCGGCGCCGCCGTCTCCTCGGTTTTGGGACGGATAGCCAGCAATCCCGAGCCGGACAGGACCACAAGCAGCGCCGCGAGCGCGGCCATGTGACGTGACATTTCGGGCTCCCTCTGTGATGCTATTGTAGCCGTTTGACGAGGTCCCGCCGCCTTTCTTCCTGGCTGGCCCTTGCGGGAATTTTCCTTCTTTGCCCGCAATTCGGGGAAGCTGCGGCCGCGCAGCCGCGCGGACCGACGAGCGCCGACCGGTTCAAGCAATGGCTCGAGATCGTCGGCTCGCACACGCCGGGCGACCCCGGCAAGGGCGCCGTCGAGGTGTCCACCTGGTCGGGCACCGAGCTCGAAGCGGTCGTCGTCGACGCCAAGCGCCATGCGCGCGTGCTGGCGAAGCAGAACCTCGACGAGGCCAATCAACTCCTCTTGCGCGGCGCGGCCCTCCACGCCGATATCGCCAGACTCATTCCCGACGATACGAACCGACGTTGGGAAAAACAGCAGAGCGTCTACGTCATCAAGGACGGCCGGTGGGAGGGGAGAAGGTTCCTCACGATCCATTGGCAACTGGGTCGTCTGTTGCTCGACGGCGTCATGCCGGTGCCTGCGGCCAATCCAGGCGTGCACGCCTGGTATCGGGAATCGTCAGCCGAGCTGATGCGGATCCAATCGCTCGTCGAGGCGCTGACTCACCTCAGCCGCGGGCTGCAGATGTTTCCGAAAGATGCCGTCCTGCTGTTCTACAGGGGCGTCCTGCACGAGCGCCTTGCATCGCCGCTCCTCCAGGCCGGTTCCAGGTCGCTGGATGACGACAATCGTGGAGTCTCGACCATCGGTACCGCGCACGCCGAGCTGACGCGCGCCGAACGTTATTACCGTGACGCGCTCGTGAACGATCCCGACCACGCCGACGCGCGTTTGAGACACGGGCGCGTGCTGGGCGAACTGGGCCACCACAAAGAGGCGATTGCCGATCTTCGCCGCGTCGTGGATGACGGCGCGAGCGGCGCCCGCCTGTATCTCGCGCATCTCTTTCTGTCGAGGGCCTACGAAGCGCTTGGAGAGTACGAAGCCGCTCGCACGTCGCTCGAACTGGCGGCGGCGCTGTACCCCAACGCGCAAACGCCGCGGCTTGCGCTCAGCAACATCGCCAGGCGCATGGGCAGCCGTGCAGCCGCGCAGCGGGAGCTTCAGATTCTCGCGAAGCTGCCCGATGCGGAACGGCAGCGGGAGGATCCCTGGTGGGATTACTACGATCTGCTCTGACGCTGGCCGGCGCGCTCGCGCTGGCGGTCGCCCTCCCGTCGGCGCAGACCTTTTCGAGCCGCATCGAAGCGGTCCGCGTGGACGTGCTCGTCACGGCAAACGGGCAGCCAGTACAGGGTCTGGCGCCGGGCGACTTCGAAGTGCTCGACAACGGCGTGCGGCAAACGGTCGATCTCGCCAGCTTCGAGCAGATTCCCCTGAACGTCGTGCTTGCCCTCGACATGAGCGCGAGCCTGCAGGGTCTCCGGCTCGGCCATTTGCAGGCCGCGGGCAGCACGGTGCTCGACGGCCTGAAACCGGGCGATCGCGCGGCGCTGGTGGCGTTCAGCCACATCGTGTCGGCCAATCAGTCGCTCACTGAGGATCTGGATCGCGTGCGGGCCTTGCTGTTCCAGAATCGCGGCGAAGGCCTGACGTCGCTCATCGACGCCGCGCACACCGGCATGCTCATCGGCGAATCCGACGCCGGACGCTCGCTGCTTATCGTGTTCAGCGATGGCGTCGACACGTCCAGCTGGCTCGATGCCGAGTCGGTGCTCGAGACCGCACGGCGCGGCGACGTTATCGTGTACGGAGTGGAAGTGGGTGCGCGGCGCGCGAGTTTCCCGCGCGATCTCACAGAGATTACGGGTGGACGGCTCTTCTCGGTCGAGTCGACCGGCGGGTTGTCCGCGGTATTCACAAAAATTCTCGAGGAATTCCGGAACCGCTATCTGATCAGCTATTCCCCTGAAGGTGTCGCCGCGGGCGGGTGGCATCGCCTCGACGTGCGCGTGCGGAATCGCAGCGTCACTGTGAAGGCCCGTCCCGGCTACTTCGCGGGACAGGGCTGACCACCCCCGCCAAGGCTACGGTGGTCCGGCATAGCGTTACGCGAGGCGGAAGCCCTGTGCCACCAGCGATCTGACGCCGATAACGTGGCACAGCCCTTTAGGGCTGTCATATAGTTTGGCCATGGCGTCTCTCGAGGGGAAGGTTGCAATCGTCACCGGTGGTTCGCGCGGCATCGGGCTCGCCGTTTCGGCCGCGCTGCTGCAACGCGGTGTACACGTCGCGATTACCGGCGTCAACAAGGACCATCTCGAAAAGGCGGAAGCCGACCTGGCCAGGGTCGCGACGCAGGGCGCGCGCGTGCTGCCGTTCGCGGTCGACGTGCGCGATCATCTGGCCGTCGCCTCGCTCGTCGACGAGACCGTCCGGCGGCAGGACGGGCTCGATATTCTCGTGAACAACGCCGGTGTTGGCTGGTTCGGCAGCGTCGAGTCGCAGGGACACGACGACTGGCGCCGTGTGTTCGACACGAACGTGACCGGCATCTTCAATTGCTGCAAGGCGGCCGTGCCGCATCTCAGGCGCCGCGGTGGCGGCTACATCATCAATATCAGCAGTCTGGCAGGCAGCAACCCCTTTTCCGGCGGCGCGTCCTATTGCGCGTCGAAAGCGGCGGTCGATGCGTTCAGCGAGGCGCTGATGCAGGAAGTGCGGCAGGACGGCATTCGCGTCAGCTACGTCAAGCCGGGCTCGGTGAATACGGATTTCATGGGGCACGCCGATCCGCAGAACGACTGGAAGCTGCGCGCCGAGGATGTCGCGCAGGTGGTCGTCGATCTCGTGTCGCACGACGAGCGCAGCCTACCCAGCCGCGTCGAAATCAGGCCGTCGAAGCCGCCGAAGAAGTAGCCGCTGGCATGCCCGACTCCATCGCACATTTCAAGATTCTCGAAACGCTCGGGTCCGGCGGTCTCGGCGAGGTGTATCGCGCCCGCGACACGAAGCTGGGGCGCACGGTGGCCCTCAAGGTGATGCCTCCGTCCGTCACGAACAACCCGGCGAAATTCGATGCGCTGGGGGACGTCGCGCAGCGCCTGACGCGCCTCTCGCACCCGAACATCGCGATGCTCTTCGAGGGCGGACAGGTCGACAACTGCTACTACCTCGTGTTCGAGTTCGTGCAGGGAGAGCCGCTGGCCTCGCTCATCAACGGCCGTCCGCTGCAGGTCAGACGAGCGCTGGAGTTCAGCATCAACCTGGCCGACGCCCTGGCCGACGCGCACGGGGCCGGCCTGATTCACGGAGACATCAGGCCCGATACGATCGTGATCACGCCCAAGGACCGGGCGAAGTTCATGAACTTCGGCCTCGCGGCGTTTACCGCCGGCGGCGTGGGGCGCCTGAGCACGGCTGCGCCCTACGTCTCGCCCGAGGAGCTCGCCGGCAAGCCGGCAGATGCGCGCAGCGACATCTACTCGCTGGGCGCCGTCATGTTCGAGATGTTCACCGGCCGTCAGCGCGCGCGGGGACTGGTCTTGAGCGGCCTGAATCCTGGCGTGCCGGCCGAGCTTGAGCAAATCATCGCGCGCATGCTCGCCGCCACCGTCGAGCATCGCGCGCAGAGCGCGGCGGCGATTGCGGCCGAGCTTCGCAGCGTCGCGGCGATGGTTGACACGCGCACCGAGGCGGCGGAAGCCGCCGGGACGGCTGAGCCCGTCCGTCATCGGCCGAAGGGCGGCAAGGGCAAGGCGGTCTTTATCGTCCTCGTCGTACTGGCCGGCCTTGTGGCGGCCTGGTTCCTGACGAGGCCCGTCTGACGCATGGTCATCGAAACGCGCTCGGTACCGCCGTTCCAGAAAAACGGATATGTCGTGGCGTGCGAGACGAGCGGGGCAGCGATCGTGATCGACCCCGGCGACGAAGTGCACGCGTTGCTCGAGATCATCGAAAGCCGATCCTTCGCGGTGCAGAGCATCCTGCTGACGCACGCGCACATCGATCACGTCACTGGTGTGGGGCCGGCGCGGAAGGTGCTGGACGTGCCCGTGTACCTCCACCGCGACGATCGGTTTCTGTACGACGCCGCACCTCAGCAGGCGGTGTTTTTTGGAGTGCAATGCGGCGAGCTGCCCCCGATCGACCACTACTACGGCCCGGACACGCAGCTGTCATTCGGTGAGTACGAGGTCAGCGTGCACCACACACCGGGGCATTGCCCGGGCGGCGTCTGCCTGGCCGTCGGGCGGCGGGGGATGAAGAAGCAGGATCTCTTCGTCGGCGACACGTTGTTCGCCGGAGCGATCGGCCGCACCGATCTGCCCGGAGGCGACTACGCGACGCTGCTTCGATCGATCACACAGGTGCTGTTTCCATTCGGAGACGACGCCAGAGTGCACTCGGGCCACGGCCCGCAAACCACCATCGGCGCCGAACGCCGCACCAATCCGTTCCTGCGCTGAAAGAAATGAAAAACGGATCCCGGATCCGTTTTTCTCACTCCTCCCACGACACGACGAGCTCGCAACGGCCGACCGAAAGTTTGTCGCCATTCTTGAGCGCCGCCGTTTTCACCCGCTTGCCGTTGACGAACGTGCCGTTGGTGCTGCCGAGATCCTTGACCTCGAGGGCATCGGCCGTGGCGGTCAACTGGCAATGCAGCCGCGACACGAGCGCGAAATCGACGATGAATTCCGCACCGGTGGCGCGGCCGAGCGTTTTGATAGAGCCGGCCGGCAGCCGGAACTTCACCTGTGGGCTGGCGGAATCGTTCGTTTCCAGAATCCACATCTATTTTGACGGGGGCGCCGGCAACGTTTTGATGAGCCAGGCGGTGAGTTCGCGCGTGGCCTCGGGACTGACGCTGCGTTGTGCCAGTGTGCCATATTCGGCGACGTTGCCGGTGACGGCGTGCGCGAGGATGTGGTTGAGTCCCGCCAACTGGACGAAATCGGTCGCCGCCGCGCGTGGGCGCGATCGCGCGAGCTGGGCGAGCTGCTCGCCGTGATGAACCGGCAACTCGCGATCGAGCATCGGCTGCACGACGAGGATCGGCTGGCGAACGCGCGCCAGCGTCTTCGACGGATCGAACTGCAGAAAACTGCGGTAGAGCGGTGTGTCGACGCGGCGCCGGACATCCACCGTGAGGTCCTCCCAGCCCTTTCCGGTGATCACGGCGTCCATGATCTTTTTCTGCTGCTCGATCGCGGTCTCCAGCGGCGGGCTGTTGGCCTCGCCGCCGCGTTCGAAGTACGCCTGCTGCTGTTCGAGCACGAGCTCCGTTCCGGCAATCGATGGGGTCGCCACGAGTGCCATGGCGGCGATCTTCTGGTCCAGTTCGCCGGCGAGCAGCGAAATCCAGCCGCCCTCGCCGTAGCCGACTAGGGCGATGCGTTTTGGATCCACATCGCGGCGCTTCGACAGATAGGTGAAGACGGCACGCGCGTCGGCGGCAAACTCCTGCAACGTCGCCGATTCCTGCCGGCCGCCGCTCTGCCCGGTGCCGCGCTCGTCGTAGCGGGCGACGAGGAACCCCGCGTCGGCGAACGCATTCGCAAACTGCGCGAACAACGGAATCCCTGCGACGAATTCGTCGCGATCGCTTGGAGCCGACCCCGACACCAAAACGACCGCCGGCAGACGCGCTGGCGCCGGCTTTTTTCCCGGCGCGGGCGCCGCTTGAGCCGCGTCGACGGGTCTCGAGACGGTCGCGGCGAGGCTGAACCCGTTTGCGGGAACAGAGACGTCTTCGTCGTTCGGTCGCGCCATGGTGACCAGACGCGCCGCGACGCCGGCGATGTCGTCGCGCACGACGCTCAGCATCTGCGAGGGGAGGTCCAGCCGAAGGAACCGGTTTCCGTCGGTCCAGACGTCCATGTCGAGCGTGGCGCCGCTCGCACCGAGCAGCAGCTTCCAGCGCCGCGCGGCGATCGTTCGGCCGGGAACCTGAATGGTTTCGTCGGTGACGGTGTCTACCGTAACGGACACGGTATCCTGCGGTGCGATGAAAATTTCGAGCTTCCCGCCGGGCTTCTGCGAGGGAAGCCTGGCGGCCAGGGCCTCGTACGCACCAAACACGAGGCTCGGCACCACGACCGTGTCGGGGGAGACGGTGTTCTCCCGCTGTTGAGACTGGCCGTCCTGATTGATGTCGCTCGACGCGGTCGAGCCGGCGAAGCTCGTGCGAATCGCCCACTTCTTCGCGGCGGCGCTCATGTTGACCGTCAGCTCGATCGGCTTCCACGCGGGATCGTACTTGGCCTCCCAGTAGTCGATCGCGACGTTGATCGGCGCGCGCAGCCGCCCGGATCCCCGGAGCGTCCAGCCTTCGGCCGATTCGAAGACGGTGACCTCCTCGACGCCGGTGTCGGCGCCGCGCAGAAACACGCGGAAGGTGCTGGCAGAGGTGTTTTGAGCGTCCGAGCGGATGCCGGTTGCGACGATGAGCGCCGCAACAACGGTAAGATATTTGGGAAAGGGCACTCGCGATCAGGATAACAGATGTTTTCTCTCAGCCAGTACACCGCTGCCCGCACATCGGCCGTGATGATCGATCGGTCGGCGCTCGGAACCATCGCGCTCACCGGCGCCGATCGCCGGACGTTCCTGCACGGGCTGCTCACCAACGACATCGCGGGGTTGACGCCGGGCAAGGGCACGTATGCCGCCTACCTCACGCCGCAGGGCCGCATGATCTCGGACATGCGCGTCATCGAAACCGGGAGCCGCATCCTGCTGGGCGTCGAACGAGAAGTCGCCGACGGGCTGGCCCGGCGACTCGACTCGTTGATCTTTTCGGAAGACGTGCAGGTCGTCGATGTCAGCCGTGAGATCGAAATGATCGGCGTGCACGGGCCATCCGCGACGGTGCTGACGCAGCGTGCGACCGGACTGCCTGTCGATACGCTCGCGAATCAGTACGACAACGTGACATCTGGCAATGTGACGATCGTGCGTGACGACGCCCTCGCGTTGGCGGGATTCGACATCCATCTGCCTTCGGCAGAGGCGCACATCCTGCGCGAGAAACTGTCGGATGGAGGCGCCGTCACCGCGAGCGCCGAGACGTACGAGACGCTGCGCATCGAAGCCGGCCGACCGCGCTTCGGTCTCGACATGACGACCGACACCATTCCGCTCGAAGCGGGCATCGAGGATCGGGCCATCAGTTTTACCAAGGGGTGTTACGTCGGCCAGGAAGTCATCGTGCGCGTCACGCACCGCGGCCACGGCCGCGTCGCCCGTCGTCTGGTGTCGATCGTGCTGCCGGCCGGACGTGTGCCCGGACCGGGCGACGCCATTTGTGCCGGCGATCGGCAGGTCGGCGCGATTACCAGCGCAACGGAGTCGCCGAAGCTGGGTTCGGCCCTGGCGCTGGGATACGTCCAGCGCGACTATGCGGCGGCCGGTACCGCGCTGACGGTCAACGGCTCACAGGCTCGCGTGCATCAACCCGTCGATTAACTCCGCATCGGCAGGCGGAAAGTCCATCGACTTGAACTCGTCGCGGGCGATCCACCGGAGTGCCTGACCCAGCATCGGTTCCGGATCGCCCATCAGCTCACCGCGAAAAAAGTGCAGCTCGACCGTACGTTCGGGGTACGTGTGAGCGGTATGAAAGATCTTCCGCAGGTTCGAAATGCCTGCGTTCAGCTCTTCCGAGATTTCGCGCGCCAGCGCCGCTTCGTGCGTTTCGCCCTCGTGCACCTTGCCGCCCGGAAATTCCCAGCAGCCGGCGAGATGCGTGCCGTCGAGCCGGCGGGTCACCAGAAACCGTCCGTTGCGCTCGACGACGGCCGCGACGACGACGATGCGCTCAGGCATGTCTTTCGTTTTCAGGATTGTGCGGATAGGCCTCGCACTGGGACGTCATGGGGCAGATCAGGCATTTTGGTTTTCTAGCCGTACAGAGCGTGGCGCCGAAATCCATGAGTGCCTGGTTGAAGTCGAACGCCCGACGATGCGGCACCAGCGCGGCGGAAATGCTCCAGAGCGTCTTTTTGGTCGCGTGCGCTTTCGGAACGCCTTTGCCGATGAAGACGCGGAACAGCACGCGCGCGACGTTGGTATCGAGAATCGCGGCGCGCTCGCGGAACGCGAAGCTGCGAATGGCGCCGGCGGTGTACGCGCCGATGCCCTTGAACGACAGGAGCGTCGCTTCATCCGACGGCAACTTGCCGCCGTAGTGCGCGACCGCCTCGCGGGCGATGGCCTGCAGCCGCTTGGGCCTGATGTTGTAGCCGAGCGGATACCACGTGTTGGTGACGTCCGTTTCGGGAGCGTCCGCCAGTGCCTCGAGCGACGGATAGCGGTCGAGCCACTCGTGATACTTGGGCAGCACGCGATCGACCTGGGTCTGCTGCAGCATGATCTCGGACACCAGGATGTGGTACGGGTCCGACGTTTCGCGCCAGGGAAGCGTGCGGCCGTTCCGGTCGTACCAATCCAGGAGCTTCCGGCGGAACGTGCGACGGGCCGGGGGGCGCGGAACCTCCGGCTGCGGCTTCTTCTTATTACGTATACTGACGGCCATGAAGATTTACACGCGCACCGGCGATGCCGGCGGGACGGCGTTGTTTGGAGGTCAGCGCGTGTCGAAAGCCGATCCCCGCGTCGCCGCGTACGGCGATGTCGACGAGCTCAACGCCTGTCTCGGCGCCGTGCGCGCGCAAAGCGAGCTGGCGGGCGATGTGGCAGCGATGCTCGAACAGCTTCAGAAGGACCTGTTCGCCATCGGCGCGCGACTGGCCGACCCGGCCGAGAAGATTGCCGATCGCGTCGCGAAAGTGGCCGTCACCGATGTAGACGTCCAGCGTCTCGAAGACTGGATCGATCGGTTCGAAGGCGAGCTCCCGCCCCTGCGCCGTTTCATCCTGCCCGGCGGCAATCGCGCCGGCGCTCTGCTGCATTTCTCGCGGACCGTCTGCCGGCGCGCCGAACGCTCGATCGTGGCGCTCGGCGCCGAAAACGTCGAACCGCATCTGCTGGCGTATGTGAACCGGCTGTCGGACCTGTTGTTCGTCGTGGCGCGCGTCGTCAATCATCGCGCGGGCCAGCCGGAAGTCGAATGGTAAGGCGTCAGCACCGCTTTTCCAGGTCCATTTTGACCGCGTCGAAGATTTTTCTCGCAAGTTCCTGAGAGACGCGCTCGCGCACGGCGCCGCATTCCACGAGCACCGTCCCGCCTGCCGTCTCGATGGCCACGTCCCAC